>Ga0307510_10004893_pt1 | contig 15846 bp, 23 predicted proteins | sample 12_EM_MG_FD_207224 | JGI IMG/M metagenome (GOLD analysis project Ga0307510, IMG submission 207224) | Populus trichocarpa ectomycorrhiza microbial communities from riparian zone in the Pacific Northwest, United States - 12_EM | ecosystem: Host-associated > Plants > Roots > Unclassified | place...
GTATGCTGCGCTGTGGGGACGAATGAAAGCGCAGGCCTTGCTGGGCCCATTAAAATATCTAGAGGATGGGGAGTGCGGTCAGCAGTGGCCAACGCACCTGTGTCTCCTGTATATGTTGACCCTGTTGAGCTTGGTGGCACGTTGTGAAGGTCGACATAGACGGGAGGGAAATCGAACCCTCGCGCGTTGAAACGCACGCCGTCGGACGAAGGGGAGTGCTGCTGGTCGTGGGCACTGCACTTGCCATGGCCGAGGCCCTGCCGGCGTCGAGTCTGCTGGCGGGGCTGATAAAGCCGCCGTTGCAGCATCTGAGGCGTTGGGGCCCGGCGGAGAAAGGGGGGGTTGAAAGGCCACCGCATGGTGAGGCCTGGTGCATGGGGCCAACCCACCGCAGCGAGAGGGCGACCGAGCGTTGAGTCGGAAAGAATGTGACCTCGCGAGGGGCACCGACGAGGTGGGGCCCGCAGAGGGAGGGAGCCCGAGGGACCTGTCAGAGAATGAGACTTGGGGGTACTCACCTCTGGAGACCACAGAGGAAGGGATGCTTTGGGACGCGGGAAGAATGCGACCTCACGAAGGGCGCCCACGAGCTGGGCCCTGCAGGTGGAGGACGTGATAGAGCGGGTACACACGAGCTATGGGCAGAGCAAAACGTCACGGTGACGGTGGATACACCCGGCGTTAACATGCCCATCATACGGCCGTATCTTGACGGTCTGATACGGGGGGTGACCGGCCCGTCAACCGTCCCGTCAAACCTTTCCTTCAAGGCCAGACGGGACGGGGACGGGACCCGTATCACGGCTGCACGTATACCCGTATATACGGGCACGGTGCTCAGCCCTACGTTCGGAAGTCTCAGTCATATTCTATAAATCGTCATGCTACTTGTATCCCGGGTCTTGCCAAATCCTTGCAGTATCCGTGATCCTCATCATCCACAATTCTCGTACTAGTACCTATCACACGAAGCACCTCCATGCCACTTCCGAGTCTTACGGGCATTGCTGCAAGCGCGTTGATAAGCCGGACCGATCCGTGACGTGTTCCCACAGTAGTCAGCTGATGTTTGTCCCTGTGATTATAACATGCGGTAGCGGAATCCAACGTCTATAACGGCTGATCGTCACCTTCGCCAATCTTTCTTTCTACAATCCTTTGGTACTATGGCTACACAGCACGATCGCCCCCGAGTTCCAAATGTCAAGTTCAGAGTGCTCATCGTCGGAAGAGCGAATGCAGGGAAGACGTCCATTTTGCAGAGGGTTTGCGATACGACAGAGAGTCCGGAGATCTACAGGCTTGGCCCAGAGGGAACTCGCTATCAGGTATGTTCCCGTTCCTGGTGAGAATTTCGATCTCATCGTCTAGCCAGGTTATACTCGAACCCACAATGGAGGTTTGACCGGCTTATTATTGTCAGCAATGGCTGGTATTAAGAATCCTGCTTGCAGCGTGGTCAACACGACATCAACGACGAACTCATCTTCATGAACCATACTGGCTATATTTTCCACGACTCCCGTGGATTCGAGGCAGGCGGTGAAGACGAGTTGAAGGCCGTACAAGAATTTGTCAAACGCAAGTCGCAGGAGAAACGATTGCAAGATAGATTGCATGCGATCTGGTTCGTCCTTCAAGTTCCATGTATCTACAGTTATAAATTCACAAGGTCACCACGGCTTTTCAGGTACTGCATTCCAATGGACAATGATCGGCCATCGTTAGATTTAAAGTATTTTGGAGCAATTTGCCCAAACAAGAATGGTATGTCTACGTCGAAATGCCACTCTATGGACAGAGATTGACATCATGATGTGGGATTTTCGAGTTCCTGTAATAGCACTCTTTACAAAACACGATCAATTCAAGCACGATATCAAGATGAAGTTAGAGGATGAAGGCCGTGATCCAGAAATGGACCTCAATGCTGAGGTGGAAAACATATTCAATCAGCATTATCTGGCCAACCTTGATGGACCTCCCCCATTTATTCGTTTGGAGAGTGAGGGTCATAATGTTGTTAACTGATGAATACATGCTGTATTAATATCCGTCCTGCAGAGATGCAAAAGCATGGACAACAATGTGCTGATCTCATTGAAATAACTGCCAATGCGCTCAGTGGTGGTGCGGTTGCCCTCATACTCGTGGCCGTACAGAAGGACAACATGGAGCTCAGTATAAAGCATGCTGTTAGACAGTAAGTTCTTATGCATAGCAAGACAAGAACAAGATGAATATAGCCCCATTCCAGGACCTACTATAATTTTGGACAACAAAAAAGGAGTTCAGTTATAGAGAAGATTATTCGATGGTAAGTTCTTGTGTATAGCAGGACAAGGACAAGATGAGTGTAGTTGAATTCCAGGACCACTCGCGTTTTTAAGCAAGGAAATGGGAGTACAGAAGCAGCAATAAGGACATGCATAATAGCATTCCCATCACTCTGGGTAAGCTGCAATACCATAGTCTAAATTGTCACTTCCTGCTGAAAAAATGTTACTACTAGTATTGGGTTGGTCTTTCCTTCTTTGATATTTATTTTATGCCAGTGATTCCTCACCCTTAACTTTTTGTGTCCTGATTGTCCCTCCCTCTGTGGTCTCTAGTCTGTGAGTGCCCCTTGCTTGGTCACTTTTTTTTTGTGTTCTGACTTGTCCCTGCCTCTGTGGTCTCCAGGATGTGAGTGCACTTTGCTTACTCACTTTTTTTCTGTGTCCTGACTTGTCCCTGCCTCTGTGGTCTCCAGGTGGTAAGTGCCCTTGCTCAGTCACTCTTGTTCTGTATGCTAACTTGTGCCTCCCTCTATGGTCTCCAGTATGTGAGTGCCCTTTTCTGAGTCACTTTCTTTCTGTGTGCTAACTTGTGCCTCCCTCTGTGGTCTCTAGCGTGTAAGTGCCCCGTGCTTGGTTACTTTCTTTCCATGTCCTGACTTGTCCCTCCTTCTGTGGTCTCCAGTTTGTGAGTGCCCCTTGCTTGGTCACTTTCTTTCTGTGTCCTGATTTGTCCCTCCCTCTGTGGTCTCCAGGATGTGAGTGCCCCTGCTCAGTCATATTTTTTCTGTGTCCTGACTTGTCCATCCCTCTGTGGTCTCCAGGATGTGAGTGCTCCTTGCCAAGCTTGCCCAGTCACTTTCTTTCCTTGTCCTGACTTGTCCCTTCCTCTATGATCTCCAGTTGGTGGGTGCCCCTTGTTTGGTCACTTTCTTCTGTGTCCTGAATTGTTCCTTTCTCTGTGGTCTCCAGGATGTGAGTTCCCCTTGCTTGGTCACTTTTTTCCATGTCCTGACTTGTCCCCCCCTCTGTGGTCTTTAGGATGTGAGTGCCCCTTGTGTAGTCACTTTCTTTCTATGTTCTGACTTGTCCCTCCTTCTGTGGGCTCCAGGGAGTGAGTTCCCCTTGCTTGGTCACTTTCTTTCTGTGTCCTGATGTGTCCCTTGCTCTGTGGTCCCTAGACAGTGAGTGCCCCTCACTCAGTCACTTTTGTTCTACAGTATGTTCTGACTTGCCCCTTCCTCTGCTGTCTCCAGAAAGTGTGTTCCACTCTCTCAGTTGCTTTCTTTCCATGCCCTGACATGTCTCTCACTCTGTGGTCTCAAAGGAAGTGAGTGCTTCTTGCCTGGTCACTCTCTTTCCATGTCCTGACCTGTCCCTCCCTCTGTGGCCTTCAGGATGTGAGTGCCTTTCACTTGGTTGCTTTTTTTCTATGTCCTGACCTGTCCCTCCCTCTGTGGTCTCCAGTTTGTGAGTGCCCCTTGCTTGGTCACTTTTGTTTCATCTCCTGACTTGTCCCTCCCTCTGTGGTCTCCAGGATGTGAGTGCCCCTTTTACAATCACTTTCTTTCCTTGTCCTGACTTGTCCCTTCCTCTATGGTCTTCAGGATGTGAGTTCTCCTTGCTTGGTCACTTTCTTCCTGTGTCCTGACTTGTCCTTTCCCCTGTGGTCTCCAGGTTGTAAGTGCCCCTTGCTTGGTCACTTTCTTCCTGTGTTCTAACTTGTCCTTTCCCCTGTGATCTCCAGATTGTGAGTGCCCCTTGCTCAGTCACTTTCTTCCTGTGTTCTGACTTGACCCTCCCTCTGTGGTCTCCAGGGAGTGAGTGCCCCTCTCTCAGTCACTCTTGTTCTGTATCCTGACTTGTCCCTTCCTCTGCTGTCTCCAGGAAGTGTGTTCCCCTCTCTTGGTCACTTTCTTCCTGTGTCCTGACTTGTCCATCCCTCTGCGGTCTCAAGACAGTGAGTGCTCCTCATTTGGTTGCTTTCTTTTCATGTCTTGACTTGTCCCTCCCTCTGTGGTCTCTAGGATGTGAGTGCCCCTTGCCCAGTCACTTTCTTTCTGTATCCTGAGTTGTCTCCTCCTCGGTGGTCTCTCTAGAGAGTGAGTACCCCTCCCTTGGTTGATTCCTTCTATATCCTGACTTTGTCCCTCCTTCTGCCTTCTCCAGGCAGTATGTACCCCTTCAATTTGATCATCTGCGTTCGGTATACTAATGTGTTCCTTCCTCTCTGCATTTTTCAGGAAGTGAGCCATTCTTTTGTATCCGCTTGCTCCCTGGTCCTCACTTATTTACTTCTCTGCACCGCAGCTATTATTAAAGAAACTACGATTATTCACCTCCCGTGTACTGCTGTTATTTTTTTTCTGATTTCATCTTGGTTTCACTGACGCACTTTCAGCCGCCTCTCCGTATATCTAGGGATGACACACATCACACCATGATTGGTACGTCTCCGCAATATGCATCTGTATTTTCTAACATCCAAAATAGTGACAATTCTTATTTTGGACCGTGCCACCCTTTTTTATGCCTCCCCATCCCATCCGACTCTCAACAATGCCTTAGATCAGGCATGTTCGCAATACGAATCTTCTGGTACTCATACTGCAGTCAAAGAACAGTTTTTACTACCTCACAAACAATATTCTGTTTTGCAATTCACAGAATTTATACTTAGTCATCGTCTCCCATAATTGCTCTTTGCTTTCCGCTATTCATCCTTTCGTCCGATCTGTATGTGCTCGTTTTACGCCTGCAAATAGAAGCAAATAGTCCCCATGATTAACACGGATACAGTGACTTCTTAAATTGATTTGGTAGTGTGCGCTTTCGGGATTCCATGTTGAATAGCACCAGAACAAGGACAAATGCAATGAACCTGCAGCTTACCCCGTCAGTTCAGACTGTTTTGTGGCACCAATCGCCTGGCCGTTGGCCCGACTACCCGAGCGCAATGGCGTCCACAACTGTAGTGTATTGGGCACTCTCGGTTTGCCCTAAACTTAGCAAGGCTATCACACTAGACTTAGGACAAATGCCCCAGCTATTGCCGTCAATCCGCAGAGTCAACTTGAAATAACGAGGTAGCTCTCGGATCGCTGCGGTCATCTACCATGTATCACACCTTTCAAAATCGGGGGTCGGGTTCGGGTTCGAACGGAAGAAGGATAACGCAAACGACGTCCTCTGTTAGCGGTCACGTACGTTGTTTCTTTTCACTGATTTTGTCTACCTGTCCAATTCGGATCTACCCCCATCCCCAAATCGCCCACACGCACACACTGAGAAAGTTCCAGGGCTGATTGATATCGGGCGGTGCGCCGACATGAGAGTAGAAAATTGTGTATTCTGTCGACGCAGTCCAGTATGCCCCGAGACAAAGGGGATCACCACGGCAAACTTGATGGTTGCAAGAAAGGAAAGTCAGATCAAGAGAACGATGGGCAAACCGACAATAGGGCGAATGAATCTGGGGGACACATGACTATGGTAGGCAGACACGTTGCATGAGCAGCACTTGTGACAGGTGGGAAATACGAAACGAGTCAAGCGGACAATACGGCAGTCCTAGTCCCACTGATTCAGAAATTCTTTAAGTTAGGAGATAAGCGATAACTGTAGCTTTCTAGAACCCATGAATAAAGTTAAGAGAGATTGTGTCAGCCAGAGATAAATAGTTCACTTACGAGAGAAGCCGTCTATCAATGCAACTAGATATGGTGATTGAAAATCACATCTCAAAACCCCAAAGTCCAAAAAGGTCCAGCCTTTCTCTCAGCCGGATTCTCGGCGAAAGCGAACAGGCGAATGGTCATATACGCCGTTGGCTCTATGAAGCGAACAACTGAAGAAAAGGTGGGGAGAAGCGTCAAGGATAGTCAGCTTCGGAGACTCCGAGTCGGAGAACAGAGGGAATGTGATGAACGGGCGAAGAGGACAACAGTGTGGGGTGTAAAAACAAGTAATCTGTTGGCTGTTTTGTTCGCGCCACTCGTCTCTGCGCCATCATCCCTGGTGCTGCGTACGGGTCAGCGCACGCAGATAGGCGGAGGCAGTGCAGACAACTTGAAGCACTTACACAATTATGTTGACTAGCACGCCTGAGTTACATAAGTCACTCACTCGCTGACAATGAGGACGACCACTTTCTTTCAATTGTCCCTGCCCCAAGTGTCTACGCAAATGGGCAATGTTCTTCATGACACCGTGCATGATCCTTGTGAAGAGGTTGTTGGCCTCAATGTGCATGTGGATAGTTCCGTTCAACGGGGCGGACCACAGTGCAATCGATGAAGGGTGGAGCCATCGTCCTTGGAGTTGTTAGAGTCACCAGTCGCAGTAGAACTGCGCAGGTGGGTAAATTTGCGCAAATCTTTATGAACGCAGAAGTTGAGCAACTTTATTGGGAGTGCCGAGTCAAGCACAAAGTTGCCGTGGAAGGGTCTGAGTAAGCGAGTGGGGGCGGATGGGGTCAGCCAGTCTCATAAGTGGACGAGTTTTGAATAGTCGACGCGGTCTACGTGCTTCAGAGTCTTGTACCTCCATGGGACGCGTTGCGAAATTTGACCATGGCGGATGTCCGGATGGGGACTCGCAGGAGGGTACGTCGCCCTCATCTCCAAGGTCATGATCCGGATCTTCATACGGTTGGAATAAAGCTGTGGGAGTTTGATTGTCCAACGAAGGTGGGGGAATGTTGAGGCCAGCAGCAGTCGGACGGGCCAGGCCCGGAGGCAACATGCTGCTTCCGCGGTTGGGCCCGAAAGGAAGGTAGTGGTAGTGGAGTGGAGGGAGCAGGTGAGGAGGGGGAGGATAAGAGGGCGCAGCGTGTGTTTCGTAGCCATTTCGTGAAGGAGATTACTGGGAGATTGCCCGTATGGCCGCGCTGCGTAAGGGTCGTGGACTACGGGTGGATAATTCGTCTGGTATTCCTGGACGCGTGATGGGTTATCTTCAGAGGATGCGGGCAAGGATCTTGGGTGTAATTCTGGTGATTATGTGGATCCGTTGCCGCGGCTCGATAGGGCGAGAATCCACCGTTGTAGCGCCCGTATTGGTAAACCGGAATGAACGGACAAGTATGTATTAAAGAGAGTAAAGGCCAGGTCCCTGAAGAGCAAGACATGATAAAACAGAAGGTTGAGGGAAGGAAAGAGAGACTACGGAGGGACTGCGGGAAGAAACGTGAAGAAGTGCGCGTGTGCAAGCCTTTTTCGCTTTCGCCCAGCAGAGCCTCTCTACTCGACATCCAGCACGCATAAGCTCCCAAAACCGCGGGAATTCCAGTTTAGTTCGCCCTTGCAACACAAGTTCAACCGGTATACCTTCCAACCCATGAGCGTCGGAGAGGATTCGGATAGTCTTGTGTGTTTCTTCTTACTATTTTGTAACGACTCCCAGTGCTGATGAGTTGTAGACTTTTGCGTACACACTGCTAGGAAATCAACAACCCGGTCTTATCCGACCCACATGTTCTGACCGTAAACCGCGATTTCTTCACAAAAACCATGAGGAAACTCCCTTGACCTGGGTCTCGACACTTACCCAGCTCGTGGGGTTAATAGACAAGCCCTCGCCGTGACAGGGGAGTCGCCGTCGACCCCGAATACACATAGCCATCGTACATATGCCCGCTTCGTGTGTCTAACGCGAATTTGCTCACGGAAGGTGGACTGGATTGTGGACCCGTTCAAGCCATGCGATGAGCCCGAAGACACGAACAAGTAGTACGGTCTCATTCTCATCCCGTCACAATATTGGCTGATTTGTGCTAGCCTTGACTGAAGCTCCGCAGAGGGTGTCACCTTCCATTGTTCGACACCGTACAGTCTGAGCTCCCCGACGCCGAGTTCGCCTTCCTATCTGCCTGTCATACTGCGGAGCTTACTCAGGAGAGCGTCGCGGACGAGGTGATCCGTCTTGCTGCGGCTATGCAATTCTGCGGATTCCGGAGTGTGGTTGGAACGATGTGGGCGATGGCCGATGTTGATGGGCGAGACCTGGCTAGATCCTTCTACGAGTCGGTTTTCTCAGAAAAGAGGCAAGGAGGACGCCATTGCGAGAGAACGGCGGAGGCGCTTCGAGACGCTGTGAAGAAGTTACGCACAAAGGGTGGGATGACGCTGGAGCGTTGGGTGAATTTTGTTCACTACGGTGCATGATTTGCAACTAGCCTCGGTTCGTGATCAAGCCTGCTTTAGTTGAAGTCTCGACACTAAATATTAGTTCTGACGTGCAGGGGGGTGCGGCGAAAAGTGGTTTATTGTCGGACGTCACTCTAGTCATTTCAATCTGATGCGTTCCTACTGACTTATTCGTTGTGTGGAGAGACAACCTGAATGCAAACTGAACTGAATGATAAATGATTATGAGCTGGTTCTTCCTACGACCACTCGGACTAAAATGCAGAAGGGTACCAGTCGCTTATCGATCAACACCTAGTGCCCACCAAATCGATCTCGAGCTGCTGATCGTTTTGCCAGAACCAGCCAACACCCAGTGCGCTGGACGCTGGACGTGTATACATGCCGGTGCGGCGCAATGGTATAGATCACTCTTCTGGGAATGGAACGGATCTGAGGCGCCCCTTGTGGTGGAGAACGTTCTCCACAGCGGGCGTGCGCGCTGCTTCCTGATCCGCACTGATCGTTTTACCCAATCCGGCGAGCGCAGCTATCTGTTGCTACTCTTTGGAGGTTCCTCAGCTGTGCAATGTGCGAGAATACCAGACCAAATCAAAATGCTGATTTTCGATGCGGAAACGCGTTAAGAGAGAACAACGGACTCGGAGGAGAGGACAGACAAACGCCAGTGGCTGAGAGGTCGGAAATTGCCGCGTTAACCATGACCTGTGTCGCGTAAGGCTGTGTTTCATACGGCACCACTACGAGTAAACACCACATTCTCATTCCTTTCCTTATCAAAATGGTCATCGTTGACGGCTCAACCGGAGAGCCAGACGTTACGCGTCTGTTCACAGTTCTCTCCGAACTTATAGAACAGACAAATGGCCATCGGAACTATACCGCTCAGCTACATGCACAGGCGAGTGGGATCAAGGTCTGTCTGTGCCGACATTCTTTTCAACTCCTCTTGAGATTGACGAGGAGAAGTAGGCCCAAGCAATACACTCGCAAACAGGCTTTGTGTTACGACGGTCAGTGAATAGGCTGATCTGTCGATGGTGCTATTGCTCATGAGGCACGATCAGCTTCAATATGGATATGAAGAAAGGTTTGCGCGTCAGTGTGCATCATTCAATATTGTGTGACTAACTTCTCCAGAGGATTATGATGCAGAATTAGAGCGTATGAACACTGCTATGATGGCGGAAAATCAGGCTCTTCAACACGACAATAAGCAGTTAAATACATTGATCAAGGAGTATGAAACGACGCTAGAGACCGTCATGGGTCTTTTCCGACAACGCGCAGTGCGTTTCCTTTTATCTCCATCCATCCTGTATCAGTTCCTGCCTTCGGTGGATATATCGAACTACCATGTCTCATGGGCGCTCTCTCAAGTGGAGTCCTTGCTTATACTGATTTCGATTGGATTTCTTGTTAGCATGATATCCAATCTCAAGAACTAACCCGCGTCCGCGAATACGAAGCTCGCATCCTCGAACGCGAGACCGAATCCCAAGCAGCGCAGCTGGGCGTGCAGATCGCCCTGTCGGTCTCTCTCACGCGTGTCTCGGCGCTCCTTCGCAGCGCGCTCCGCGAATTCAACGGAGAGGGAGAGGCCGAGGATGGCGATCCGGACGCTGCGGACTGGGCGCTCGAACGCGAATGCGAGCTTGCGAGGGTGGAACGCGAGAATGCCATGCTGCGCATGCTGCTCGGCGCGCCTGGCGGCGAGGACGACACAAACCTGCGTCTTTCCCTGCCTCCACCGCAGGACGACGGTCGGCGGAGCGTTTTGTCGGCGGTGCGCGATGGGCCTGCCGTGAAGGGTGGGCCGAAAGGAACGGTGGGGCCGTTTGGAGCGTACAAGAAGTTGCACGTCTCATAGCCCAGTTGGCCGTCAAGTATACTTTCCGGTAATGGAGGACCCCCAAGTCCTTATAGTACCGGGAGTGTTCTTGCGCCGAATCTATGAGCACTTTCCGTTTCATGTTGAGGATACGTGTCCAAGCGGCCGTTGGAGTCGGCACTGATTCGTTGCTTGGCGTTTATCATTATGGTTTATGAACATGTGAACTGATGTACCGATGGGTCTGCGGTGGCATTGGATTATGATACCACTATAGTATTCTCTTCTCGTCACCACAGTTGACCGATCTGCGCGTACACCGGACTTGATTTACATGTCCTAGCAGCAAAGAGCCGATCGAACGCGATAGGTAGCTGACCCCGGTTTCCAAAGATAGCACGTTGCTTTTGCGCCCAGACGTGGTTAGTGCGTGGGAAATTGACGCCACAGACTGTGACAGACAGCCAGTGACAGCCAAATAATCCAACAGAGTGACAGGTGGCACCATCGTCCTTTGTATTTCATTCACAGTGAAAGTGAAAGGCTCCATGACATGAATGGGAATTCTCTCACGCCGGCAACTCAACGTCCCATCGCCATTACTTACCAAGTTCGTCAACGACCGCGCCATCACGGAGCGTGATACGACCGACGCTCCAAAGCGAGTCGCGTGCGTGCACCCGCACCGCATCAGCCGATTTGACGGAGCTTCCTTTCACTCTGTGGCCAGGCTGGCATCCGGGAGCGGAGGCGGCTATTACTTTGAACTGCGTCAGTCGCGGATCATTGTGTCATCTGTACTCTGCATAGTCTGAGCGGGTCGTTTGTTTGCACGGACGTGCCTGTCCGAAACGTCCTTCGGAACCGCTTTCGCGTGAGTGCCTCCGGTGCAGTTTCTCCCGGGCATTTTTTATGGTGCACGCTGTTTTTTGTGGGTTGTGGGTACGTAGCGAATCTACAAAATCACGCGTGTGGGCATTCCCGCGATTCGGGAAGGCGGTTGTAGTTAAGGTGATTATCGCGTACGGTACAGTCGCTACAATGCGCTTCGAATAGAGTCTGCGGCTCAGGCACCAAGAATTACCTGTGCAATTTAGGAAGGCGTTTTAGGCGAGGCGTATCTATCATACAGTAGCGAGAGCTCGATATTACAAAAATTTTGACCGTTAGTTGGCATTTCGGTTCGTTCAAGATCATGGCAAATGCAATAGAAACGTTAAAGAAAAAAAAAAGGGGAGGGGGACAAAAATTTGGACAGGAAATGTGTCAGTGGCGGACTCGGATGCAGAAATGTGGTTCGCTAAAAGTGGGCCGCAGCCGAATCGCATTGGATTAACTGTAGAGCTCGCTCGCTCTCTTTTCACCGGTGTCCGTGTCCATGAGTTCGACCATTGACGGTGACTGGGTCCAAGTCGGCGTTGAACCGGTAGAGAAGGTAAGCATCCTACAACGGAAAAAAAATATAACACCGTTCGTTCGCAGAGGACGGCGCCTCTTTCAAAGGTGTTCTTTCATCAGAGCACCGACCGTGATGCTCACCACCCCCTCTCCTTCTCCCATACAGCACCACTCTCCCGCGACGGATTTGCTCCTTGGCCACTCAGAATCGGTCCCCCCTCGCCCCCTCACACGCGCCCTCCGCTTCTCGACCAACAACGACTTTTTTCAAAAGCCCTCAAAGCCACTGGACTCCTGGAGCGCTAGCATCCCACGCACTCGTGCGTTTTCCATGGCCTCTAATGCGAGATCGAACTCCAAAGGAAAGGAGCGTGACTTTTTTGACCCGCTCGAGTCTGGGTCCTTTCGTGAGTCTCGCTTTTCCCGCACCTCGTGTAATCGCGACGCCGCGCCCTTCCACCGGTCCTGATTTCCTCCGGATGATCTCAGCCAGCTCCCTTGCACTCGATGACATGAACCCTTTCACGCCCAGGGCCACCCGACGTGCCTCACTTCCCCGCCCTGCCACCGCAGACTCTGCCTCGAGTCCTACCGCTAGCAACCCTCGCAGAAACAGAGGCAGTATCCTAGGGGTGGCATCGGATGCGCTGCGCTTCGGGCGACGCCGCAAATCGATCAAGGCGCTGCCCCCACTCCCTCCCCAGCCCCGTCTTCTCCTTCCAGAAGTCATCGAGGTCCGCGCATCGGCACCTACGCCTACGTTTGATGAAGAGGAAGAGGCCGAGCGCGAGCAGCTGCGCGCCGCTGCCGTGCAATCCGTCGGATTCGATGTGAATATTAGCCGGCCCCCGGACCGCGAGCACACGGCATTCGGTGATAATAACGAGAGAGAAGACCACGCTCACGCGAGCGAAGACGAGCATCAGCACACTTCGCCCCCCGTTTTGACAACTGGCCTTCCACCCGCGGTCGATAATGTGAACTCCGATGTGCCCGGATCGACTCAATTCGTGGGAGCGCGCGGACGCATGAGCTCGCCCGCTGCGATCAGTGCAGTACAGCCCCCCTTGGCCTTGTCCCCGACTTCTTCTCCACAAGCTGAGATGCCCGCATTTCCTAGCACCCGTGCCCAGATCGCCGCGTACGAGCAGCTCTCGGCGACGTTGCCGAAGCACTACCCCCCACCGTCCATACTCATGCTGGCGCTCTCCAAGCAGTGGAAGGCGCGGCACGTCGTCCTCAGCGCACCCGTACTCACCGGTGCCTCGCATTTGCACGTATTCAAGTCCTCCGCCTCGGACGAACGCGAAATCGAACGTCTCGAGATAAACGAACGCAGCGTCGTGTTCGTCAACGGCGAGGACGTCGGTGGGCGACGCGGTGTCGTGCGTGTGGGTGGCGTCGATGTCGGCGCTTTGCGGCGGGATTTGAACGGCGAAGAAAACGGTTTGACGATGATGTTGCTGCAGATCGTGGACACGAACGAATCGCAGAACTGGATCAACGCGATCAAGAACGCCGTCCTTGGCCAGAGGTGCGCATATACTCGGCCTCTCTGTATACCTTTTGCGAAACTTTTCTCATGACCCTATCTTGTAGATCCGTCAACGCCGGTTTAGGTATCCCATCCAACTCGTCCGGTGCGCCCGAGCCACGGGGTGACTTAGATGTGATGCTTTCCATGCGCATGCAAGGGATACTGCCCTCACCCGTCAAGCCGTCCTTCAGTTCGGCCGACGACACAAACAAACCGCAACTGAATGGATCAAGCGAGGAAGTCTCCGCGACATCGCAACCGCCGAGCGTGCGCTCTCGGCCGGCATCACCGCGCCCCCAAAACGGCGTGCTCTCCCTCAAGAGCCTCTTCTCCGTCTCTGGATCGGGTTCGACACGACCGCGCTCGCCTTCATCACCACGTACCACCTCTCCAGATGCTCCGTCTGGCGATTCCTTCGGCAGCGCTGCCAGCAGTCTGCTTTGCATGCGCACGGTTGCCGATTCGCCACTGATAAAGCCATACTCCATGCTCCCTCCCACGGGTCCTGCATTGGATCTAGCGGCTCAAATACAACGGAAAATCATTGACACGCAGGGGAACCTTGACTTGGCGCCGTTAGAAAACCCTTCCAAACCACCTCACTCTATCTTGCCCTTGTCCCGTCCGATGTCCCCAAGCTTGAACCCGCCTCCGCCTCGTAAGCGCGCAAATACGACGACAAATGAGCCGTTTCAAGCACAAGCACAAGCACCACCATCACCTGACCCAGCTCAGCTTGTATATAATCACGGAAACGCAAGCACCGCGGGCAGTTTTGGTGTACCTGTGCCGGAGACGGCACGTCCACCATTAGAAAGGGCCTGGTCGGAGCGAGGTAAACCGCGTGCTGGCTCTGTATCGACTACGTCAACGGAAACTGAAAATTCATCCGCGCGACGGTGGTCGCGCCCGTCTTCCATCCTACCCCGCCCCACGCCCACGCCAAAGGAAGATGATGATTTGTCAACGCCCGTAGCTGTTAATCCCCAGCCAACCGCGTGGCAAAATAGCGCGTTGCCATCACATGACCCCGATCGCGCACCCAGTCGCTCTTCCTCACAGTCGCAGAAAACTCTGCCGAGCGTCATCTCCGGTCTGCAGGTGTCCTCCAAGCGCACAAGTACATCAAGTAGCGTGTACAGTGTGGCGACGACGAATTCGAATCCCCAACATGTTGGCATGTTCTCGATCGCGCGCACTAAAGCTAATGGCCACCGCCTGTCTGTTCCCCCACCTCCGCGCCCTGCTCCGAGCACGGCACTCCCCCCAACGCCCACGGGATCGGATTCTGATTCTTCTGCTGCTCCACCAGCGGCTACCTTGAAACCAATTCGCAGGAACTCGCTCGCTCGACGTGCGTTACGACTCTCGCTTGGTCAACCCGCTCCGTCCATGCAAGTCCAGGCACAACTTTCGCCACGCGTTACCGGTGGCTTTAACACCACCCCGACATCACGCTTGCATAATCGGAGCACCAGCGTCGACAGCGTGCCGCGCTCCGCTTTGTCCCATGGCCACGGTCATGTCATCCCTTCGGCGTTGCTTGTACCGCCGAGCCCGCCTCCGACAGGACCACTGCCCCCTCCACCTCTTGTTGTCCCCACCCCTACGCGTCCGCCCGCGCCGCTCCCTAGCGTTCCACGCACGTCGTCGTTCAAGCAACGCCTGCGCATCCTCAGCGCCCCTTCAGGTCGTTCGACTCCACCGCCACCCGCAATAGCGACGGTCGTACCTCCCGCGCTCCCCGCTCTCGAAATCCCCACGTCGCTACCGCCAGCGACGCCGATCTACGAGCGGATCGCGCACATCGCTCCAGACGCCGATTTCCTCCACCTCGAGGGCGACACGCCGGTCGCGACGGCGCCACCCAGGCGGGGGCTACCGCTGTTCGAGGACGAGATGGGGATGGGGGGAGACGACCGCCCCGCGGCGCTGTCGCACTTTTCGTTCCCGCTGCCGCCGCCGCTGCCCCCTCCTTCCCGAGGTTCGTATCGGCCGCCCCTGCCCCCGCTACCGGACCGCTCGCCGCAGCAGATGACGGTGCTGTCGCCGCCGCCGCGCAAGGGGTCCACCGTACGCCCTCTGCCTTCGCCGTCGCCGGAACAGGAACGCGGACCGAGCGCGGCGCAGGACGACGAGGACATGCTGCCCCTCACGCCACTTCCATTGGACCTGGCGCGCAATACGTCCACGTTGTCGTTGAGCATCGTGAGCGGTGCTGTGTGAGGTCGCGAGCATGTTACGGGGTTCCCTTTGTCCTTCACCTCCTACCGTTTTGTTCGGGTCACCATCGCAAATGTTTCCTTTCTTACCCCTGGTTGTTCTCCGTTGTCGTTCCTAATCTCTCCCCTACCACACTCTTCTTCCTCTTATTTATAAATCTCATGAAAGCGGATCCGCTGTCCAATCCCACTGTAATGCTGAATCATTCGTGATTTCATCCGTCCCCTCGTCGCTTTCGATCTACTACTCTCTACTACATACTACACTCTCCACTTTGCTGCTGCTTCCTCGCACATGCTCCTGCTCCTTGCTCCTGCTCACACCCGACCTTCACCTTTAGGCCCCTCATACAAGTTCTCGAACAACCGCCACCCTAGAGAAGAGAAGAACTAATTACGCTTCATGTAATTTTAACCTTTCGCACAATCCCCCCCC
>Ga0307510_10004895_pt1 | contig 15844 bp, 21 predicted proteins | sample 12_EM_MG_FD_207224 | JGI IMG/M metagenome (GOLD analysis project Ga0307510, IMG submission 207224) | Populus trichocarpa ectomycorrhiza microbial communities from riparian zone in the Pacific Northwest, United States - 12_EM | ecosystem: Host-associated > Plants > Roots > Unclassified | place...
CATACAGTACTGTACACGGAAAGCATGAACACAATCACAATCAAAATTCCATTATCACTCTTGATCGCGGGCGCTGCCTGTCGCCCTGTATGCAGCGTATTCTGCACCTCAACAACACACCGCTCTCAGGGCATTGGAGGTGGTGAATCACCACGAACAGCGATCGTGCCAGTTGACCCAAAACATAGCATGCAGATTGAGGAACCCAAATTTTCTGTAGGACGCCTGGTGGTCTTGTCAGACAGTTGTCAGACTCATAAGTGAGAACAATTGCACAACAAAGCGCTAAGCGGTCCACGTTCTATTAGTTGAGAGTCACCCGCGCCGCGTGCCAGATCTGCCCAGTCGCGCCTGGTGATGAGACCACCTAAAAGCGGGCGACACCCAAGGTGTCTCGGAGGCGGGCGGAGCCGCAGAGAACGTCACGTGGTCGAAGATACTCGATTCCCGATTCCGAGCTACATACCACTTTTGCGTCGTCTAAAAGAGACACCACTGTGAGATTTGTGGGATAGGAGGAGAGAGAATGCGTACATCATAGGGGAGGTACGGGCCTCAGTGTGCAGCGCAAGCGCTTTCAAGGCGGTGTCTAAGGTAACCTGGCACTTTGCTTATTGGAAGAAGGATCGAATCTGCCAGGCTCACAGATGGGCGAGCTGGATCAAAGGCCTCCAAGTCACCTACAGGGGTAACTGCACGAGAGGTGATCGGAGTCATGAGATTGGAGTTTTCGCTGGAAACCGTGTGGCAGGGAAGGAAAAAGAGGGTGTCAATCGGGTGAGAATAACAAGACAGTGTAAAAGTGGGCCTACGTCGCTTCCCAGTACAGGTAAGACACATCCGCGCCAGTAGTCCTGTCGACAGGCCGCGACTGCCCAGGTGAGGGATTGCGCGGTTTGGTGTTCACCGGACGTGATTGGGGTCTGTGACAGGTCGACGTGAGCATCAACTCGACTCGACTGTGACATCTGGAAGGCTGGATGGCGGGTATAGATAGGTGACATCATGACGGGCTTGCGGGCTCTGGCACCGGCAGGTCGAGTCATGACAAAGAAAGCGGGTCCGCGTCGCATCGCCGAATTGTTCGGGGACGACTCTCTGGCTCCGTGATGGTGCCACGGGATAAGGTCGTGGTGGAGGTGGTGGAGGTGATGGAGGCAGACGAGGGCACCGTGGGTGGAGGTAGAGGCGATGATGACGCTGCCCCATTTCCAACCCCTGATTCCTTATAATCAGGTCCGAGGAGTCGCATCTGCACTCATTCGAGGTTGGCATTTCTGAAGGGGAAGCAGTAACAAATAAATGAACGGTATCTGTCAATCATGCATCGAATCGTCCAAGAGTCCACTGGGAAACGCACCAGATTTGAGAGAAATCGTCAGGGAATGTGCAATGGTGCTGACCGTCGGCCACCTTTCATCCGAGAGTTCGACCTGATCGTGGTTAGGATAATTGGGGATCACGGTTAGGAGGACGATATTCTCGATAAGAACACCCTGCAGGACTCGGAAGTTGCTCTGTGCGACAGCTAGGATGCTCTGTGTCAGCGACGCGATCCGACCATCGGACAAAGCGGTGATTGAGGATAGGACGACTCACTTCATAGCGAGTACTGTGGTCACAAAACACGGCAACGCTCCTCTCGGTGGGACTTCAGAACGAGAAGAGAAGAGAAGAGAAGAGAAGAGAAGAGACAACGGTAGCGATTCGATGGGTTAAGGGCACGCTAGGGTTAAGGTTACGAAACGGTGATATGATTTCACTCCCCTCCCCTCACCCCCTCAAGTGGCTCACAGCCGCTCACTCGCCCTTGTCTTACATCTACTATAGTAGTCCCGTGTATAACCCATGCACCATCACCAGCGCAGACAAATTCAAAACAAGCCATCACTTGACTTCTATCCCGCCCCATTCCAAAACACGGAACAAACTGCGATCGGAACCACGCACCGAGTCGACGCAAACGTCATTTGCTCAGAACGTTGCCCCGTCATCCGCGGTCGCTCGCGCCGCCGCCTGCTCCCAAGTCCCATGTCGCCCGGGGTGACGCCGCAGAGGGGCATGAAGACGCGAGTGACGACGTCAGGTGCCGGCGAGACACGCATCGGCGCCGCCTGCTCGTAGGACGCCTGCGTGAGGAAATGCGGTGCAACGTATTCGTACTTGAGCAAATCTGGCAGCCGACACCTGACACCTACAACCGAGGAAGTCGAGTGACTTGATTTCCATTCGGGGCGTTCGAATCCATTGAAAGAACGTAATGAAAAGAGGGAATTGATCCCGACGAGATTTGTGAAGTGGAAGGACGGGGAGAGAAGGTGCATACGTGATGAAAGCGGTACGAGCCTCGGGGTGTGGCGCGAGTGCCCTAAGGGCCGCATGTAGGTAACCCGAGACTTTGCCTATCGGGGGAAGGGTCGAATCGCCAGGGCTCACAGATGGGCGAGATGGATGAAACGTCTCGATATCCTTTACAGGAGTGGTCGCACGTGAGGCGTTTGGCGTGACGAGATGGGACTTTGCGCTAGGGAACAAAACAGGGGATCAAACGCGGGTCAGACAACAAATCAGCGCTGCGTTAAACAAGGCTCACATTGATTCCCAGTACAAGTAAGACACCTCTGTGCTAGTTGCCTTATCGACAAGCGTGCCGCCAGGTTCTGCTGCAATCGCCCATGCAAGGGATTGCGAGGTTTGACGTTCATCAGACGGGATGGAGGTCTGTGGCGGGGGATACGCTGCCGAAAAACTCCAGGTCGACGTGAGCAGCAACTCTACGGTAACACTCGGAAGGATGGATAGTGGGAAAGAATAGATGATGGGTTTCCTGACTGGCATGTTCCAAAAGTCTGCATCAGATGGCAAAGAGGCAGCTGTCTGTGGGACATCGCGGGACTGTTCGGGGATGACTCTCCCGGGAGGTCGCGCCCAAGATGAGCGTGTCGGTGGAGGTGGAGGTACGCTGGGCGCGGGAATCGGCGATGATAGCGCGAGAGCCTGAAGACGTCGTCCCACTGTGCTAGCTCCGACCACAGGCAAGACAGGTGAGCTCCACTCGTTCGCGGGTTGCATTTCTGGCAGGAGTAAAACGGCCCCCGTCAATGGCTGCTGCTGCACCATGATGCTGAGGAGGCACCCGATCGGAGAGCGATTGTCACGGAGTACACGATATTGCAGATCATCGACCCGATTTCAGTCGAGATTTCAACCAAGCCCTGGTCAGGGTAACGGGGGATCGAAGCGAAGATGAGGATATCAGCGAGGGAAACGCCCTGCGAGGTTTGAAAGTTGAGCTGCGCAACTGATAGGATGTTCTGTGCCAGTGGCGCGATCAAACGCATGGACAAAAGGGACAGGTGATGGCAGGGACGACTCACTTCATAGTGGGCGCAACGGTCGCGAATCACGGCGACGCTTCTGCTACGAAACCTTAGGATGAAAAGGGATAACGGGTTGAATGCCATGATGGGGGAAAGGGTCACGCCATGTCATTGCGTGTTTATTGGGGGCGCGGGCACCTCAGACCGAAGGAAGGAGAAAGCGAACTGGCTCTGGGAGGAGAACGCCCTGGGAAGGTGAGTATGTCGGGTGGTTGACGTGAGCCCACTTGAGTCACAGTCCATGGCCCAGATTTCTATCCCCGCTCCGCGGTGCCCCGCCATCCCGTGCGTGCGTGCGACATCTCTGACCTCGGGCCTGCCATAAAAATCATCCCTCGTCCCTGCCTTTGAGGAGTCCGTTAAACCATATAAAATTGTTCTCTCTCACTCATTTTCCACGTTTACCGTTTCCACTCCATTGGCCGTCCGCGTACACCCGTGCTCTCGACACCTCGAGTGTGGCGCAGTCCATGCCGAGGTCCGCAAGCGCGCAATAAACGCCCCACGCGCCTATCATCGCCCACCCCTTCGCTCTCACCGCCGCCACCAGCTCGTTGGCGTCCCTGTTGCTAGCACCCTTGCTTTCAGCCCATCCAACATGGACGCAAGCCAGATCTTTGACATAGCTTTCACACTTGGTAAGCCCAACGTCCTTCCCTTCGATCTCTCCCAGAGCCCTACGTTTACGCACACCCGGCGCTGTTTTTGCACTCTTCGCGTTCTTCATCACCCGGGCATGGATAACGAACAGCATGACCCCGTCAATAATACCATCTGTAAGCCGCCTCGCCTCAGCTCCTTTACAACGCATTCCTGACCCCTTCCCTGTGTGGCGCTTTCAGCCGCACCCACCACCGTCGCCCAACAGCTGACCCAATAACTCTCATATCTCCGTTTCAACACTACCCCTCTGAGGGTCCATGGTCAATGGCTTTGCAGCTGGCGGGCAACTCACCATCACAATGGACGTCGAGAATTTCCAGGCTTCCCAGGTGGGGTGCTTGGACTGGAGTTGATGGACAAATGCCACGCCCAATCCCTGCGATTTGGCACCTGCATCATCGCCGAGACAATGTCGAACCTCGATCTCACATCGACCCTTCAGATACCTGCGCCAATACTAAGATGGCGAACCAGAGACCGTCGATACGACCATTATCACCACCAGTGCGAGCAAAAGCGCCTTGGGCTCAAAGGCAAACAGACGTACTGGCAGAGTGGTGTGTTCTGCTTGTGCTGTTTGCGACGGCGCAGTCCCGATTTTCAGACATAAGCCGTTGGCTGTCATTAGCGACGGAAAGACCCTCGTAGAGGAGGCCACATGTGCGCCCGCATTGTCAACCAGATCCGGACACGCTCACATCTCTTTACAGGTCTCAGGAAGTATGGCTCCCACGTGCTAGTGCATCGTGGAGAACTAGGGGCGTCCAAGATCCCCTAAGTAACCTGCGCATCAAGAATACCCTCACAGGTCAAGAATCGGACCTTCCTGTAAAAGTATTATTCTACGCTATCGGTGGGTACCAGACTTAGATATATGACGATGGATTGCTCACATCTGATCGATTTTGCAGGCCACGAACTAGAAACGACAGTCGTCCGCGACCGACTACAAACTAATGCTGATGGGTACATTATCACGGTGCCTGGTACAACCTACACTTCTGAGCGTGGCGTGTTTGCTGCAGGTGACGTCCAAGACAAGCGTTATCGGCAGGCGATTACGAGTGCTGGGAGTGCGTGTATGGCACCATTGGAAGTGGAAAAGCTGGTCGCAGAGGAAGAAGAGCCGAGCGAGGAGTGACGATGGGCGCGAGGCACAACGTACGTCTGTAGTAGATGCATCGCTCGTTGATACGCCCTCATGGGAATTCATAGGATCGTGTTTAGTCATATGTCCGTCTCCCCCTTTCCTTGAGAAGGCATTACAATATGTACAGTCCGTGAAGCAGAATGCCCTCGGAACATAGTCGTCACCATCCACAAGGTGCACCTTCCTTAGCCGCACCGACCAACATCGCCCAACAGTTTTCCTAGTCAGGTAGCCCGCGAAATCGATCGATCCTCCGCGCTCTTGACACCTCGAGTGCAGTCTCACGTAACAATCCTCGTCCCCTCTCTCATCCCCCTCCCAGTCATTGTCCCATCGCTTCTGATCGTTAAATGGGCTGCAGATCACAGCACGCTTACCTCCGGCCCATCCAACATGGACGGAAGACAGATCCTTGACGTAGCACTTACTCTTGGTGAGCCGAGCCTCCCTCGATCTCTCAGCAGAGCCCTACGTTTACGCACGCTCGGCCCTGTTCTTGCACTCTTCGCACTCTTCTTCACCTTGGCATGGATAACGAACAGTATAACCGTTGTCAATGATATCATCTGTAAGCTGTCTCCGCATCTCTTTTACAACACATTTCTGACTCCTTCCCTAGGTGGCGCTTTTGACTGCGCCCAACACCTTACCCAACAACTCTCATATTCCCGTTTCAACGCTATCCTCTTCTAAAGGTTTATGGCGAATGGCTCCGCAGCTGGCGGGCTACTGACCACCACAATGGACGTCGAGAATCTCCCAGGCTTTCCAGGTGGGGTACTTGGACCGGAGTTGTCCGCGCCTAATCCCTGCGATTTGGCACCCGCATCATCGCCGAGACGGTGTCAAAGATCGATCTCTCACATCGACCCTTCAGATGCCGGCGGCAGTACCAAGAAGAAGATGGAGAGCCGGAGACCGCTGATACATAGTTGCCGCCCCATACCGATTGGAGGTGAGGTTCGGTCTGAAAACATTTCTCGTTAGGAGCAGCATCCTACGTAGGGGAAGGAGAGGGGAGAACGCAAGCGGTACATACCCTTCCAGATAATATCACATCTACGATCTCCTCTTTAGCGGAATCGCTCCCAAAGACGGCCTTGTGGAACACCGTCGCTGTTGAATGTGAGGGAGACGGGAATCTCCTAAATAACCTGCGCATAGGGCAAGAATCGGACCTCCCGATGAGGGATTGTTCTACGCCATTGGTGGGTGCCAAATTTAGACATATGGTGATCGGTTTCCCAATTCTGATCGATTTGCAGGTGTCCATCTCCTTATTCTTGAGAAGCTCCCTTTCAAAGGCATTACGACATGTACAGACGTGTCCGAGGAAAGCAGAAGTTGAGCGAAATGCCCTCGGAGCCTAGTCGTCACCATCCGAGAGGTGCACCCTACTCAGAAACGGCCACAAAGGCCGACCAGGGAGTTGTGATTACCACGCGTTCAGACCACACCTCGGGTGCTGTGCAACCTTGGCAACTTCTGTCAGGGGAGAAGACATTCTGGAGGTACAAAACGTATCAGAGCTCCTCCCGGCTCAGCACCTGCAGGACATACTGCAGCACCTGCATCGCTCATGGCAATGGGTGCGACGGCAAAACGGAGTTTTGGTCATTATGCGGAGATAAAGTCATAATTTGGAAGAAACATTGTTGCAGTGGTTGACTGGGAGGTTGATGAACGTGTGTCGAGTGAAAGGAGGAGCCGGTCCAACTTCGGGGCCCAACGTCCCCCGGGAAGATTTAAAGAGACAAATGATCGGGCTGGTGCGCCGAGCTGTAGTTGGCTGTACGTGCCCACACGCCCTTCCTGAATTGCAACACGAAACATGAGTTCTGACATTCTTCTGGACACACAGGGATGGGGTTGGCAGTACGGCCATCAACAATTTCCGTGAGATTCGCTACGCTGACATCGGATTGCACGATGGCACGAATGCTGCCCCAACTGCCTTCTCCGCTCGCACATATTACTACAACCCCATTCTGGCAAAGCCACTGTCTTATCGACACTGCATTATCACTATTCATCGCCCAGCTCGCATTACTAGTCTGGCCCCTCCTATGTATTTTTTGCGCATGCACAGCGATGCCGGGCCGTTTCACCTTCTCAATAAAAAATCGACTTCTGCAATATTTTGTGTCAGCACTCTCCGCCCCGATGATCGGACCGCTTCATGCCGCATATATTATTAATTTTTGTGGCTAACAAAACAGTATGACAGGTAACATTTTTGCTAACTGCTATTCATAAAATAAATAATATATACGCGCACAAAAAATACATTGCACGAACGCGGAATCAAACCCACAGACACCCCCTGCTCAAACATGGAGATACAAGCATAACTACCACCACACCAACACACCTTATTTCCACTACTCCCTTTATGATATATGACCAGCTATAAATGGATGAAAAGCCTTTCCTTTGCTGTTTATGGGCTTGAATATGCGTGTGTTTGCAACGCGTTATGTTTTTTTTTTCTACATTAATTATTCCAAGATTTGTTTTTCTGCTTAGCACATGTTTTATGTTTGTTTTGTTTTACATCGACTAATCCAAGATCTCTTTATTTTCTGAGTACGAAATTCTGACAGCTCTACCAAAGTGCTGGTTCACCTTCCTCTTTGAGAGCGGCTAATTCACGTGACCCACCGCCCAAATTGCTCAACTGCCATCGATGAGGGCAGGGGCGAGTGTGATCCATCACTGTTTACGTCATGATGGCCTGCGCAGGCTGCGCCGTCGTACTGTCACCAGGGTTCCACCAGGAACTGATGATATATGTCGCCCTTCGCCTCGATGCTCCTCATTTGGTTAGCCGCCTCTGAAATTCATGCGAGTCATAGTGTTTTCCTCCCTATAAGGAGAACGTACAGCCGTAGGACCCCGGAAGGACCCCTCCAGTTCGCGGCACATGCACATGTCAAATTTGAATTTGAAAAGCCAAAACAAACGAAACAACCCACGGATAAAATGGTAGGTTATGTTCACTGGCCATGGTAGTAAAATTCTTATCACTCGCGCCTGGGGGAGGGCTTGATACCTCTTCCGGATGTCACCCCAAAACGGGAGAAGGCGAAGATTGGTCATCGGTAGGAGGAACTGATAGCCAGCCAAAAAGACGGGATAAAGACCTTGGATGGTGTCCTTTGGGACAGAGGGTGTGAAGGTGGGGAGCGCGCAAGGGAATCATCAATACCCTTTTCAACATAAGTTACATAGAGTCAGTTCCCTACAATATTGCCTATCTCATTTGTTGGATCATGCGCATATAAGATTTGATTTGGAACACCGCATTAGCGCCTCATTCACCATTCTGCATGTCCCTTCCGCATGTCCGCGAGCGTCGATGACAGGGAGACTCACTGCGTTTGCTTTTCTTTCGGGTTTTGTCCGTCAAAAATATATGCCGTATGTTACAAGCTAGATACAGTATATAATGCTTTTTTGTGGCAACTGAGCAAGAATTTAGCCATGTGTTTTTACTAGTAGGACCCCAGTCACCGGTAACAGACAGACCCCGTTGTGCGTCCACTCGTCACTCATTAGACACCCCCTTTACGTTACGTGGACTTCCAACCGGCTGACAAGCCAACCGAAAGCCAGAACAACCCGCGACTTACATTGTCCACAATGGAAGATTTCCGAATCGGATTGCCTAGTTGATGATCTGCCCAAAAGAACGATAACTTTCGGTGTTTTATTCTTTTGCGGTACCCACCCTACAATCAATCTAGAAGTTGGGGTGTCCCAATAACAAGCACAGCAGTCCGATAGAGTATGACCAAGGCGGACCAGCCACAAAAGCCATTCCTTGGGCCACCTCGCCTTTCTTACTCCCTCCCCTCATTGCCATGCCTCACTGCTTATCTACCGTCATCCGCCTCCCATCCCTTGTAAACCCCCGTCGAAGTGTACCTAGTCGTAAGTCTCAACTCAGAAGGTACGCTCACTTCTGCCACGTTGATTAGCTTGAGAATGACCCGCCTCAATTGCGACAGACGACATAGTCCATCCATCCACATCCTCGACGATTATTCGCTCCTCAACATCTTTAACATCTATCGCCCCGTTCTCTTAGACGAAAGCGAAGACGACCAACTCCTCATCATACAAGGGGGGAAATGGGATCGCGAACGTTGGTGGTACAAACTCGCTCACGTCTGCCGAAGATGGCGACTTCTCGTATTCGGGTCCCCATTCTACTTGGACCTTCACCTCGTTTTCACGCATGGCACCCCTGTGGCAGACATGCTAGCGCATTCCCCTCCCCTTCCACTCATCCTTGACTACCTTAATGAAGAGGGCAAGATGACCCCCGAGGATGAAGAAGGAATACTGCTCGCACTCCAACACCGTGATCGAGTTCGCCGCATTCGTCTTCGGATGCCCGCTGCCAACTTGCGAAAGCTCATTGCTGCCATAGACGGGGGGTTTCCAATTCTGGAATTCCTGTATATTGGGTCTCCGACAAAGCACGGAACGACTTTGATCCTTCCAAGAACGCTGCAGGCACCACATCTACTTCACATCGGACTGGAAAACTTCGCTTTTCCCATCCAATCCCCATTACTTATTAACGCGGTGGGTCTCACGACACTCTCACTCCACAATATCCTGCCATCCGCCTACTTCCCTCCAAGTGATTTGCTCCGGCGGCTGTCCCTGATGCCCCGGTTGGAAACGCTGGAGATCAGCTTTCACTCCCCTATTACTAGCCGTCATGTCGAGAAAATGTCGTACATTCCACTTACGACGCACGTTAAACTCCCTAACCTTCGTTGGTTTGGGTTCCAAGGTGCCAGCGCTTACTTGGAGGCCCTTCTTCCCAGGGTCGCAATGCCTCTCTTAGAGAAGCTCCAAATCATATTCTTCAACCAGCTTAGTTTCGTCGTCCCTCACCTCGTGCAGTTCATATGTGCGATAGAGAACCTCAAATCTAGGAGCGCCGCGTTCTGGTTCCAACGTCATTCGGTCATCATGGCCACATTCGCCCATGAAGGTGCGAGGGGGCACACCTTTTATATGGAGGTTCGTTGCAGCCACTTTGACTGGCAAGTAGCGATCTCGGCACAGATCTTCAATAGGCTTAGCCCTGTATTCGTCGCGGTGGAACATCTCGCACTTGGCTATCAGGAACATCGTCCATCTTTTGATTGGCACAATGAGGCCGACCGCACGAAGTGGCGCGAACTCCTTAGGTCGTTCAGCAACGTGAGGACCCTTCTTGTCGGCGAAGGCCTCATTGGAGAACTTTCTCGTTCTCTACGACAAGGTCACGGAGAACCACCCCCAGAGGTGTTACCCATGCTACGAGAGCTCGTCTGTTACGCAAAGGGCAGTGTTGGGGACAGCTTCCTTCCATTCATCAATGCACGCAAGGCCTCGGGCGTCCCTGTAAGCCTGGCAGTGATCCCGTTGCCATCATGACGCTGCCCGTGGTCGCTTCTCTGCTTTATGTTGAACGCCAGGTCAAAACGATGGGCCCACCACAATGTCACGGCGGACTCGGCGCACCACACGTCATTACTTCAACCTTCCATCCATCGCATCCACTAGGCGGCTATCTTCAAAATGGGTGGTGCTATTTGTGCGCTATTACGGCATGCAGGGGGTGTCAGGAGTCCGGGACTGCATGGAGGTAGAGTAGAGGTACGGATGTAGGGGTGTCAGATGTCCAGGACTGCATGGTCAACTCCCCAGGGGTAGACTTACCAAGCGGTTGCAATATTATTGCCTGGCCGTACAATCAGTCATTTGCACACATTTCAAGTTCCGTACGCGATGTTGAGAGCCCTCGTCCAGCTGCCCTCTCATACAAACACTTTTCGGGCTTTATCGCATCTTCACTATGGACACGCAGCGATGAAGGTGATCATGGCAACATGCGGAGTTCCTAGTCATGAGTTGCGGCTTGAATCTACTTTTTTGTGTGGCTTTACTCAGAATTCGTTGGTCCAGGTTAGGTTACAGTATGGTTATATGTCGCTTGACACCTGGTCTCGCCCGTAAAAAGAGTCACGTGGCCCTAGTTTCCACATCCGCCTTCTATTCGTATGTATGATCACTACATCACTATAATTACAACAAAGTTATAAGATTTGAACCCCTCGGGTTGACATAGTCTGAGTACACATAATCTCCATGCGTAATCCTAGTGCATCTCTGGATGATTACTACTACTTGTGCTGGTCATACTGGCAGTCGAAAATGATTGTTTTGATATCTGATCACCAGTTTAGTCAGTTCGGTATCTGTGGCTAACATATATCAACCAGTCATGACTTGCCGATTTTAGCGAGACCGGATCATTGTAGCTTCCACTATCAGCATCGGTGAAGACCTCCGGACAGTTGTCGACTTCACTATCGTTTGCATATACCTCCTCGTCGCTACCGTCCGGATCCGAGTGGCTGACCTCAGGTATCTTGTCAGTCTCCCGAGGTGTTAGTTGGCAATTTCTCAATCGCTTGCGTCGACTGAGCGCAGGGGCGATATCTGAACCACGGGTGGGGATTAGATCGACTTCGAGGTGTGGTGTGCTGCTTGAATCCTCGATATGGTGTTCTTGAGGTCCCTCAAGTGTCGCTGGTAGCTCTCGTTCCTCCTCCAGGTTGGGTTCCCCTGCGACTCGTTCAGCTTCATGGTCAGGGCCCTCGTTTTCTTGAATACGGCAGTTGTCCCTGTCCATGTGACGCTGCTGGGCAACTGCCTGGTGCCAAGAAGGGGATTCTTCCGAAGCAACAGTACGATTGGGGCTGTGGGGTAGCCAAGTTGGTTTAGCTGAGGGGTTCTTGAGACCATGCTCGTCAGGAGGTGCCACCCCATTGTCTTTGTCGGAAGGGTGGAATGATTCGGGAGAAGTGCTGAGCCGCAATGTCTCAGGTTCATCTGGAGGCGAACCCCCCGGTGGGCAGACCCAATGGGTTGCTGTCCTTGTTAATGGTTGTGCTGGGTGAGGCGATCGGGGAGACGCAAATACGCCTGAAAAGTTCGAAGATGGTGGGGGATAGGTGAATGTCTCAGCAGGTGGCCCGTTGTAAGGAGTGCTGTTATCTTGCTGGGTGCGGGGTCTTCGTTTGCGAGGTGGGTCTGCCTGGCGGAGCGTATATTGATTTTGATCGCATTCCTCCAGCTCTCCTGACCCTGGAAGCGGCGAGGCAGTATCGCTGCTCGTCTCTTGCCATGTTCGATGAAGTAGTACGTTCGTAGGCGGGGTAGGAATGCCCGGGTGATGCTGCTGTGCGTTCACGGATGATAACATGGGGCTAGGAACCACTGCGATCTGGTGGTGCGTTTTCCGAGCACCTCTTGAAGAGAATATGCGTTTTATTGACCCAGACGAAATCATGAGGCGCTTGGCAACACTTCGATGGTGGTCTACACTAGCGGATGCCTGCAGGGGAAGGTCACCAGTCCGGACTACAAGAGCGAGTATCCAGGACTCACCTGGCCATCCCGGGATTGTGAAACGAGATCAACATCAAGCCCGCCGGTATCTCCATGTCCAGATATTGTTCGACTCGAGGCAGGAGCTAGGGTGGTGGTGGGAAGACCATCGTGATCTGGTAGACGGGGTTCCCTGGGCGATTGTTGATCAGAAGCGCTCACGTGCTTCCAGAACGAATCACGCAGGCGGCGACACACGGAAGCTCCTTTGTTGCCGATGTTCGCGAAAGTGGCTCTCCGACGAGAAGCCGATTCCGTCAACTCGTTGTGAATCTGGGGTATATTGGCAGGATTTGAGGCGACGTTGCCAGTGCTGGGCCACGAGGCAGAGTAAGATTGATAAGGTTTATCGATGCGAGGTTGTACATCTGGCACGACTGTTTCGGGGGGAGATAGGAGCTTTAAAGTGTCTCTATCTGAAGACATGAGAGAAAGGCTCTGCCGGATGGATAGGACCAGTTAGATATGTGGGCAACGACACGAGGAGCGAGGAGAGGATACATGGGCGCAACGTGATCAACCATAATTAAATTTCGTCTTTTTACACCCGAAAACCTTGAATAAAATGGTAGCTTATTCCTTAAAATTTGTTGTCGTAAAAAAAAACTACTATAGGTGCAGTCGTAGTGGTCAGAATTTGCTGCCAATGGTCAGGCACATGTCACAGTGACACATTTCATTCTCCGCCCAAAGAGTGGCTGAGGGGGCTGAACAGCGGCAGTTGACCGTCAAAGAGTGCACAAAGATGAACATCGATGAATGTCAACGAACGATTTCCATTATATGCCAAGTTATGAGTATTCTAGGACAAAGTATAGAAGAGTGTGCTTAAGTCTAATGTCCTCACATTAGTCTGGAGGGCCCCACCCCACTGCTGAGATTTTGGCTATAGTAATTTCCCCCATCATCCACTGGTAAGTCAGTGTGCTGCCGTCTAGCCTTGAACAAATGCATGAACTGTGGGTTTTGCACCAACTCGTTCTTGTGCAAATCAAGGTACTCCTTGATGCACTCTTTGAGGACCAGAATGGTGCCAGTTGTGTCAAGTTCAAGAGCACCAGCGAGGACAATGAGCTCCGAGTCATCCTTGAGTTTGTAGGCTGAATATGGGCAGTCGAAATTTTTGTTGGGTTTCAATATTTGCCATTATTTATCCCAGCAATGCCCTCCTTGAGCCTTTCTTCAAATCCTGGGTCTGTTGCACTTGGCTGTTGAGGAGCTCAGCATATTCGAGGGATTGCACCATACTGTGATGCACCGTCACAGCATTCACCACACACAGAGCACTTCCAATGGCATCACGTGCATGCTTTCTTGTCTTCAAAGTCCGCACTGGCAGACTCGGCAGACGTGACTAGAGGTGACACCCTCCAAAACATGGGAAACATCAAATACTCCGTTTCTCATCTGGAAAAAAAGATATCGGGCGATGGAATTGCATAGAATAGACATATGATGCAGTATCTAAGGCATGGGAGATGAGGAAGTGGGAGAAATAAGGTTTCTGACCATTGACGGTAATCTGACCACTATGACTGCACCTATAGTATCCTATCAGTCTAACTTAGATAAAATTTATCTGAAAACACAATAATAAATATTTATCCACAATTTATCATCATCTCGTTTTGCCAAGCTTAAGTACGCCGTCGGAACGAGCATCATTCGACCACGTGATGCCCCAAAATCACTGCATCCCTACCAATGTTGAAGTTCCGACATGGGATTTGCCGGGGCTTTGAGACGCAGAGACAGTCTCAGTTTCGCAGTCGCGCAGTTGACACTCACTCGCTCTACCTGCACAAACTCGCCCCAACTTCGTTACAATGTCTGATCTCTGCCCCGTTTACGCTCCCTTTTTTGGTGCAATGGTGGGCTTTCTTGGTCGTTCAGGTTGCTTTGGACGAGAAACACTGATTCATCCTTTTTACGTCGCCCTCGACTGTAGGGTTGCACCAGCGCCATCGTGTTTACATGTACGTCTTTTGCGCTATCGTATATCTTCTTACCCCGCTTTTGACACATATCCCAGGTATTGGAGCGAGGCAAGTTTCTTCTCTTTTAGAATCGCGCGTCTGCCGCTTGCAATCCCCGTAATGACCACATTTTACCTTGCAACTTATGACTTTACTCTGCAGTTATGGGACCGCAAAGTCTGGTGTTGGCATTTCAGCCACGTCTGTGTTACGACCGGATCTCATGATGAAGAACTCCGTTCCCGTCGTCATGGCTGGTATTATCGCTGTGAGTGCCTATACGCTCGCCGAACAGAAAAAAACAATTTAACTTGGCCATGCAAAAGATCTACGGCCTCGTCGTCTCGGTTCTCATCTCAGGAAATCGTATGTATCCCGTGATGGCGAGTCGCTAAACGTTAATTTTGCGCTCCAGTCTCTGCCCGTATGCCTCTCTTCCAGGGCTTCCTCCAACTCGGCGCGGGTCTTTCCGTAGGACTTGCTGGCCTTAGTGCTGGCTTTGCCATCGGTATCGTAGGCGATGCTGGCGTCCGGGGCACTGCTCAGCAACCCAGGTTGTTTGTAGGAATGGTGCGTTGGCCGCCATAGCCCCGAGTAGGCCCGCAGACTGACGGTTCACAAAGATCCTGATTCTCATTTTCGCCGAGGTCTTGGGTTTGTATGGTGCGTCGGGCAGAAATGCACACGGAACTTCGATTATAACTGGACTTTTTCTTCCTTCAGGTCTCATCGTTGCTCTCATCATGAATACACAAGCAGCTACCGCATCTGTAGGGCTTCCCTCTCACCCAGTCAATAACCGCCTCGCTGACGTTTTTCTCCAAGTGCCCATAATTTTCGCGAACATACCTCAAATGGACTTGGCTAGCAGCGTCGTGGGGAAGGGCATGAGGTTGTCTATAAATTCGCACCACTTTGTCTCTCTCCAATTCATGCTTTTTGTGCCGAGTTTGACGCGATCAACTTGACCGAGTTTCGTTCAAATGATATCTCTTCACGAACGTGGCTGTCAATTCTTAATATATATATGTTGTCTCTTGAGGGGAACGTTGGCCGTGATATGACGTGGCGAAATAGGAAAAAGAGAAAGAACGTTTGTGTGATTTGTTCATTTTGCGCGCTTCTCATCTTGCACTCTCTCAACTGTGGTGCCAGAACAAGGCGTTGGCAGTCCCTCACCAAGCCATCTATCGAGTAATGTTTACTCGACGCTTGTT
>Ga0307510_10004896_pt1 | contig 15842 bp, 15 predicted proteins | sample 12_EM_MG_FD_207224 | JGI IMG/M metagenome (GOLD analysis project Ga0307510, IMG submission 207224) | Populus trichocarpa ectomycorrhiza microbial communities from riparian zone in the Pacific Northwest, United States - 12_EM | ecosystem: Host-associated > Plants > Roots > Unclassified | place...
TTAGCAGATAGAGAAAACAAAATTCAAATGGTGTTCATCTTAGCAACTGGAGCAAATGTTTCTTGATAGTCTATCCCAAAAGTTTGTGTATACCCTTTTGCAACTAGCCTGACTTTATACCTTTCAAGGCTGCCATCAGCTTTATATTTCAGAGTATAGACCCATTTACACCTTACTGGTTTCTTCTCTTTTGGTAACTCAACTATTTTCCATGTTTGATTCCTCTCTAGAGCATTCATCTCTTCTCTCATGGCAGTTTTCCATTTCTCATTACTTAGAGCCTCGTGCAAGGTTTTTGGGATAGGTATGGTGTTTATTTTTTAGAGAAAGGTTCTGTGTGATGGTGAAAACTTTTCAAATGACATAAAGGTAGCTATAGGATATAAGGGATTCTTAGTGCATTCTCTTATCCCTTTTCTGATTGCAATTGGCTAATCAAGATCATTAGTATCAAGAATAGATAAGGATGGATGGGAAGTTTCATTACCTTGCTCTGGTTCAGATTCTTGGGCTTGCATGAGATTTTGAACAGGCTGTACCCTTCTTCTATATACCTGAAGAGGTCGGTTAGTAGTAGTAGTTTCACCCTGCAGAATTTCTCTTGTGAGGTTTGGAGACTTAGTGAGTGGTGAATTCAAAGATGATTGCTGCCGAGATGGGATTTGGAAGGAAAAAATGTAAAAAACATTTGTATTCTTATCTTCTATGTCTGTGTTGTCTTCCTGAAGATAAGTCTTGTTGAAGAAAGATTGGTTTTCATTGAAAGTGACATCTTTTGACACAAGAAATCGTTTTGAAGGTGGATGATAACATTTGTAACCCTTTTGTGTGATATAATACCCTATGAAAACACACTTAAGAGCTCTAGCATCAAGTTTGTCTCGGTGATGTTTATGAATGTGAACATAGGTGACGCACCTAAAAATTCTTGGGGGAATTTTAGAATAAAAATTATTCTTTAGAAAGAATTCTGATAAATAGTTTAAAGGACTTTTGAAACCAATAACTCTTGAAGGTATTATATTTATCAAATAAGTAGATGTTAAAATAGCTTCTCCCCAATAGTGTTTTGAAACTTGATGTTGAAAAAGTAAAGCTCGAGTAGTTTTGAGAAGATGTCTATTTTTTCTTTCGGCTAACCCATTTTGTTGAGGAGTATTAACACAAGATGATTGATGAATAATCCCTTCCTTTTCAAAGTATGGTGATAGGATCTTATTAAAGTAGTCCCTAGCATTATTAGTTCTAATCCCCTTAATGCTAACCCTAAATTGATTCTTTAACATTTTTGTAAAGTTTGGAAAGATGTGACTTACATTAGCTTTTCTTTTAAGAAGATAAACCTAAGTCATTCGAGTACAATCATCAATAAATGTTACAAATCCCTTTGCTCCTGAAATATTGGGAACATTATATGGATCTCATATGTCAGAATGAATTATATGGAATGGAGACATAGATCTTGAATCACTTATAGGAAAAGGCACTCTATGATGCTTTGCAAACTCACAAATTTCACAATGAAATTGTTCCACATTAAGATTTTTAAATAAGGATGGAAACATGTGACTAAGAGTCTTAAATGAAAGATGTCCTAAACAACGATGATGGTTCCAAACATCATCTTTATTAGAATTGACTGAAATAAATGATAGAGGGTGAGAGTTACTATTGCTGCCTTGCATTCCAAGCATGTACAACCCATCCTTGACTCTAGCCTGCCCAATCATCTTCCCTGTAGCTAGGTCCTGAAATATGCAGTGATTAAGGAAGAAAGTTACACTACAATTTATGTCTTTAATTAGTTTTCGAATGGATAACAGATTTGCAGTAAGGTTAGGGACATGTAGCACTTGTTTAAGGTCCAATGAGTGATTAAGAGGGATTGTTCCCTGTCCTGCTACTTTGATTAGAGATCCATCAGTAACTGTGATTTTCTTACTGCTAGGACAAGGCTGATATGATTTGAATGAACCTGCAGAATGAGTCATATGGTCTGTTGCACCTGAGTCTATGACCCAGATGCTGGAATGGTCCTTGTTTGAGGCACTAAATGCATGAGAAATTAGAATTTTACCATTTTTAGCAAGAGAGCATGACCCAGATGGTTTCTCCATGGTGTTGAGTAGGGTCCTTAGACGCTCAATCTCTTATTTGTTGAATCCCCCCACTTCAAGGATGTTGGACTCATGAGCTGTCTCTTCTGAATTTGTTAAATGTGCATGTCCTCTTGACTGATTCCATTTGTATCCTCCATTACGCCCCATACTTGGTGGTTTTCCATGGAGTTTCCAGCAAGTCTCTTTTGTATGACCTGTCTTCTTGCAATAGTTACAAAAGAAATAATCTTTAGGGAATTTTTTTCCTTCAATCTTCCCAACTTCTGCACCATTCATGGCATCACCCATGTTTCTGCTATAAGTTATCAACATAACAGATCCTTTAGTATTTGGTGCATCCAACATCACAGTTCTCTTTCCTTCTTCAGCCCTTATTACTGAGAATACCTCATTAAGTGAGGGTAGAGATTCCTTTCCAAGTATTTGGACTCGTATTTGATCAAATTCTATGTTGAGTCCTGCAAGAAATTCAAAGATCCTTTCTCTTTCTACATAATTCTTTAAAATCACAGCATCATCATTGCATTGCATCTTAAAATCCTGATAATAGTCCAACTCCAACCAGAAACTTTTCATAGTATTGTAATATTCAATAACCATCATATTACCTTGTTTGGTAATTGAAAGCTTCGTCTTAATCTCATAGATTAACGTAGTATCCTTCACTTTAGAGTAGGTCTGTCTCACTGCATCCCATATGTCTTTTGCTGTAACCAGAAACATATAAGGCCCACAGACTTCTAGCATAACAGAGTTTCATAGCCATGACATAATCATGGAGTCTTTTTCATCCCAAAGTGTAAACTTTGGGTCTTCTGGACTAGGAGGATTGTCCATCAAATGATTAATCTTTCCCTTTCCTTTGAGAAAGGTTTTTACTATCTGTGACCACTTCAGATAGTTTCTTCCATTCAGTCGGTAGGATGACTGTAAATTCTAGAATTCACTTGATATTTGAGTTTCTTTTGTAGTGTTTTCAGACATGTTTTTTCAGATCTGGACAGGTCTGCTACTAGGATTGTCAGAACAAATTGGAAGATAAGAGAAGAAATTCCAAATCTAGAGAGAGATAGGTTTAGAAAAGAAAAAAAAAATAGGCTCGGTTTAGAGCTCTGATACCATGTGGAGAATTCTTGAATTCTTACTTCTCAATCTTATTTCAGAATATATTCCTGATTATATACAACATTTACAAATCTATATTAGGAAGGCTATTAACTACACATAAATAGGTGTTATTATTTGGACCTGATTTATGGGAAAGAAAATCTGGCTTTCTATATTCATTTCCCATAAATCAGGTTCAGATCAGATCAGATTCAAATCTGCCTTGATTTCTTCAGAATCTTCAACAAGAAAATAATAAAAATTCAAAAATTACCATCCTAAATATGTTAGAATCAGATTTTTCACACTTAAGATGTCTTAAATAAACTAAGAAATCTGATTTGAAGGTAGAATTAATTCTGAAGTCTTTTTTCCTTGATGTAGCTCGGATGAATAAGGAATCCTTGTAAGAAAAAGATTTTGAAACATTAATGAATCCTTGCCACACTTGGAAACTATATTACAGCCCATTAAAGATCCTTGTAGAGCAAGGAAATCCTAAAACAAGCTGTCATATCCTTGTAGGAAAAGGATCATCCACAAGTCAAAAGGAAGTAAATAACAAAATTCGTACGCTTCTGTTGAACCGTAGTGCGATGCCTTTTCGAATTCCGATTGACCTGAAAGTTTAAGACAAGATAGGACAACATGTCAAGAGACTCCACGTAAAATTTTAGCTCGATCCAACGGTCGGATTGAAAATTATGATTGTTGCCATAAAACTGGATAGTTGCACATTTTACATCAAAATCCGAGTTTAACTTTGCTTGGATCCTATCATTCCCTCTCTCTTAAGAAAATAATAAAAATCTAAAAATTCTCATCGTATCAGATGACATTCTGATCAATAATAAGAACTTAACTATGCATCTTGGTCATGTGCATAATGTATTTAATGTGTTATGTAGTGAGAAATTATATGCTAATCTTAAAAAATATACCTTTTGCATTGAGAAAATTGTGCTTCTTGACTATGTTGTAACTGCACAGGGTATCGAGATGGATGGGGAGAAAGTCAAGGCCATCCAGGATTGGTCTCCACCAAAATCAGTAAGTGAGGTAAAGAGTTTTCATGAGTTAGCTAGTTTTTATAGGTGTTTTGTGAAAGATTTCAGTACATTAGCTACACCCATGAATGAAGTTGTTAAGAAGTCAATTGGGTTTAAATGGGGGGGAGCAAGAATTGGCTTTTCTTCTTTTGAAATAGAAATTATGTTCTCCACCTGTTTTGGTTTTATTTGACTTTACAAAAGCATTTAAAATAGAATGTGATGCATTTGGAATAGGAAGAGGTGTTGTTTTAATACAGGATCAAAGACCGATTGCATATTGTAGTGAGAAGTTAAGTGGAGTGACCTTGAACTATTCCACTTATGAAAAAAAACTATATGCGTTGGTAAGAGCGCTTGAGACATGACAATATTACTTATGGTCAAAAGAGTTCATATTACATTCAGATCATGAGTCCTTGAAGCATCTGAAAGGACAAGGTAAGTTGAATAGAAGACATGCAAAATGGGTTGAATTCATTGAAACTTTTCCTTATGTAATCAAGTATAAGCAAGGCAAAGAGAGCATAATGGCTAATGCACTTTCGCGCAGGTATGTTGTTCTAAACACCATGAATACTAGATTGCTAGGCTTTGAATATGTGAAGGAATTGTATGTTAATGATTCTGACTTGTCGATATTTATAATGAATTCGGACATTCAGCTTTTGGTAAGTTTTATTTTATAGATGTTTACTTTGTTCACATAGAATATATTGTGTGTTCTTACTAGTTCTTTGCGTGAATTTGTTGCTTGTGAAGCACATGTGGGTGGTTTAATGGGTCATTTTGGGGTTGCGAAAACTTTGGATGTTTTGCATGAACATTTTTATTGGCCAAGATGAAAAGGGATGTGCAACGAATCTATAAACAATGCATTGCTTGTAGAAAGGCAAAATCTAGAGTACAACAAACTATATACACCATTGCGCCTACTCAACCTTAGGTAGATATCTTATTAGACTTTGTTTTAGCTTCACCTAGGTCAAAGAAAAGTAGAGACTATTTTTTATTGTGGTTGATAGGTTTTCTAAGATGATGTATTTCATTGTATGCCATAAAACTGATGATGGGTCTCATATTGCGGACTTGTTCTTTAGGAAAATTGTACATTTGCATGTATTCCTAGGAGTATAGTGTCAGATCGTGATGTTTAAGTTCCTTAGCTACTTTTAGAAGACTTTGTAGGGAAAGTTGGGAACTAAACTGATGCGAACCTCATGATCACGCGGTCATGCAACCCATAAGCAAGATTGAGATATGATTCCGGAAAGTCGAAATAGGTCTGATAGGAGTGTGACACAATGGAAACCTCCCCCAAAACACCGACACTATTGGAATGAAGTAGAATGACTTCACGAAGCCAGTTAATCTTCAAAAAGTTAGATTCAATTCGTTCAAGAACTGAAGAATGTAAGAATCACTTTCACATGTTAAAACTGAAAAATTCAGAAGTAATATTCATCAATGGCTGGTGAAATTTTGGTTACATGAGTTTAAATAGTTCTTGAAAAATTAACCCTAATAGATCTATCCTTGTCGGCTGAACTGATCCACATACAAAACTGACCTAAAAACCCCAAACTGAAAAGCCCATAACCTGATCCAAACAAGTCTTGGATCCAAGCTCTAACACAAAGTTTCAATTAAGCCCAAACATGAAAGAAAATAATTAAAATAACTAATCTGTCATTAAATAGCACCAGTCCTTCTTTCCTTGTGTAGCTAGGATGAATAAGAAATTCTTATAAGAAAAGGATTTTGGAACATTAATGAATCGTTGCCACTCTTGGAAATTATGTTTCAGCTCATTAAAGATTCTTGTGGAACTAGGAAGTTCCCAAAACAAGCTGCCACATCCTTTTAGAAAAAGGATCTTTGCCAAATAAGAAGTCCATATGTTAAAAGGAAGTAAATAACAAAATTTGTACAGTCTGTTTTGACCTATATCGCAAGTCCTTTCCAAAATCCGACTTACCTGCAAATTTACCCCAACATAGACAAAGGTCTCTGGAATCTATTGGTAAAGTTTCAACTCGATCCAACGGTTGGATTTAGAGTTATACTCAATAGTGTAAAACTGGACAGTAGAAATTTTTACGTCAAAATTCGAATCTGGCCTTACTTGGGTCGTATCACAAGGTTGAACCATATCATAAACTCTTATTTTCAAAAACATTTGTGAATATAACTTTATCCTAACTTTTGCATGTCTGAGCAAACAACATGTCTTCACGCAAAATTTGTGGGCTAATATTTACCCACTTACAATAAACTCAAAGTATGTTAACTAAACCTAAACATGAAAAGGATAATAAAAATAACAAATCTAACACAAATTAATTTATTGTACCTAATGAAATAAGGGTACATGGGATGGGAAGGGAGCAATGTAGTGTTGTATTCCTCTATTATTCATATAAATAGTCAATCACTTGGAAACACCAAGAGAGATTTTCAATAATTTCTAGTGGTTCAATATGAGGTCCTTGAAGTTGACTTTGAGTGAAGATTGGAGAAGCCAAGATAAGAAAGCAGGGGTAGAAAAATACCAAAGCACTCCCTTAGAGTAACTTCAATTGGAAAGCCTCTTGGGTATATAATTCATCTTATCTTATGAGTTGTGGAGAAGAATCGGTCCCACTGATTGGTTTATCTAGTTACATCAGTTATTCACCCTCACTAGTCGCTAGGTAGCTAGGAGGCATTCAGCATATGCCGAGGACTAGGGGTTTTGATGTGAACCCCTTGAGGCATTCATTCTTTTGGCGTTGTACCTACTTTTCCCATGAAGATTGAAGTTCATAGAATAATCTTCTACACTTATTAACTTCTCGTTCATAGAATAGTCTTAGTTTTTCGCATCTTTGAGCTAGAATCCACCTTTGTTCCCTCTCCCCTGCTAAATACATGAAACAAATAGGAAAACGAAGAAGAAAAAGATGAAGACACAACAAGAACTGATTTAGACTCGAAATTGCAAATCTGACTTTCGTAAACCAGAACTGATCGAATACAAATAGATTTGAAAGTGATGAAAATGACCCAAACAACATCCAAATATTCCAAATATGATGATAATGTACCGGAAGGAATGAAATCAACAGAAACAAAACGAGTTTTGAAAGCTAATACAAAACAAACCTGTTATGGAAAGACAAAGCCCGATTCTAGAAATTCAAATTTAACATCATTTTTTATTAGGACCCCAGTAAATAGAATATAAAGTTTCAGCTGATTCCAAGTTGATTTGATATATAGACACGAAAGAACCCCTTTAAAACCTGAATTTAGAATCTAGGCCCAATAATGCCCAGAAGACATTAAACTTGATATTTAGTGTGATTTCATACTAGATAACTAGAATATCAATTTTGAGTTAATTATGATAAGTTTTGATATGCTGCAGCGAAACAAACGTGTTACTGATGCGAACCTCGTGATCACGTGGTCACGCAACCCACAATCAAGATTGAGACCTGATCCCGGAAAGCCGAAATAGGTCTGATAGGAGTGTGACACAATAGAAACCTGCCCCAAGGCACCAATACTATTGGATTGAGTAGAATGACACCACGAAGCCAGTTAATCTTCGACAAGTCAGATTCAGTCTGTTCAAGAACTGAAGAATGCAAGAATCACTCTCACATGTTAAAATGAAAAATTCAGAAGTAATTATCCTCAAAGCTGTCGAAATTTAGGTTATATGTGTTTAAATAGTTCTTAAAAGTAACCCTAATGGATCTACCCTTGTGGGCTGAACTGACCAGCATACAAAACTGACCCAAAACCCCTAAATTAAAAAGCTCATAACCTGATCCAAACAAGCCTTGGATCCTAGCTCAAAACAAAGTTTTAATTACACCTAAACATGAAAGAAAATAATAAAAATAGCTAATTTGTCATTAAATACCACTAGCTTTTCTTTCCTTTTGTAGCTATGATGAATAAGGAATCATTTTAAGAAATTGATTCTGAAACATTAATGAATCCTTGCCACACTTAGAGATTATACTGCAGCTCATTAAAGATCCTAGTGGAACCAGGAAATTCCCAAAACCAGCTGCCACTTCCTTGTAGGAAAAGAATCCTAACCAAATAGGAAGTCCACAAGTCAAATGGAAGTTAACAAAATTCGTACAGCCTCTGTAGACCAGTATTGTGGTGCCTTCCCGGTGTCCGATTGACCTAAAAGTTTAACCCATAGTAGGACAATATGTCTAGAGAGTCCACATAAACTTTTAGCCCGATCCAACGGTCGGATTGAGAATCATAATTGTTGCTATAAACCTAGACTGTTGCGCTTTTTACGCCAAAATCCGAATCTGACCTTACTTAGGTCGTATCACAAGGCTGAACCACATCAATGGTTTTGAGGATGGGACCATAAGCCATTGGGAAGGTTTTTGGCTGCCTAGAAACCAAAGGGATTTTAGGAATAGAACTAAGGGCCAATTCAGCCAAAGGGGAAATTTCTATAGTGATTTAGATGGTGATTTAGATGCTATCAAACAGAAAATACCTTCTTTTTAAGGTAAAAATGATCTCGAAACATATTTGGAGCGGGAGAAAAAGGTGGATTGGATTTTTGATTGCCATAACTATTTGGAGGCAAAGAAGGTAAAATTGGTAGTCATTGAGTTCACATATTATGCTCTAATTTGGTGGGATCAGAATGTGATTAGTAGGAGAAGGAGTGGAGAGAGGGCGGTAGCGTCTTGGGAGGAGATGAAAGTGTTGATGAGAAGACGATTTGTGCCTAACCACTATTATAGAAATTTGTATATGAAATTACAGGGTTTGAATCAGGGTTCTAGGTCCGTTGATGAGTATTTCAAGGAGATGGAGATCACAATAATTTGGGCCTGTGTGATTGAGGATAGGAAAGCTACTACGGCTAGATTTTTAAATGCACTGAATAAGGATATTGCGAATGTTGTAGAATTATAACATTGTGTGGAATTGGAGGACATGGTCCATATGGCAACGAAGGTGGAGAGGGAAATAAAGAGAAGGGGCAGTACATGGTACTAGACCAATTCGGCTTCAACTTCCTCAACATGGAGGCCGAATCTAAAGAGAGAGGGGGCTGTCAAACCAAAGCCTTATGCAAGGGCCGAACCACCTAAGGCGAAAAAGGATGCTCATACGGATGGGAAAGGTAAATTTGAATCTCAACCTACTCGTGATAGAGATATTAAATATTTTAAGTGTTTAGGGAAGGCGACATTGCATCTCAGTGTCCAAACCGAAGAGTTATGCTTACAAGAGACAATGGGAAGGTTGAATCTAACAATGACAAATCTGAAAGTGAAGAGATGCCACCTTTGGTGGATTGTAGTGATTAGGAGATTGCCTATCCTATTGAGGGGGAGGCCTTGGTTATAAGACGTGCGCTGAACATGTAAATAAAAAAAATGATGTAAATCAACAACGAGAAAACATGTTTCACACTCGATGTCACATTCAAAACAAGGTATGTAACATGATAATCGATGGAGGTAGTTGTGCTATATAGCTAGTGATACTCTTGTGAAGAAATTGAATCTGAGTTGTATTAAGCACCCTAGACCTTATAGTTATGTTAATGTCCCAAAGCATGCTAGTCACTTACTTTTGGGGCGTCCATGGTAGTTTGATCGGAAGGCGATTCATGATGGGATTAGAAATAGGTTCACTATTGTAAAGGATGGTAAAACCATCACTCATGTACCTCTTTCTCAAAAAAATAAGTGTATGATGATCAAATGAAATTAAAAGGGGAGTGTAAGGATAGGAAGAGTGAAAATTCACGTGAGGACAATGTTGAGAGAAGACCATCAGATTTGGCTAAACCTAAATCATTAATTAAACCGGTTAAGAGTGGAGGTAAAACTCAAGGAGTGAAGAAAGTAACCTTGTGTAATGATAATAGTGTGGTAAAATTAAAGAAACAACCTAATTTTAATGCAAAAGGAGCTCAAATCAGATCTACGTTTTTCACTAACAAACCAATGATCTTACTTGTGTATAAGGAGGCTTATTTTAACTCTAACGATCTTGATTATGCTATTCCTAGTGTGGCTGTTTCTTTGTTGCAGGAGTTTGATAATGTATTCCCTGCTGTCCCTAGTGGATTACCACCATCAAGTGGAATTAAACATCAGATTGACCTTGTACTAGGAGCTTTGATTCCTAACCGTCCAACCTATAGAAGCAACCCCGAAGAGACGAAGAAGCTTCAAAGGCAAGTAGATGAGCTAATGATGAAGGGGTACATTCGTGAGAGCATGAGCCGTTGTGCTGTGCCGGTCTTACTTGTGCCTAAAAAGGATGGAACATGGAGGATGTGTGTTGACTTTCGTGCTGTCAACAACATAACAGTAAAGTATCGACATCCTATTCCCAAGCTTGATGACATGCTAGATGAGTTACATGGATCATGTATTTTCTCTAAAATTGACTTAAAGAGTGGGTACCATCAGATTAGAATGAAAAAAGATGTGCAATGCATATGTGATAAATGCATAACTTATCGGAAAGCAAAGTCTAGGACTCAACTACATGGCTTGTATATCCCTTTGCCTATACCCAAGGAACTTTAGGTAGACATTTTGATGGACTTCGTCTTAGGTTTACCGTGGTCAAAATGGGGTAGGGATTCAATTTTTGTAGTTGTTGATAGGTTTTCAAATATACACTTTATTCCATGTCATAAAACCGATAATGCAACTAACAATGCTGATTTGTTCTTTAGGGAGATAGTACGGCTTCACGGGGTCCCTAATAGCATTTTTTTTTTTTATATAGAGATGTTAAGTTCCTTAGCTATTTTTGGAAGGTGTTAGGGGATAAATTGGGTTACTTAACACCCCCAAACAGATAGACAAACCGAAGTAGTTAATAGGATCTTAACACAACTTATGCGTGCTGTTATTCAAAAGAACTTAAAGAATTGGGAAGATTGTTTGCCATTTATAGAGTTTGCATACAATCGTAATGTGCATTCTACTACTGAATTTTTACCATTTGAAATTGTGTATGGATTAAACCATTTAACTCCCATGGATTTGATTCCTTTGATTGTTGATGAAAGGGTTAGTTTGGATAGTAATCGTAAAGCACAAGTGGTGAAGACACTCCATGAGAGTGTGCGGCAACAAATTGAAAAGAGAAACTGTGTGTATGCGAGCGACCAAAGCCAATAAGGGGCGCAATCATGATGTCTTTCAGCTTAGTGATTAGGTTTAGGTGCATATATGTAAGGAGAGATTTCCGACCCATAGGAATTCAAAGCTACAACCACGAGGAGATGGGTCATTTTAGATCCTTGAGAGGATTATTGACAATGCCTATATAGTTGATTTGTCAGGTGAGTATGGTGTTAGTGCTATCTTTAATGTTTCTAATCTTACTCTATTTGATGTAGGTGATGATTCGAGGTCAAATCCTTTTGAAGAGAGAGTGAATGATGAGGATCAGCCCAACGACCTATTCGAGGTGCCAATGTGGTCAATTACAAAAGCTAGGGCAAAGAAGCTTAAAGAAGCATTGAATGGGCTTGTACAAAATATATGGAGCAAGATGAACCTAGAGGAGCTTAGAAGATCTAAGGAGAATGAAGGACAACCTCTAATTCATCTAATTGAGGTCCAAGAAGAGCCTTATTCATGTGGAACAAAGGGCTGATGGTTTGGCCCCATAACAACCTTGTTAGGCTTGTTTTTCCTAATGCTACAAGGATAGAAATTCAGCAATTTATTCTACTAATTAAATAAGGAAGTTGGTCAGCTCTTGTTTCTAAAGAGGGGAGGATTATTTAGTGCTTTTCCTAACCTAGGAAGGAAAGTAATTAAATCAGCAATAAAGGAGGAAATTTTCTTTGTTATTTGTCCAAGTTATACAAGAAAATCCAAACTAATCAAGGAAAAGAAAGGGGCAGCAGCAAGGAAACCAAATCAGATTAATTAGCTTTTATTTTCTCAAGTTAAATGCGGCAAAACAATACCAGACTTTATGTTATTTTTATTTCTTTATGTTTTGGGTTATATTTGGGTTTAATTATAAGTGAGCTTTATATAAGGGTCCCTTAGGGATTCTTTCAGTTTGAAGTCAGTATAAATAAGGGCATAATCAAACATGTAAGGTTACATAATTTTTCATATCAATAAACTTTTTTTGCCGCTGTTGTTGTGTGTTCTTTGAAGAACTTAAATGACTTATCGAAGAACAACTACCTTCGTGGCGTCATCCTTATACTTCTCGTTCGCGACTTAATATTTATTGGGTGGGGGTTTCCGTTACCAATAGTGCTGGTGCCTATGTAGATATTATATTTGTGTCACACTTCTATCAAACCTGATTTACTTGGCTTTCCAGGAATTGGTGTATTTGCATGTGGGATGCATGACCATGTGATCGCGAGGTTCACATCATGATGATTCGAGATCGAATCCTTTTGATGAGAGAGGGGATGATGAGGACCAGCCCAACACCTAGCACAATCATGCCAACGACCCTTCGGAGGGGCCAACTAGGCTAATTACAAGAGCTAGGGCAAAGAAGCTTAAAGAAGCATTGGATGAGTTTGTATAGAATTTAATGGAGCAAGATGGACCTAGAGTAGCTTGGGACATCTAAGGTGCATGAAGGACAACCTCTAATTCATCTAATTCAGGTCCAAGAAGAGCCCAATTCGTGTGGAACAAGGGGCTGTTGTGTCCAGCCCCATACCAGCCTTGTTAGATAAAAAGTCAGCAATTTATTTTCCTAAACAATCAAGGAAGTTTTGTGCAGATCTGATTCCTAAAAAGGGAATGCTTATTTTAATGATTTTCCTAGCCTAGGAAGGAAAGTAATTAAATTAGCAACAAAGTGGGAAATTTGTTTTCTTATTTGTCCAATCCTGATCATGTTGGTCACGCAACCCACACATAAAGATATCAATTCCCGGAAAGTCAAGTAAATCAGGTTTGATAGGAGTGTGACACAAAAATAACTTGCACCTAGGCACCATCACTATTGGAAATGGAAACCACCACCGAATGAATATTGATTTGCGAATGAGAAGTATAAGAATGACGCCACGAAGCTAGTTGTTCTTTGATAAATAGTTTTTAGTTCTTTAGAGAACCAAGAAAGAGAGACTATCTGAATTGTCTAACTTACATGTCTAGTTATGCCTTTATTTATACTAACTCTAAACTTAAATAAACCCTAATGGACCCCCCTTAGGTGGACTTATATGAGGCCCACTTATAATTGATCAAAATAAGTAATAATAACTCAAAGACTAAGAAGAAAATAATAAAAATGCAAAAACTACTATCCTAAATATGTTAGAATCAGATTTGTCACTATTAAGAAGTCCTAAATAGACTAGGAAATCTGATCTGAAGGTAGAATTAATTATCAATTCTTCTTTCCTTGTTGTAGCTAGGATGAATAAGGAATCATTGCATGAAAAGGATTCTGAAACATTTATGAATCCTTGCCACTTGGAAACTATGTTGCAGCCCATTAAAGATCTTTGTAGTACTAGGAGATTCCCAAAACAAGCTGGCACATCTTTTTAGGGAAGGAATCATAGCCAAATAGGAAGTCCATAAGTCAAAAGGAAATAAATAACAAAATTCATACAGCCTCTGTTGACCAGTATTGTGGTGCCTTTCCAACATCTGATTGATTTGATATTTTACCTCAATGTAGGAAAACATGTTAGGAGACTCCACGAAAACTTTCAGCCCGATCCAATGTCGGATTGAGAATTATGATTGTTGTCGTAAAACTAGACAATTGCGCATTTTACGTTAAAATCCGAATCTGATTATTTTTTCATTGCCTGGATCGTATTAGTTAAACAAGAAAATCCAAGCTAATCAAAGGCCTAAAGGGGGTGGCAACACAAATTTTCCAAATCAGATTTCTCCTATCTTATATACAGGGCAGCAAATCTAATCCTATCATATTTCGGATATTAAATTTGGATTTATTATTGTTATTATTAGTTTCTTCTTAGTTTAGGATTTTATTTATAGTATTTGAGTTTAATTATAAGTGAGCCTCATATAAGTCCACCTAAGAGGGGTCCATTAGGGGTTCTTTAAGTCTAGAGTCAGTATAAATAAAGGCATGACCACACATGTAAGGTTATGCAATTTTTAGATTAATAATCTTCTTTGCCGCACTTGTTGTGTGTTGGTGGGATAATCTCCCTTCCTTGATTCTCTAAAGAACTAAAAACGACTTATCGAAGAATAACTAGATTCGTGGCATCATCCTTATACTTCTCGTTCGCGAATCAATATTCGTTGGGTGGGGGTTTTCGGTACAAGTTATCTTTGTGTCACACTCTTATCAAACCTGATTTACTTGGCTTTCCGGGAATTGGTGTCTTTGCATGTGGGTTGCGTGACCACGTGATTACAAGTTCACATCATTAACTCTTCTCCCTACCTACCCAAGATGAATGGTGTTGTTGATGCAACTAACAAAAAGTCTAAAAAAGATCATCTAGAAATTGTGGTCACGTACAAAGATTGGAATGAAATGCTTTCATATGCACTTCATGCATATCACATCACGGTTAGAATTTCTATGAGTACAACCCCTTACTCTCTAGTATTTGGATGGAAGCAGTGATGTCTTTAGAAGTGGAAATTCTATCATTAAGTGTTCTAATAGATGCAAAACTAGAAGAATCAGAGTGGGCAAAGTTGAAATTTGAGCAGTTGAGTCTAATAAGTGAAAAGAGGCTGACAACCATCTATCATCACCAGTTGTACCAAAGCAGAATGGATAAAGCATACAACAAAAAGGTGGGCCAATAGTGTTTAAAAGGGAGATCTAGTATTGAAAAAGATCTTTTCAGCATCGGGAGAAGATCAGAGTAAATGGGCACCAACCTATGGAGGATTAACATGGCAAAGAAAGCTTTTTCTAGAGGAGCCTTGATTTTAACTGATGTGCCGTGAATGATTCGAAAATCCGCAACAATTAATCTGACGAAAATGGATGAAGGATGGGTCTGGTTGTGTTGTCTTTCTTTTGATGTTTAGGCTGGATTATAGTGATTTCAAGGTAAATAAGATGGAGGATAGATTAGAATGATACTTTGATAAGTCGATCTGGACGCCAGAAAGATCAATCTAGGATTTCGACGCCACACTCTTTGTGATTGAAGAGTGATAAGTCAGGTAGGGTTCTTCACAAAATCAATTTGGAAGAACAACTCTTAATTCTGTGAATTAAGTTTCAAAACTTGGCCAAAAGTTCTTTATTACATATTCTGATACTATATTTATAATTGGAACACCCTTCCAAAGTTAGGAATAATTCAACATGGCAGAAGTCAAGCCCAAAGAACAGACTTTGACAAACTAACCTAGACAAATTAACTAGCACACGTTTTTGACCTTTCTAACATAAACAGACCAAATTTAAAACAACCATATCTTCTTATACAAAAGTCCAATGCAATCATGGTTGGACAATCTAGAAAGAACACGTTCTGAACTTGAAATCAACCTAGATTAGTCTTGTTTTCACATGCAATGGATGACTTCAAATTCGGGTTCAAATTCATTTG
>Ga0307510_10004897_pt1 | contig 15841 bp, 13 predicted proteins | sample 12_EM_MG_FD_207224 | JGI IMG/M metagenome (GOLD analysis project Ga0307510, IMG submission 207224) | Populus trichocarpa ectomycorrhiza microbial communities from riparian zone in the Pacific Northwest, United States - 12_EM | ecosystem: Host-associated > Plants > Roots > Unclassified | place...
CTCTTACACCCAAACAGGTGTATGATGATCAAATAAAGCTAAAAAGTGAGCATGAGGCGATGGGGAGAGAAAATCAAGGTGAGGAACAAGGGGAGAGAAGACCATTAGATTCGGCTAGAACCCAAACCACTACAACCCATTCAGCCACCCATCCAAACAGAAACAAATATTCAGCCAACTCCTAACAAATCAAACCATTCGACCACAACTCAAAAACACCTAAATTTGGCCGAGAGTGGAGGTAAGACAAGAGGAGTGAAGAAAGTCAGGAAGGGTGATGAGAATTGTGTGGAAAAACTAAGGAAACAACCCAATTTTTATGCTAGAGAGGGTAAGGTCAAATCTGCATTTTCACTAACAAGCCAATGATTTTACTTGTGTACAAAGAGGCTTACTTTAATACTAATGATCGTTATCATATTGTGCCTAGTGTTGCTATTTCTTTATTGCAGGAGTTTGATGATGTGTTCCTCGACGATACTCCTAGCGGATTACCACCATTGAAGGGGATAGAGCATCAGATTGATTTCGTACCCGGAGCTTCAATTCCTAACCAACCAGCCTATAGAAGCAATCCCGAAGAGACAAAGGAGCTTCAAAGGCAAGTTGATGAGCTGATGGAAAAGGGCTATATTCGTGAGAGTATGAGCCCGTGTGCTGTACCCATGCTACTTGTGCCTAAGAAGGATGGAACATGGAAGATGTGTGTTGATTGCCGAGCCATCAACAACATAACGGTAAAGTATAGACACCCTATTCCTAGGCTTGATGACATGTTAGATGCATTACATGGATCCTGTATTTTCTCTAAAATTGACTTGAAAAGTGGGTACCATCAAATTAGGATGAAAGAAGGTGATGAGTGGAAAACAACATTTAAGACTAAGCATGGTTTGTATGAATGGTTAGTAATGTCGTTTGGACTTACAAATGCACGTAGTACGTTTATGCGTTTAATGAATCATGTGTTACATGCATTCATAGGTAAGTTTGTAGTTGTGTATTTTGATGATATTCTGATCTATAGCAAGAACTTAACTGAGCATCTTCATCATTTGCGTAATGTACTTAGTGTGTTGTGTAGTGAGAAATTGTATGCTAATCTTAAAAAGGTGTTGTTTTAATGCAGGATCGGAGACCTATTGTGTATTTTAGTGAGAAGTTAAGTGGAGCGACCTTGAACTATCCCACTTACGACAAAGAACTCTATGCATTGGTAAGAGCACTTGAGAGATGGCAGCATTACTTGTGGCCAAAAGAGTTCGTAATCCATTCGGATCATGAGTCCTTGGAACATCTGAAAGGAAAAGGTAAGTTGAATAGGAGGCATGCAAAATGGGTTGAATTCATTGAAACTTTTCCTTACGTAATCAAGTATAAGCAAGGCAAAGAGAACATCGTAGCTGATGCACTTTCGCGCCGGTATGTTCTTTTACACACCATGAATACTAGATTGTTAGGCTTTGAATATGTGAAGGAATTGTATGATAATGATTCTGACTTTGCCGAGATTTATAATGCATGTGGACATTCGGCTTTTGATAAGTTTTATTTGATGGATGGTTATTTGTTCAAAGAGAATAGATTGTGTGTTCCTGGTAGTTCTTTGCGTGAATTGCTTGTTCGTGAAGCACATGAGGGTGGTTTAATGGGTCACTTTGGGGTTGTGAACCTTGGATGTATTGCATAAGCATTTCTATTGGCTAAAGATGAAAAGAGATGTGCAACGAATTTGTGAACAGTGCATTGCTTGTAGAAAGGCAAAATCTAGAGTACAACCGCATGGATTATATACACCATTACTTGTGCCTACTGAACCTTGGGTAGATATATCTATGGACTTTGTTTTAAGTTTCCCTGGGTCAAAGAAAGCTGAGACTCTATTTTTGTTGTGGTTGATAGGTTTTCTAAAATGGCGCATTTCATTGCATGCAATAAAACGGATGATGCATCTCATATCGCAAACATGTTTTTTAGGGAGACTGTACGTTTGCATGGCATTCCTAAGAGTATAGTGTCAAATCGTGATGTGAAGTTCCTTAGCTACTTTTGGAAGACCTTATGGGAAAAGTTGAGAACTAAACTCTTATTTTCGACAACATGTGCTCAAACAGATGGACAAACTGAGGTAGTGAATAGAACATTATCCCAACTTTTGCGTGCTATAATTCAAAAGAATTTAAAAAGTTGGGAAGAATGTTTACCTTTTGTTGAGTTTGCTTATAATAGAACTGTGCATTCAACCACTGGTTTTTCTCATTTTGAAATTGTTTATGGTTTTAATCCACTAACTCCTATGGACTTAATTCCTTTGCCTTTTGAAGAAAGGGTAAGTTTAAATGGTGAAAAGAAGGCAAAGATGGTGAGACAACTCCATGAGGGAGTTCCATTGCAAATAGAGAAAAAGAACAAACTTTACGCTGCTAAAGCAAATAAGGGATGTAAACTGGTTGTTTTCCAACTTGGTGATTGGGTTTGGGTGCACATGCGTAATGAATGATTTCCTAACCAAAGGAAATCAAAATTACAGCCTCGTGGTGATGGTCCATTTCAGGTTTTAGAGAGAATCAATGTCAACGCATACAAAATTGACCTTCCAATTGAGTATGGTGTTAGTGCTACCTTTAATGTTGCTGATCTTACATTGTTTGACACATATTTTGATTCGAGGTCGAATCCTTTCGAGGAGAGAGGGGATGATGTGGACCAGCCCAGAAACACCAGCAAGGACCCATTACATGTTCCAAATGGTCCAATGACTCGGTCCAAGACAAAGGCATTAAAAGAGGCATTGAATGCATTGGTTTTGAATGTTTCAACCAAGTCAGAATTGAAAGGTCCAATAGAGTATCAAGAGGAGACCCTAGTACATCTTATCCAAATGAAAAAGGGGTCCAATACAACCTTATTTGACCATGAGGTGAGGACAACAAAGGAAACCTACTACAACTTGGAAACAACATGGGTGGCTACCTTTTCCTTTTGTTTATAGGATTAAAGGCCTGCATGGAAGGCTATAAATAAGCCTTGAATCAGTTCTGTAATATTTTACTTCCTTCTCTTCTTCTCATGACAGAACATGGATTTAATATTAGGGGCTTTATTTTATTTTGTTAGCTACAGCCCAAAGCTTGTTTGGGCATAATTAATACTTTGTTTTCTGTTAGGATCCAAGGCTTGTTTGGATTAAGTTATGGGCTTTTCAGTTTAGGGTTTTGGGTCAGTTTTGAGTGGATCTTATATAAGTCCACGTAAGGGGTCCATTAGGATTAATGTTTTAAGAACTATTTAAACTCATGTAAGCAAAATTTTGGCAGCTTTGATGATAATTACTTCTGAATTTTTCAGTTTTAACGTGTGAGAGTGATTCTTACGTTCTTCAGTTCTTGAACGAACTGAATCTGGCTTATCGAAGATTAACTGGCTTTGTGGCGTCATTCTACTCAATCCAATAGTGTTGGTGCCTTGGGGCAGGTTTTCATTGTGTCACACTCCTATCAGACCTATTTTTGCTTTCCGGGATCAGATCTCAATCTTGATTGTGGGTTGCGTGACCACGTGATCACGGGATATTTATTTTGGATTTATTATTATTATTGTTATTTTCTTTTTAGTTTAGGGTTTATTTATATTATTTAGATTTTATTTTAATTGGGCATCATATAAGTCCACATAAAGGTTCTATTAGGGTTTATTTTAGTCTGGAGTCACTATAAATAAAGGCATAACCAAACATGTAAGGTTAGATAATTTAGATTAATAAAACTTCTTGTTTGCCGCACTTTGTGTGTGTGTGTTAGATATTATTTCTTGTTTAGATTAATAACCTTCCATGGTTCTCTAAAGAACTGAAAACGACTTATCAAAGAACAACTGGCTTCATAGCGTCATCCTTAAACGTCTTGTTCATGAATCAATATTCGTTGGGTGGGGGTTTCCGTTTCCAATAGTGCAGCCTAGGTACAAGTTATCTTTGTGTCACACTCCTACCAAACGTGATTTACTTGGCTTTCCGCGAATTGGTGTCTTTGCGTGACCATGTAATCATGAGATTCCCATCAGCTTCCTTGCCCTAGCTCTTGTAATTGGCCCAATTGGCACCTCTAATGGATCGTTGACATGATTATGCTTGGTGTTGGAATGATCCTCATTATCAACAGAAGCTGTACGAATTTTGTTATTTACGTCCTTTTGAATTGTGGACTTCCTATTTGGTTAAGATTCTTTTCCTACAAGGATGTGGCAGCTGGTTTTGTGAATTTCCTTGTTCCACAAGGATCTTTAATGAGCTGCAATATAATCTCCAAGTGCGGCAAGGATTCTTTAATGTTTCAAAATCATTTTCTTATAAGGATTTCTTAGTCATCCTAGCTATATAAGGAAATAAGGGCTAGTGGAAAATTCCTACCACCCAAACTATTGGCTGGCACCCCATTTTAGAAGCTATTCCTTCCAATTCCAATCCTAAGCTGGGGCAAAAGGATGAGATAGTTTGGTTGGATTCACCAAATCACAGATTCTCGATCAAAGTAGCTTGGGAGCAACTAAGAATTCATCATCAGATGGTTGAATGGCATGACATTGTGTGGTTCAAGAATGTTGTTCCAAGACATTCGTTTCTTCTATGGATGGCTATCCAACAGAAACTCACAACTCAAGATAGACTTCATCGGTTTGGTATACATGGTCCCAATAGATGCCCACTCTGTCTTCGCAACAATGAGGATCACAACCACTTGTTCTTTGAATGCGCCTATACTAAAGCGATCTGGTGGGATGTTTGTGACAAATGCGACATTCCAAGAATGACAAAAGGCTGGGATGAATGGATTCGATGGGCCTCTGTCACTTGGCATGGCAAGAGTTTCGTCAATTTTTCTCGTAAACTGAGTTTCGCAGCTACAGTGTATCATGCATGGCAAGAACGGAATGCAAGGATCTTTGCTGGAATGTCTAGAACTTCGAATTTGGTCTTTAATCAAATCGAATGTATCATTCGCGATAAGCTTGATTTGATAAAGAACGTCCTACCAACAAATGAAAACAAAAGGATCCAAAGAGCTTGGAAGGTTAATAACATAGAATCTTAATTTGATAGTTAGCTGGTTGTATTGGTTCCCCTAACGAATCTAGTGAGGTCTTAGTTTTCTGTTCGGTGGCTAGCCTGTAGCCATCTGTTGTTTTATGTTTCTGTTCTCATTGTAAATCTGGGGTATGCCCCTTATAATCTTTGTATCTTCTTCTTTTAATACATACGTCAACTTACCAAAAAAAAAAAAGAAATAAGGGCTAGTGGTATTTAATGACAAATTAGTTATTTTTATTATTTTCTTTCATGTTGGGGCTTAATTAAAATTTTGTTTTGAGCTAGAATCCAAGGCTTGTTTGGATCAGGTTAGGGCTTTTCAGTTTAGGGTTTTTGGGTCAGTTTTATATGTGGGTCAGTTCCGCCCACAATAGTAGATCCATTAGGGTTACTTTTAAGAACTATTCAATACATGTAAAAGTTGGGCTTATTTTGATATAGTTTGCTTAGTGAACCATGAGCAAACCACCTTAGAATCAATTGTAACTTCATATTTTGTCTATTGGGGATGCGATCGCACCATTTATTAAATTTAGGCTTATTTTGATATCAGCTTCTGGATATTTTAATTGGAGGTTCAATTCTGCCACAAACTAATCATACAAAGGGTTTTGGTACCTAGACATAATATAACGCCCTATAAAGTTTGAGTTGTTGTTTGTTTGTTATCAGAATACTATATATTAAATTCGAGGTCATTTGGATGTCGGTTTCTTTAGGTTCTCGAATTTAGTCTTGTTTTGTCATAACGTTTCTATTTGGTGTTGTCTTTCAAAACTTGTTTTGTTTATGTTGATTTCGTTCCTGCCATTACATTAACATCATATTTTGATATTTGGCTGTTGCTTGAGTCTTTTTCATCACTTTCGCATTTGTTTGTTTTTCAATAAGTTCTAGTCCAAACAAACGTTAGATTCGTAATCTCGAGTCTAAATATGTGTTCTTCCTGTTATAAACTCTATTCTTGCCTTCGTCTTCTTGTTTTTTTTTTTTCCTATTTTTGTCATATATTCACCAAGGGAGATGGAACAAAGGAGGATTGTAGATCAACGATGCGAAAAACTAAGCCATGATTTGGGGGTTTTAGAACGAGAAGTTGATAAGTGTAGAAGATTATTCTATGATGAAGGAGAGCCGCTGTGGTTATCATTCAAAAGTATGTATGCAAGTGGTTAGTATGGCGTGCTTATTTGAAATTCTTGTGAGTCACTACTTCTATATAGTGTTGTTGGAGAAAGGTGTTAGCAATAAGCGAATTCCGAAGGCTTAAACAAGAGGCTACTGAAGTCGCTACTAATCCTATTCAAGATTCAAGGGCGAATCTTCTTGAAGAGGGAGGGAATGATATGGTTCAGCCTTGTGATGGGACTCAAGTAAGGTCAGATTTAGATTTTGGCGTAAAATGCGCAACAGTCCAAGTTTACAGCTACATTCATAATTCTCAATACGACTGTTGGATCGGGCTAACCTTTTACGTGGACTCTCCATACATATTTTCCAACCTTGGGTTACATTTTCAAGTCAATCGGAGTTTGGGAAGGCACCGCAATACTAGTCAACAGAGGTTGTATGAATTTTGTTATTTACTTCCTTTTGACTTGTGGACTTCCTATTTGGTTAGGATTCTTTTCCTACAAGGATGTGGCAACTAGTTTTGGGAATTTCCTAGTTCCACAAGGATCTTTAATGAGCTGCAATATAATCTCCAAATGTGGCAAGGATTCATTAATGTTTCAGAATCCTTTTCTTATAATGATTCATTATTCATCCTAGCTACACAAGAAAATAAGGGCTAGTGATATTTAATGAAAAAATAGTTATTTTTATTATTTTCTTTCATGTTTGGGCTTAATTAAAACTTTGTTTTCAGCTAGGATCCAAGGCTTGTTTGGATCGGGTTATGGGTTTTTTAGTTTTGGGTTTTTGGGTCAGTTTTGTATGTGGGTCAGTTCAGCCCACAAGGGTAGATCCATTATGGTTACTTTTAAGAACTATTTAAACACATGTAACCTAAATTTCGGCAGCCTTTGATGATTATTACTTCTGACTTTTTCAGTTTTAACGTGTGAGAGTGATTCTTGCATTCTTCAATTCTTGAACAAACTGAATCTGACTTATCAAAGATTAACTGGCTTCGTGGCGTCATTCTACTCATTCCAATATTGTTGGTGCCTTGGGGCAGGTTTTCATTGTGTCCCACTCCTATCAAATGTATTTCGGCTTTCCAGGATCAGATCTCAGTCGTGATTGTGGGTTGCATGACCACGTGATCACGAGGTTCGCATCACAGAATTTGCTTCATAAACTTTGGAAGTAAATTTGGTTGTGATTTATGTCCAAAACTAGGTTGAAGTATGGTTTTTAGGAGGAGAACTTGGAATTTATCATATGCATAAACTTAGGGAAAATGAATGTCAGAAATGATATAGTTTTCATTGATGATTTTCAGTGTCAGAATAATTTAATTTTTGTTGAAGATTTTTAGTGTCAGAACAATATAATTTTTGTGGATAACCTTCATTAAAATTGAGGGCAAATGTCTTGTTACAATATTATCACTATGTAATTATACGAATATGGGTGATTTCTGAATGAATATATGTGTGTTCTGGGATATGTGTAAAAATGATCTTCAAAAGTATCTAAATGCAAGTGTATTGAGTAATGATCATTTGGTGTATTAGGAGACGTGACTGGGATCAGATCTTTTACCAGACGAAGACATACTACGGGAGGAGTAGGTAGGTGGTCCCCACCTTTAACCAATTTCTATTAAATCTTCGTTGTAATTATACATAATGTTGTCACTTGATTTCAATTGATTAAAGTTACTCATGGAACATAATGATTGAATGATGTGATTAACTTCGGCTAATGGAATCCATATGGGATAACTAGGATTGTATGATGTGATTAGCTTTGGCTAATGGTATCCATATCAGATAACCGAGATTGAATGATGTAATTAGTTTTGGCTAATGGTATCCATATCAGATAACCGAGATTGAATGATGTAATTAGTTTTGGCTAATGGTATCCATATCGGATAACCAGGATCAAATGATTAGCTTTGGCTAATATAATGGATAACCAGGATTAAATGATTTGCTTAGCTTCGGCTAATGGTATCCATAATGGATAAAGGGGATCAAATGATGTGATTAGCTTTGGCTAATGGTATTCATATCGAATAATCAGGAAAGAATGATTTGCTTAGCTTTGGCTAATGGTATCCACATCGGATAATCATGATTGAATGGGGTGATTAACTTCGGTTGATAACCAGAAGGAAATCGTAAAGCTAGTTTTGGTTGTTAAGATCCACATTGGATTACCAAAATGATTGAATAAGATTAGTATTGGTTGACAATGATAATGATTGATATCTACTTTTGTATATAGTCAAAGATACGTTAAAAAGGAATAATAACATATCAATTAAACTTACGATTGAATTATAAGAACCGCAGATTAAAAGAACATAGTTCAAAGTGTATAATCATTCATGGAAGGATACCCAATGTACTAGGGCTTCTAAATCGTAATGCATGTTAATAAGGAGTATGTTTAAAGTCCAAGAAATAATGCAATGTAAGGTCGTACGATGATGTGAAATGTAACCTTTAAAATAGAATTAATAGGAATACAATGACAAAAACCTATCTATTTAAGAAATAATATATAAATCGTTCAAACATATTATGAGAGATTGTTTTTATGCTTACATTTAACTTAATTTGTAACAGGGACATCTCATATTTTAGGATAAATCATGTAATGGTGTGATTAGACAATATGCATTTTGTACAACTATGTAATGGCTATGAATTGTCGATCAATACTTTTGTAAAAACTTATGATGACGACTTTCACAATCATGAATGTGGATTATGTTATGTATGAACACTTTATGTTATGAATGCAATGACTACGTATCTTTACCTATGATGCTATTGGGTATTCTATATACATCTATGACGTACCACATCACCTAATGATGTTTGACTGCTGAATTTATAAATTATATTACGCAATGCATCGATGGAACATGACAATACAAAAAAAATATCACCCCATTTTCAACTCACTATTAATAAACATCATGTCATGAATTGGTAAATTTTATGGGTTTTTACGTAGTGGATATAATCAGATTATTATTAATTCTGAAGATCAAGAAAAGACAACCTTTACATGTCCATTTGGTACATATGTATACAGGAGAATGCCCTTTGGTCTGTGTAATGAACTCACAACTTTTCAAAGATACATGATGAGTATATTTTCTTACTATGTTGAAAGAATAATTGAGGTTTTCATGGATGATTTCATGGTGTATGGTGATTATTTTGATAAGTGTTTAGAAAATTTATCTTTAGTCTTAAAAAGATGCATTGAAACTAACTTTGTATTGAACTATGAACAATGTTATTTTATGGTAGAAAAAGAAATAGTTCTTGGGCATGTTGTGTCTTCACGTGGTTTAGAGGTCGATAAAGCTAAAATAGATGTTATTTCATCATTGCCTTACCCCTCGTGCATGAGGGAGGTTCATTATTTATTAGGGAATCAAAAATTGAGAAAATGAGTTGTTATGTCAAGATGTATAGTCAGAAACCTTAGATTTAAATGTATTATATAATTTGTTGTAAAGGCAACGTTGAAAATGACAAATATGAACTTAGATGCCACAACAGCTAGTGCGTAATTCAATATGTATATGATGTAATCGATGTTAAAAGAATTTTGGATAAGCATATTGTTTTCTTTCCTTATGGAAACGACATACATGTATTTTATGCCTAGTTGTTAAATTTGTAATGTTATTTTAGTTGCAATGATGAGCACGAATATTGAAGTTGAGGTATATTGAACTTGAGTTGAATGTTATGAGCAAGGTTATTAAAAGTGTTAATAGCCATAATGATTCCTTTCTTTCACGAAAAAATCATGAGTATAAGTCTTCTTGACAACTAATAACTCTTATAATGCTATATATATTGTAGGTATATGTCACAAAATGGGCCAGAGCTGATTGTGTTGTTTCACTATTTATAATTTTGTTAGGTACTTATTTTATGTACTATGAATACTTAAAATTGTGTTAATAACTTTAAATTGAAATGTACTAAATGGTATGGTTGTATTTCTAGTATTTGATTATTACATCTCTTTTGTTATGTGTGTGTGTATCCATTTCATGTATGTTTTAAGTAAAAAGAAAATGGAAAGAATATAAGATGAATTGTGAACAGCGATGTGAAAGAATAAAATGGAGAAACAATTAAACTAGTGGGTGGCTGAAGGCTTCTGCGTGTATGTAATAGAGTTATTTCATATTATGTTACCTAGGAGGATAAGAAAAGAACTAAGGAAATGTATAAGTTATAGAGGAAACTCTGTAGTAAGTTTGGTAAACCAAAGGATCAATAATGGAATGTATTACAGATTGCACCAAAAAAAAATTACCCCATTATACTCAAACATGATGATTAGAAATACAAAAGTTACATGGAAATCTCAGGTTGTTACACAGACTCTAAGTTATTATTCTAAACCAATCTCCTGCTAAGTTTGATATCAAAACTGAAGTTGTGATATTTAAACTTGTAAAGCGACTAAGTTTAATAATTATGACGGTTCTATGTTGTTAATTTTATGGAAAACATTCAACTAAATCAAACATAGACTCAAATAGTTATATTATCTAGATTTTTCAACCTGTCTAGTTCTTATAGCTGCTATTGAATTAAATTACTAGTGCGAACACTGTGGTTGTTTAATGGTTAGGGTTAGTTACATAGCGGATCGGTTAACTGACTAATATTAAGGAAAGATAGATATTCAGAATATAAATTGACATATTGTTTCAATGATCAGTTTTAATTTTCATAGGTGGATGTTTACTTGAGACTAAGGTTTTTTTCTTAATAAGTTTCGTTTCATTTACTTTAATTTGATTATTTTATTTACTATATCATAACTTAGATAACCTCAAAACCACCCAACTTTGAATCATCTAGCATAAAGACCTGAAGTAGATCTTCCTCGTGGGATCGACCCCTTGCTTTACTATCTTATTTGTTTAAGTTAGGGTAATTAATTTGTGTGACCGCGATACTGAAACGCTATTGAATGCACAACAACCCAAAAATGGAGTCTTGCTAAAAGGCAAATCTTGAAAGACACAAGTAAAGGTCTCTCCCGCAGCTTCGACGAGCAAAGAAAAAGGAAATCATTGAGAAACCCGTAAAGGGAAGAAACATGTTCGGGTTTTCAATCAAGAGATTAAAATAAAAAAGAACATTTGATATCTTGATTTCAAGCAAGAAAAGTCGATTAGGGATTTGATCAAAAGTGAAAAGAATAACCTACAAAGATCCCTTGTCTCAACTTTTAAAAATAAAAGTCTCTGGTGGTGTAGAAGGATGAAGGGACATAAGGGACCGAAGGTGATCCTAGACACATAACAAACCCTCAAACACCATTTGAACTTGTGTTTTCCTTTCTTTGCTAGCTATGAAACCCAGCCTTCATAATGTACCTTGAAAAGTCCATTCTAATTTAGCAAGTAGGAAAGGCTGATAAATGGCGCTCTTAAGGAACCATTTGCGAGAGTCATGATGAAATGAATAAATATTCGTCTTTGTTCACATTTGGAAAATCCAAACTCGAGACTTCAAACAAGTATTTGATCATTTTTTAACCCAATGCAAAATGGGTCATTGATATGGTTTAACATTGTGATACGACCCAAGCAAGGTCAGATTTGGATTTTGGCATAAAATTCTCTACCATCCAGTTTTACACTAGTGAGCATAACTCTCAATTCAACCGTTGGATCGAGCTAAAACTTTTCCAGAAGATTTCAGAGGTAATGGTCTATGTTGGGATAAAGTTTTGTTAATCAGAGTTCACAAAGGACTTGCGATATAGGTCAGAACAGGCTGTACGAATTTTGTTATCTACTTCCTTTTGACTTGTGGACCTTCTATTTGGCAAGAATCTTTTTCCTACAAGAATGTGGGAGCTTGTTTCGGAAATTTTCTAGCTCCACAAAGATCTTGAATGAGCTGCAATATAATCTCCAAGTGTGGCAATGATTCATTAATGTTTCAGAATCCAATTCTTATAAGGATTCATTATTCATCCTAGCTATACAAGGAAAGAAGGGCTGATGGTTTTTGATGACAGATTAGTTATTTTTATTATTTTCTTTCATGTTTGAGTTTAATTAATACTTAGTTTTCAGATACGATCCAAGACTTGGTTTGGATCAAGTTATGGGCTTTTCAGTTTAGGGTTTTGGGTTAGTTTTAAGTGTACCTCATATAAGTCCACATAAGGGGTTCATTAGGGTTATTTTTTCAAGAACTATTTAAATTCATGTAACCAAAATTTTGGCAGCCTTTGATGAATATTACTTTGAATTTTTCAGTTTTAACGTGTAAGAGTGATTCTTGCATTCTTCAGTTCTTGAACGAACTGAATCTGACTTATCGAAGATTAACTGGCTTCATGGCATCATTCTACTCATTCCAATAGTGTTGGTGCCTTGAGGCACGTTTCCATTGTGTTACACTCCAATCAGAACTATTTCGGCTTTCCGGGATCAGATCTCAATCTTTTTTTTTATCAAAATGTAAGTGTATTAAGGATAAAAAAATATATATATACATTGCTGGTGAACCAGCAAATTCAGTTATAGGAATATCAAAAAGGGAGCAGGCTCCTTTGAGACGTATACACCAATGGTTATGAGAGGAACCTAGATAGGGTTCCCAACCTAACACAAAGCTAAAGACAGGATATAGAGGCAATCTGAGAACCAAAAATAATTTTACAAGAAGAACCTGCACAGGAAGAAGGCCCCAACCTCAGCAAGCCATGCAAGGCCATGCACTACAAAAAGCAGCAATGAAGACCAGAATAGATAAAAGAAGCCAGGCATAGGAGACAGGTGTCAGACAAGCAGACAAGACAAAGAACCAAGGACAGCGCCAGCAACCAGAAACTGAAAAATCCAGCAAACTAGGCCACGTGCAAGACGGCACATATGCAAATCCAATTCACGACCAGAAAGCAAAAGATAGCCAATTAGAAGCATATTCTTCCACCCAGAGTGAAAAAGAAGCAGCTAATACATGATACGTAGACTGCATGTGCCATGCAGAGGAACAGCAACCATTCCAAAGTTGAAAATACACCTGATTAGGGAGACAGTTGAAATAGCCATTCCCTTCCCCCATCAATAAATGAAGGATCATAGAATACTCATAACTCCTAGCAGCAACCACAACCAGCCCAACGAGGCAGAGGACACACCCACTGGAAAAATTACCAAGCAACATTAATGAGGGTATGATCCTTCTCATGAAAGTGGAGAATCATGTAGAACATGATTTGAAACTTCCGAAAGGGAGGGCAAGTGAAGTACTCTTATCATCAAAAGTTCTTTTATTTCTTTCCTCCCAGATCAGATAGACCAAGATACAGAGAGAAACCTTTCTCATTCTAGCCACCAAGGTTTTCATTTTACAGGGTAAACAACGCATTGCACTGTTGAGGGTAGACATACGCCTACTTAGCTGTAACCAAGATTTCACCATGTTCCACAGAGAGAATGTCCAGTTGCAGCCAAAAAATAAATGCTCATGATTTTCCTCTGCCTGCCTGCCTGCAGAACACACATAGGGTGTCAATGCGAATGAACCTCAGGCGATCCTTAGTGCGAAGCTTCCCAAGAATGGCCAGCCATAAGGTGAAGCTATGTCTGGGGAGGGCCCATTATTGTTCCCAAACAATCGTATCCCAATGGACTGCTGAACCGTGATGTCTGAGAGAGGCATAAGCATTGGGAGTGAATCCACCTTCCTGCTGAGCCCAACCTGCCATTGAATCATTAACAAGTTGGTGACCCCCGTATAGCTCAACCAGATGGTTTTTGAGAAGGATGATAGATTTCCATAACAGCGAGGAAGTCCTTTGGGCATGGGCATTCCAAATGGAGTGTGTGGCTAAATAAAAGTGATGAATCCATCTAATCCAAATGGAATCTTGCTTCAGATGAATGTTCCAGAGGTGTTTGGCAATAAAACAGTTGTTGCTCACTTGGATATCAAGCAAACCCAAATCTCCTTCATTCTTCGGAAGACAAACAGATTTCCAAGCCACAATTAGAGCAGACTTGCTTCTGCAGGTATCGCCTGTCCATAAGAAGTTTCTACAGAGGCAGGTGATTTGCTTGATAACAGCACGCGGCATAGGGAAAATACTGACCCAGAACTGAACCATCCCATATAATACAGACTTAATAAGCTCAAGTCTTCCGGAATATGAGAGATGCTTACCCAGCCAACCTTGAATAGCAGCTTCTAGCTTGTGTATGAGAGGGGAATACTGGCTTGCAAGTAGCCTGTGAGGGCTTAGAGGAACTCCAAGGTATCTGAAAGGGAAAACACCTATAGAGAACCCGGTCTCTGCTAAAATAGATTGCTGTAAACGGTCAGTTACACCACCAAAATATATTGATGATTTCGAAATATTTATATTCAGGCCAGACGTTTGCCCAAAGAGCATCAATTGTTGGAGAAGCACCTGAACTGAGTTCCTGTCCCTCTACAGCATCAATCTTGATTGTAGATTGTGTGACCATCACGAGGTTCCATCAGTTATCCCCTACACTAAGCACCACATGAAATACCTTTCTTTAAGGACTAAAACGAATCATGGGAGTTACATAAACATTGTTATTTGATATAACATTAAAGAATTTTATATTTTTGAAAAGACATGATAAATCTTGCAAAGTTTATGTTGAGGAAAACACCTTAAAAAAACCAAAACATGTATCATGAGTATTCAAAAAAGCACAGGACGTTGTCATAAGGCAAGGAGTTCTAATTCATTCCCAATTAGGATAATATTCTCCATGGCCTAAATGTTCACAAAAAAAGAAGGCTATGAAAGGCAATATGATGCTATAGCTTTTAAAGCAACTGATGCGGACTTGCTCAGGTAAACTAAGAAGAAAAGCCAGCAAAAGTGACCACCTCAGAAATTACAACCCTCAGCAGAGATTGTAAAGAAAGGGGGCATGTATTTTGAAAATCATGCATTGTTGATATGGTTCAGCCTTGTGATACGACCTAAGCAAGGTCAGATTCTGATTTTAGTGTAAAATTTTCTAGGGGTGAGCAAAAAAATCGATAAACCGATTTAACCGAGAAAACCGACCAAATATTAACCGAAAAAACCGAACCGAGAAAAAAAACCGATTAAACCGATTAGAATTTTTAGAAAAACTTCCGGTTCGGTTTGGTTTTCGGTTTTGTACTATTGAAACCGGTAAACCCAAACCGAACGGAACCGGTTCTAATAAAAAAAATACTATAAATAGAAAAAAATCTTTGCCTCATGCCCAGTAACCTAACCCTAGCAGTGCGGCCGCCCCCTCTCTTTCTCTCAAACACCAAAGACACGCTCAGCTGAAATCCTAACCCTAGCACCCGCGATCGCCGCCTCTCCCTAGACTCTTAAACACCAGAGACACGCCAAGCATCAGCTGAAATCCTAACACTAGCACCGGCGGCCGCCCCCTCTCCTTAGAGTCTTAGACTCTCAAACACAAACAACCAGAGAATCGCCAAGCATTAGCAGAAATTTGAAAGTTGAAACCAATCAAGCCTCTCAAGTCTCAACAATAGATCAACGTGTTCCAGAACGGCAGAACCTATCTAGTTGGCCTTTCCTCTT
>Ga0307510_10004898_pt1 | contig 15840 bp, 15 predicted proteins | sample 12_EM_MG_FD_207224 | JGI IMG/M metagenome (GOLD analysis project Ga0307510, IMG submission 207224) | Populus trichocarpa ectomycorrhiza microbial communities from riparian zone in the Pacific Northwest, United States - 12_EM | ecosystem: Host-associated > Plants > Roots > Unclassified | place...
GGTGGTCATGGCTGAACTCAATTGCTGTATTATATAGCTGAGCTATGGCTTTCTTATTATTGAATCAACAAGCGTTGTCACAGTACGAGATCTTCACTACTTTCTGTTATCACTTTTTCGTCCAAGGTCTGTACACATATTCCGATCGCATATTACAACAGGTTATGAGCCCGAGTCTGCGCTATTGACCTGCTCTAATCAATTCAATCCCCTGCCTCACTATCCGTTCTCTTAGTCATATGAGAAACTCTTAAAATCCTCTTCGCTTCTTATACCTCTTTGTTTTGTTCTTCCTTTTTTCGCTCTACTATGGGTACCGGTACAGCTGAGGTGTTTAAGTGTAAGTGGGGGGAAACTGCAAAGTTGACCCAATCCAACTATCATCAATGGCGACCCGATATGGAACTCTTTCTTGGTGCTGAAGACGCTCTATTGATAGTAATAGAGGCGGAGGAGTACCCACAAGAGGCTGATGATACGGAGGTTAGCTCTTAGAATAAGAGAATTGCCAAGGCAGCGGCTATGATCAACTCAGCCTGTCATATGTCAGTTAAACCATACATTAGGCATATTACTGAAGTACGTAAGATGTGGAAGACGCTTGCGGAGAAGCTCGATACTACCACTACACGTGCTGGCAGATGTAGTCTGCTTCGACAGTTCGATGCCCTGCGTCCGGCCATATCAGCATAATCACCATTTGGCGTTACGGAATATATCAATCAGCTTACCGAGTATAGCAACCGGTTGGAAGGCTCTGAAAAGGCAATTTCTGATGAAACCTTCATTGCCCATCTGACCACGACTTTACCCTAAACCTTTAAAAATATCATCGATATTAGCCTGCACCAGCCAGCCGAAGAGCAAACCTTGACGAAGGTAATTTCAACTCTGGTTGAATGGGAGCAATCAGAGGAAACCCGCCGTTCAGCAAACGAACAAAAGTACCCCGCACTTGGCATAGCAACAGACTCCAGTACTAGTCAACCTAGCACTACCGCACTCTATTCTGGAGTGAGAAACCATTCGACTGTCGGTTCCGGTTACCGCTCCTCATTTGGCCCCTGCCAGTATTCGTTTTACTCTCAGCCACGATCTAGCTTTGTGAGACAAAGAGGTCGTCCAGAAAGGTTCAAGCCAAGAATCTATAGAGACAGATTTGGGCGAGAAGAGACTTATCGAGTATCCGCTGAGAGAGTGTGCTGGCAGTGTGGCCGCAAGGGCCATATTCAGCGAAATTGCTTTAAGCGCAAGGATGGTGGGAATTATGGAAATGCGAGAGGCTTCATTAAAGGAAGCAGATACTATCAAACGCCAAATACAAATTCTGTCCCAGAAGCTATCTAGGGATCTAGTCAAGCAGATCTGGCCGTTGTTTGAGCACTTACAGCAACACTGAGCTTTGTCCACCATCAACAATCCTATGATACACAATCATCAGAATCTTTGTTAAACTCTGATCGTAATTCCAACTAGATAATCGATTCAGGAGCTTTGCACCATCCTACCGCTGATCAGGGGCTTTTCTCAGCTTTTCAACCGCTGAAAGAGGAGATTACTATTACCGTTGGAAACGGTGAGAGTATTAAAGCGGTCGGAACTGTGAAGGTTCACTTTGAGTTGCCATTTGGCCTGAGATTCTCAATCGATGCACTCTATGTGCCAGGAATCTCAGGATTGCTTCTCTCACTGCAGTCAGCCAGCTGAATTGCACTGTTCCTCTAATATTTCAGAATGGCTACTGTTATAGTGGTGGAAGAAGGATCGGAATTCTAAGGGATGGTTTATACGAGTTACTCGCTACACCAATTCCTACTAAACCTCGTCCAGATCGACCACCGCCTCTCAGTTCTGCTGTATCTACAACAAACAAGTTTGCAGCTTGGGTCGTACAGCTTCCAACACTCGAGATATGGCACTTGCAGCTTGGACATCTAGGCTTGGGTGCCCTGAAGAAACTCCTTCCTCCGGTCTCCTACTCAAATTCGGAAAATGTTGACACCACGATTAAAAGATATGTTACCTGCGTCCAAGCCAAACAGCAAAGATCATATAACCGTAACCCGGTTGACAAGACAACCCAGCCTTTCCATCTTCTCCATTCAGATCTCTGTGAACCGCTTTCGCTATCGCACTCGGGCTATCGTTATTTCATCCTCTACATTGACGACTTTAGTCGTTCCACTTGGGTTTATTTTCTCCGTTCAAAGAAAGTGGAGGAGGTAGTCTCTGTCTTTCAACAATTTCAGGCGATAGTCCATACTCAGTATCCGGCCTATACAATTCGGCGATTTAGATGCGAGAATGGTCGTGGAGAATAAGACAATGCCTTTTTTCGGGGAATCCTTCGAGTTCGCGGAATCCCTTTTGAGCCATCGCCACCGTATACCCAACATAAAAATGGGGTTTCCGAAAGAATGATTTGTACGATTACAACCAAAGCACGCTCTATGCTCTTAGACTCTCAGTTAGCGGATGCCTTTTGGGCTGAAGCCGTTAACACAGCTACTTACCTCCATTCCCGATCGCCAAGTACATCACTCAATAGCCGTACGCCATATGAAGTATTGAATTGTCGGAAACCAGAGCTGCACCATCTCCAAAGATTTGGCTCAGCTGCGCACAAGTTAATACCTCCTGAACAAAGAAATGGAAAATTTTCGTCACACTCACGGCAGTGTGTAATGCTTGGTTATGTACACGATACATCCATGATATGGCGGCTTTGGGATCCCATTGAAAGGCGTGTTATCCAGGTATCCAATGTGAAGTTTGATGAGTCCTTGGTCGAGGGCAAACGAGTTATTGATGAGAAGAGTAACGATACTCTACAGAGCCTAGCCAACTCTCAGAATACAGATATTGAAGCGAGCAATGAGGACAGTGGTGCATCAGATATTGAGGCAATACCAAGAGGCTTGTTAGTAGCAGCGGAGCAAGGCAGTTCAGAGATATACCAACATTTATGTCCACAAGCTGTCAATGCAAAAGAAGCGAAAAGCCCTATTATCTTGAATCCAAATGGCTATGCTGAAGCTATAGCTTGTGCCCAACAGAATGGTTGGAAGAGGGCGATGCAAGAGGAGTACGCTTCACTGAAAGAGAATAAGACCTGGGAGTACATTCCGGCTAGTGATAAGCAGGCTATACGATGCCGATGGGTATTCAGAACCTAGATTAATGCCGATGGGAGTGCACGTTTAAAGGCTCGCCTCGTTATCAAAGGCGATGAGCAGATTGAAGGGACTGATTATGGGGATACTTATGCCCCTGTCGCAAAGTTAGTTGGCTTTTGTTTACTGCTGGCATTAGCAGCACGATACAATTGGCTTGTGAATTATATGAACGTTATTACAGCTTTTGTGAATCCGCCTGTTGAAGAAGAGATCTATATGGAAGCCCCAGAGGGCATTGAATGGCTAGAGCCTGCTTGGTCGAAAAAGAAACATTTAATTTGCAAACTGAAGAAGTCATTATACAGGTTAAAGCAAGCCCCTAGAGTTTGGTATAAACATATTGACGGCTTTCTCAGAACATTAGGCTTTGTACCAACAAACTCCGATCCCAACATTTACCTTTCTCGCTTGTATCAAACCATTATCCTCCTCTATGGTGACGACCTTCTAATTATGTCACCATTATCAACAAATATAGAGAAGGTTAAGCAACTTCTTCTACAACAGTATCGCATGAGTGACTTGGGACCGGTTAGACAGTTCCTTGGTATTGCAGGCCGACAGATCCAGGATTCAGGCATCAATTATTGGGCCATAAACCAACAGCGGTTTATCGCAACAATCCTTTCCCGGTTCGGTATGGCTACTTGTAAAGGAGTTTCGACACCATTGGATAAACGGACATTATTGCTCAAGGCTAATCCAGAATATAAGTCTACACTGACTGTGCAAAGGGAATACCAGACTCTTATCGGCAGTCTCATGTACTTAATGATGGGTACTCGTCCCGATCTTGCCTATACGATCTCAACACTCAGCAAATTTAGTTCAAATCCAACCCCTGATCATATTGCAGCAGCAAAACGAGTTCTTCGCTATTTGCAATTTACCTCCGCTCTGCACCTCACCTTCGTTAGAAATGCTGAATCACAGTTACAAGGTTATTCCGACTCAGACTGGGCGAGTGACAAGGACAACAGCAAATCAACTTCGGGTTACCTATTCACGCTTGCCAGAGCTACAATTTGTTGGAAATCGCGGAAACAAAAGCTTATTGCTTTATCCAGTACTGAAGCCGAGTACATTGCGCTCACAGAAGCTGCCAAGGAAGCAAGCTGGCTACGGGAACTCTATATTGAGATTCATTCACAACTGAACATTGATAAATCGTCAGCAGACGGAAGTATCCCCATCTTTGCTGACAATCAGGCTTCTATGCATATGGCAAACATTCCTCGCTTTCATGCACGTACTAAACATATAGGCATCCGTTACCATTATGTTCTAACAGCTATCGACAATCGCCTTATTCAATTATTCTATATACCTACCAGTGAGAATCCCGCCGACCCTCTCACAAAATCTTTATCCCACGAGCTACATCAACGACATAGCAATCAACTTGGGCTCCGCTACTTCAGATAATGGTTGTTGGATTAAGTGGGGGAGAATGAACTTATTTCCTTATTTCCTTTCTTTTCAATTTTAAATCCTGTCAGAGTACTCTTTCCATTGCAGCATTTTTTCCCTCTAACTAGGAGGTTTTTTGACTGCATGGTTTTGATGAGGCTTCCTACTAACTGTTACGATATTTATTTTTATATTTCATTTACAATTAAGGTTACAGGGATTGAACGCTAGTTTATTTCAATACTAAAGAGGATTTATACCCCTTGACTATTTTTTCTTTTACCTAGGGTAAAGCGGACCTTGGTATCTTGAGTTCATATTTGAGAGAGTGGGGGTGTTCGTATATGGTTTTCTGCTCCTCTCAAATATGGTTCCTTTCTCCTCTCAAATATTTCTTTCAGCCCTTTATGCTTTCATACTTGTTACTGGTTGACTTGAAAGCCTATTGTGTGTTCTTTCATTGTTCCTTTTGTTCCTCTCAGGATACTTCTTTGATAGTCTTTGTCTTTCCTTATTAGCAGAATATGGTGGTCATGGCTGAACTCAATTGCTGTATTATATAGCTGAGCTATGGTTTTTTCTTATTATTGAAACAACAAGCGTTGTCACAATACGAGATCTTCACTACTTTCTGTTATCACTTCTTCGTCCAAGTTCTGTGCACATATTCCGATCGCATATTACAACAAGCGCGACAACACAAAGAGGGCAGCAAAAAACACTTTATTTTAATCAGCCAACTTTGCCCCAGGGGCTCATCCCCGAGTGATACCCTATGAGCCAAGACCTTGACTTAAGTAACACCGCCTACCAGGTTTCTGTGGTTAGATAACGGGGGTGGGGTTGGGAGCAGAAAAATCTCTAAAAATAAAAAGAGTTGTCCGTATCAGGAATTGAACCTGAGTTTAATCGAAGATTGTGCTTCCATAACAAGTAGCAGTAACCACAACACTACACGAATTTGTGTGCATCGAGTGTTTCCCTCTGATTTAAGAGAACCATGTATGATAGAATTTAAGGCAGTGTAACTAGGCTACACGGCAGTACTGGGGACTATGAGAAGCAAACAAGCAAACATGAGGCTCTAGGTGTTTAGTGTTTGACGTTCATCACTGTTCCGCTCGTTTTTCCTCTCAACTAAACTCAATACTTCCCAACTCAACCCACCCTTTTTTAACCCCCACCCACCCTTTCCCAAGTTCACCCTCCCCTTAACTCAATACTAGAACCGAGCTATCATAACGGTCACAACAGTCAATGCCTCTGTCCCGTTCTACCAACTGCAATACCTTTTTTTGCGATGCCACCAATCCCTCAGGGGATTTTGGGAGGTCTTCGTCAAAACTGTTCTATAACTGAAGAAAATTTCCTTTTTCCCTCGACACCCTGTTGGTGAATCCGGTAGATACTATGCGTGTGCAAGTAAGGATTTCAAGCCACCCTGTCACTAGAGCAAACCCCGCCCTTGAAACTAGAGGATACAATATATATGGTGATGGTATGTACTGTACGAGGGGCTGGGACTGGTTTAGTGAAGTCTTGGCTGCTATTCCCATTAAAATTCTGGGAGCCATGCTCACAAGACTTTCCCCTGCACCTGTAGTGCACTTGTTTTGTCGAAAGTTTGATCGCTAACTTTGCCCGATCGTATCCGGGTCTGCCGGGACGCGGTGTGATTTCTGACATTAGAAATCTCGATGAAAGTATTGAAGCTGAAGACTGGGTGTCATACGAGGTGGCGCATATCATCCCGCCCGCCTGCGGAAGTATTTGGAACTGGCGTTGTTATGGACGGTTCATCACCGATATGCACGATTCTCCCCTATCTGAAAGGATCCACTCGGTTCAAAACGGATTCCTTCTCAGATCCTATGTTTACCAAATATTTGATCAGTACCTAATCTCCGTTAATCCTGATGACGGCTACAAAATTGTTTCGTTTACTATGAACGACGATGGATTCGACGGTAGATTTCTTGATCCTGTGTGCAGGGACACGACCAATGATCACAGCGTGTCTGACGTCTTGCTAAGATGGCATTTTCGTCAATTAGTCCTTGCCAATATGAGGGTGGCCGGGGGGCCAATCATGCCGCACCATCCACTAAGAAGAGATAGGGTTGGTGGTATCCTAGTAGGTCCGTATGAACAGGGGAGATTCGAGTTGGAGATGGCTGCTTAATTGGGCTGAGGTTCCTATTGGTAATTATCTCTGTTCTGGAGGGCTGGTGTATTTGTGGAAATAACATCACTAACAGGTAATCACTGGTAGTTTGTGGAGGCCAAGGATAACTCTTGATGTTACAAAGCAGACAATCACCGCGTGGGGGAACAGTTACAGAGTAACAAATAAAAATAACCCTGAAGGGGTTTTTTTCCTCCTCTCACCCAAGCCTGGCAACGGGCGGACCTGGGCCTTAACTTACTAAACCCAGCTCAATACAGGCCCAAGCGATGCCCACCTCACCTACCCTCGCCAGCCCAGACAGAGCCCGAGTCACCTGGAAATCCCCACTGTTTCATGAATAAAAAAATAGCCGTTTACCCTCATACAGCATTTCGTGTCCATCATAATCCGTGAAACCAAGCATGCCACAAAACTAAGGGTGCCGTGACGGGAAAAGGGAGGGAGGAATGTTTATTATTTTTAAGCAGTACTCAATTGCTACAAGGTTTCCCTACATAGTGAGCCCTAAAGTCTGAGGCGGCAATGTGCTACTTGAGTGGCGTGGTATATCCTAACCCGAACTCCTATGATACAGCAAAGGAATGCTACAAGCATGCTTCCCTCATTTCTGTCAAGTGTTTCCAAATATTCCCTTAGTTGGTGAGAAACGAGCTCATGTTACCAGAAGAAGAGTGGGCATTCCTGGACTCGCTAGACTTTGAGAGATCAGGTGCCGGTAGGGGAGGAATAGATGAACAAGCAGAGTTCATCAAAATGCTATTCACCACCCGGCTGAGCAAGTACAGGAACCTAGGATACCCCCGCGGGGCTGCCGGGGCGCTCTCAGAAACCAATTAGCACAATACACTGACATCACACTCTCCAAAGCAGGCTTGTTCACTCAGAGCGAGTTAGGGGGTGTCTGGTGCTTTTCAGGGGGTCATTGGTGGTGATAATTAAAATTTCTGGAATTTCTGTATGAGCTAGACGAAAAAAATACCCTTTTCTTAACCTCTAACGACATGGCAAGCAGGTACCCAGAAGAACTACCAATGTCGCTTTCAGCTAGCATTTATTACCGTATCAGTGGTAAAATTACTGACTCTGGATTTTTCTTCTCGGAAGCCTCAATGATAGATCCACCCTTTGGACCGGCCTGGACAGCATTTGCCTACACATTTGCAGCAGAGGGGGAGCACTATCAGGGGTTATCCGCCTACTCTACTGCCGCCTGCCGCAACCTTTCCTAAGTATGCAACATCTCCAGATTAACAGGATCACTCTGCAGATGAGTATCTCAACAACACCATTACCCGTTGCAAATTGGATCAATTACTCTTGAGTGGACTCGAGGTGGTGTTATACTACCGAGATCATGTAAGAGAACCCGTTCAACCCTTCACCAATGCTCTCAACACCGCAGAAGAGCTCGAGCTGACCTTAAGGGATGGATAGCAAGAGGGGCAACCATTGCACCCGCTTACAGAAGAATCGAGCGCTTTGGTAAAATATTGGTACAATTTTGTATTGCGAAATGTACCGGTGAGGGCAAATAAGAAAACGTCTTCAGCGCTATGACTGTGTCAAGTGCAATTGAGAAGGCCCTGGAAGCCTGCCGGTGCCCCGCATGGGAACTCACTTCACCTCCCATACAAGTACATACCCCTTGCACACTCACTAACAATGAATGGTCAGACACCAGCTATCTACCTCAGGATCCTATAGCAACAGAACCTCTCAAGAAGGCTCTCCCACACAAGTCATCCTCAAACTTCCTTTTCAAATTATCGGCAATGAGCAATGACGCCAAGATCATGGTCTAAGACGACGGAGAAGCCGAAGCTATGACCAATTAGCGACTAAAAGTAAAGCTGAAATAACGGCAACAGACGGAAACGAGGGTAAAAGGAGCGGTAGAGCTCTAAGAACAGCCAGTAGATCAGCGGGCCGATCCGCGCCCACATCCGGTGATGCAAGGAGGATGGAGGGATGGAGGGGGAGGACTCAAGTCGGTGATTTTACCAGCAATTATCAGGAAGGCATGAAAACCAGTCATTAATACCTGTAATATATCTTATAGCTCGTTAGCAGCATCAGCCTTTCTTCAATTTTCTTTACACAGGGGTTCTAGATCGGTAAAGTTGCAGATAATGATAAATACAGTATTGCGGTATGCTCCAGAACAACCAGAGCTATGAGCCAATAGTTTTGTGGTCTAAGTCACAGAGTTTTTTTCTCCAGTCCGGGTTTAATATCATGGACACTGTGATAATTATAATACAATTCAAATAAGATATACTGGGTTTCACACATCGGGGCTGCCGCCCCCCACCGACTGGTGTAATTCGAACGCCAAGGTTGTGCTCTCGGGTAAAGACTTCCAAACCTTAAAATTACGACACGGGCCCAGCCTTATATCTGACCCCCACCTCCAAAAATCCCCACCACTGTGTCCATTCCACCTGTTTCGGTGTATCAACCGGGCGGCCAGAGAGGCTTAGGGGTAGGTGAAGGAGAGGGGGGAGAATGAGGAGAAGAGTGGGAACTGGGAGGGGAGAGTTAAGATTTGTGGAGCGATGGTGGTATATAGAAGGTTTAGGGTAATTTAGAGGTATCCGAGCTTTCACAAAAAATACAATAATGCTGAGGTTCAGGTGTTGAGGTCCCTGCGCATTGGTGGGTTGAGGATTGGCCTCCGGAAATGGGCTAGAATATTTTCGGTAGTAGCGAAAGGACTATTCAAATCGGCCTAGGTTGGTGCAGGACGCCCAAAAGATCTCGTACAGCAGGAACGATGGAGTGCTCCCACCCTCATTGAGGGAGTCTTGTAAGGTGTTAGGAGCTAGTGAAGTGCGGGGGTAGGTTTATTGGAATAGCAATCAATCCAGAGAAGGATGGTGAATGTGTCGGACTTGATGGAATGGATCCCAAGTCGACGCGGATGCAATCGCCCTCGTGGCAACGATACCCCTATAATAGCCAATTGTGCCTGTAAGCCCTTCTCGGAGTTCCCCAAGCTCCTTGGGGATGATTTTGCAAATTGCATAGTAATGCGCCAGCTGAACCAGCCCAATTAAGGGAAAGAACACAATAGCAGAGACTAGATAGGTAAAATCAGGGTAAATTTCTCGTCCTGGAGCTATCTCATCAAGTCCCTTGGAATACAGCTTGCCTGCCCGGCGATCTCGAGAGTATGGCGAAAGTAGCCGGGCACAATATACAAAATAATTTTCCACAAATCCGCTATAAACACTGAATATTTCTCGAAGCTCGCTAAAGCACGCTTCAATGTTTCCATCTCCTCCGAAGCCTACACACACCTGGGATTTTTTCAGCAGCGGCACGAAAGAGAGCAGATTTGTGTGCATTGCTGCGTCGGTTCGCCGCTTAGCGAGTACAATTAGTAGGGCTCGACCATATCCAGACTCTTGGTTGGAGTGCCAGATAATTAAGCAGTTACAACATGAACTTCATTGCCCGGTAGAAAATGACCTCCAAATTCCGTTAGAACAAGCCGTAAAACATCCTCCTACGTTCCCTATATATAATCGGTAATCAACACAACTCACCATGAATCGAGTATGGGGGAGAGATACAGTAGGCAGCGGGGTAAGATGGAAGTAGTAATGGGAGAAACTAAAAAAGCCCCGTGGGATACTCGGGATTAGGAGGAACCAAGTTACCCCCAAATGGATTATTATTCCGTGGGGAAGGAGCGAAGAGGGCAAAAAGGGCAATGGCGGAAAAAATGAGGGAGAAAAATTCGGAATGTGCTCACTTTCGGTGGCGAAACAAGGATAGAGGAGCTGGTCGATCAGGAGGAAGTGGAAAAAATGGAGGTGTTATAGGATGCCATTAACCTAGAGATGTTGCAGTGTAGTCACCATTGCATTCCATCAATGGCTCTGATTAAGAATCTGATCATATAAGATCAAATCAACACCAAAGGAAAAGGAATCAGGACTTTTTATTTTAAAATTCTAGGGGCACAGTTAAGTCGTGGAGGGATTATAACCAAGGGGGATAGCTTTGGAATGGGGGGATGATGGGGAAGTAGGTAATAGAAAGGTGAAGCGCCGACGAGGGGACGATTATCAATCAATTGAGTATGAGAAAATTACTAATAACGTAGAATCTAGACAAGAAGTAAAAAAAACTAGGGCAAGCGAGCGAACAGGAGGGCGTGAGGAACGACAAATCGCCAAATTTGAAATTGATAGAGAGCAACGACTGGGCAGATGATCGCGAGCGGGTAAAAAAGTGTGGCAAACGGTTACCATCCATTAGGGGAAATCGAACTGACAAAAAAGGTGAAATGCAGGGCTTGGGTGGCAATCATGAGAAATATTATTACTCTTTGAAGAAATTTTTCTCCCAGCCGCGCCCCCTTACCCATCCTAGCGTATTCTTGTTCTTCCCAATCACTCGTACCGGTATTGCGGTAGGCGACAGGGCACCATCACTGGACTGGGAAACACAAAGAGGCTCTTGGAGTTCCTACCTTTTCAGACCACCTCTTGTATGTCCAACTCACCTTCTCTCAATCCACCCTTTCTCAACTCAACGTCACGTCTGAACTAGTGATAACCACCAAAATACGCAATGGCTTTTTCTCGCTCCGCCCTACGCAATACTCATTTTTACGATGCCACCAATCCCGAGGTGGCTTTGGGAGGTTTTCGTCAAAACGGTTCTATAACGGAAGCAAACTTTCTTTCTTTCCTCGACATCCTGCTTGTGACTCGGGGGTGTACTGTGCGTGTTCAATCAAGGATTTCGGGTTACGTTGTCACTAGAACCAACACTCCCCTTGCAACTGGAGCGTACGATATATATTGTGATGGTATGTACTGTGCGGTGGGGCCGGAAGAAGTTTGGCGAAGCCGTCACTGCTAATCCCATACAAATTCTGCGAGCCACATTTTCCCCTAAACCTAGAATACTCTCGTTTGGTCGAAAGTCCACTAACTAATTTTATCAGGCCGTATCGAAATTAGCAATGAGCGTTCGGTGCACCGGCTTTTTTCTCGCAGCGTCTCCGGCAAGGAGACTAGATTCCGCGATGAAATCCGCGCTCGTGACCGGAAATGCGTTATATCTGGCATGATAAATTCTGACCTTAGTATCCAAGCTTCGGACTGGATTTCTTTCGAGGCCGCTCATCTCTTCCCTCTCCACGGCGAAAGTATTTGGATTGATCAGGATTTTGGGGGATGGATCACAGATATGGACGATTCTCCACCATCCTTGAAGATCGATTCGGCCCAAAATGGGTTTCTTCTCCGGTCGCATGTCCACCAACTTTTTGATCAGTACCTAATCTCCGTTGATCCTGACGATGGCTACAAAGTGGTTGTTTTTAACTGCGATGGTGATGGGCTTGATGGTAGGATTCTCGATCCCGTGTGCAGAGACCCGGCCAATCCTCACCGCATCTCCGACAAACTTCTAAGGTGGCACTTCCGCCAATCAGTCCTTGCCAATATGAGAGGGCAAGGAGAGCCAATCTTCGAGCACGATTTCCCAGGAACAGACATTATGGGTGAGATCCTTGCGGGTCCGTGTGGGCAAGAGAGATTTGAGTTGGAGATGGCCACTCGACTGAGAGGAGTTTGCTAAGGGTAATTTCTTCTGTTGCGGTGTGATGGTGTAGTTGTCGAGATTTCGACACTGGCGGAGTTATTACTACTAGTATGTGGGGGCCGGAGACAACCCTATATGTTTGAAAGCATGAGAGCATTGTAGGGGGGATTGGTTAGAGGGGGCGCAATAAAAATATGATTGAATTAGTTCTTTTTTCCCTTCCTTTCCTAAGCCAAGCGATTGGCTGGCCCTGGCCGTAAATTCCTAAATCCACCCCAAACCCAGCCCAAGCGATATCTAGCCCACTCAGCCCTACCCAACCCAAACTGAGGCTGAATCACTCAGAAAACCTAAACTGTCTAGCAGGCACCCACAAACGAAATTGCTTCTGAGGGTGCCAATTATTTTGAACTTTGATTCTTGGGGGGGAGGTATTCAAGGGACAGTCATTCTTGGAAAGACTGGAAAATACAGCCGCATGAGAACGGGTCACTTGGAAGAAGGATGAAAAAAACGCACATACTCGAGTAGGTTAGGGCTCGGATGAGGTAAGCGCGACCCCCCACACTAGGGGGCCCAAGGGCAGAGAATGTAGAAGCGCGAAAGTTGTATTGCTTATAGAAAAGATGCGAAATGTAGGCAGACAGAGGTTGGTGACAGAAGGAACCACGAGTGACAAACCATGATGGTGAGATAATAGCATTGGAAATGATCTGCAGCGAGCTGCACCCAATGAGCTGTAGGCGGAATAAAGTCCTTCCACGGCTGCTGTTGGGTACCGGAAGTGCAGGATGAGCTTCAAGGAAGGTGAGCACAAGAGAAATTCAAGATCAAATGAGTCCTGTTAAGACAAGTTTCATTGGTTTTGTTCAGTGTAAAGAAAAATAACTTATTGAGAGAAAAGAAGAGAAAGGAAACAATAGAGAGGAAGGAAGACAGGCGAGCCCCACAACCAATGATGATAGCTAAGGCAACTCTATGACTAAGCTCCAGTGAACAACAGATGATATCTAACCAATACGGATGGGCAAGTACAACCCCCAATACCCCTATGTCTTTAACCCACCACACATTGTGTGCCCATATAGTTAAGCAGGTTAGGGCATGAATACACGAGGTGGACATATACCTTCCGTGTAGCCCCGCATCACACATCGCAAGAAGCCAACTGGTGAAAAAACCCGAAGGTGCGCCATAAGCCCCATGTGAAATATGTAAGTTCCAGTGAACGAAAGATAAAAATAAAATCCGGAGTAGAAGAAAATACAACCTCTCCTAGTTGACCTTTCCACCCGTTCAAGACCCTTTCTCTATTCTCTAAACACCTCTACCTATTTGCAATAACTGCGGAATTATTATTAGACCCATGGTCTAAAAGGCTCTATAGCTGATTTGGCTTTTGTAGGGTAGAAGGGAACCCGCTGGGCGGAATCACACTTTTAGGTCTTTCTGGCGCTTCTTGTTGTGCCGCGAGAGTAATGGAGACCTGAACACAGTCTTCAGCATTCTTAATTATGGTAGGACTACATTAAACATTGCTATCTGCCGCCCATGATTCCCCCACCTTTTCCCGCGTAGTAAATTGCTGTTGTTTAGTCCTGCGGGAGGCGTTAGAAAGACCAAGAGGTGTGTTTTTGCCCAAAGGGAGCCCTTCTCCCCTATAAAAGCTAAATAAGGTTTAAGGCCTTTCGGACGATGAGAGTAATAATGACACGGGAGTTAGCTCAAATGCGCAGATGTGCTGTGGTGGTCAGGTCAATTTGAACACTCAGCATCGAGTGTCCTGCCCCATCAAATCACCCTTTTGTCAGTGTCAGCAGTGTGGTGTCCCAAAGTTTGGAACATGTCAGCCTTTTCCCACTGTTCTGGCAGTATACAGATATTTAGTGATTTGCTCCGGAGAACTTTTTATCGGCTTTTTAGTAATATAGATCATCAACCAACCACAACTCTGACCTACTCTCGCAGCCACTGCTCTCAACATTACCCACAAACAATACAGCGAGAATTTATTTCTGGTACAGTATCCATCAAAGAAGTTGGGAAAACTAGAAAAATTATTTAAGTTGTCCCAAAACCTTTTTGTGTCATCATGCGGCATCCCAACTCGGCGTACATGTTTTTTTGCGTCGGCAATTTCGAAGCGTCCCAATTGACCTGACCACTACAGTATTTAGAGAATAGAGAAGAGGTCATAAGAGGAAGTGGAGGGTTAAGTAAGGGGAGGTTGTATTTCCCTTCTATTTCTCCACTCCCTCCCTTATAACACTGCTCAATATTAGTTTGTGATACCGAGTGATATTCCATGACGACACCTTATCCTCGCTTGCCTTCCTGCCAGCCCCCGCCCACCTGGATGACTGATATTTTATCGTTAGCGGGTTTGAACAAAGTGTGGGGTGGAGCGTGTTTTAGACCATATTAATTCACTTGGGCTGAGTCCACGGACTTGAATCAGGCTTTTGGGGCGGACTAGTGGAACGACTGGAACGGAAAGGGATACCTAAGTTGATAGTATCCTATAAAGTGCCTGGAGTATAGATCTTTTAAATTTATACTAGTGTATAGTATAGTATCTGCTAGAATATTATTGTGATCTGCTGAGCATGATATGGGCTTGAAAGAGGTAGTGTACTCCTGGGAATTTAATGATACCAAACCACTACCTGGAGCTTGGAATATTTTAGGCCGGAGCCTATTGAGCTCTTTGAGGATGGACTCTAATGGCAACCCCTCAGAATACTGATTCATTATAATTCCGAGAGGACAAAATGCAAAAATTAACGTCTCCCCCCGCTTACCCTTGCTCCGATGCAGCGGAAGGTCAGGTCCAAATTCATAACCAAAAGCTTAATCCGCCGCAAAACGATATCCGGTATCACTCTGAAGCGCCGTCGGTTCTTGGCTAATCCTACTGCTCTTTTTATCAATCAATCCCCCTCCACCGGATGATCTTTACCCTTGCTCTCCTTAGTATCGCGCTTCCCTAATCCCAGCGCTAACCGGTAGCGGATGACAGACTGCTGAGTGAGTATATAGAACCACTATACTACCAAATACGAATACATCAGTACTCTGCGATATCAGATACATGAGCCCCCGATCCTTCGCTTAGGCAGAATGCATGACAACTCTGGCGTGGGAGCCGCAACTGACATCGTGACGGATGCCACGGTTGTCAGGAACATCCAAAGTCTAAGGCCAAGATAGCCCATGCAGTGTTCCCAACGGGCCAGGCCGGCCAGGCTTCAGTAAAGCCGGGCCCGGCCTGTCGAAATTCTCTCGGATCTAGCCTGGCCCGAGCCTGCAGGCCTGGTTAAGCCTGAGCCTGGCCGGGCCGGGCCCGCCTATAGGCCATATAGGCTTTTTCCCGGCTGCGTGATAGGCCGGCCTATACGGCTTCGGCCGACCCACTCATAGTGAGCGGCTGCTCTGTGTCAACAGCAAAATTCACGGTAAATGTTTCCCAATTACGGAGTATGATTAAAAATAAAGTAACGGTTT
>Ga0307510_10004899_pt1 | contig 15840 bp, 13 predicted proteins | sample 12_EM_MG_FD_207224 | JGI IMG/M metagenome (GOLD analysis project Ga0307510, IMG submission 207224) | Populus trichocarpa ectomycorrhiza microbial communities from riparian zone in the Pacific Northwest, United States - 12_EM | ecosystem: Host-associated > Plants > Roots > Unclassified | place...
GTTCGTGCTTCCGTTCCACCTTACTAGGACTTGTATCCTATCCTGTCTCTTCAAGAGTGATTAAACGACCCACAGCGCTATACAATATCGACCTAGGACCGACCGAATTAACACGGATGTTCCATCCCACCCTAAGCCAGTTTTCCCACAACTATTATTTGATTTTTCCTTCTCCGGGTTCACATATACTGTGTTTTATCGCATCGCTTTATATCATAGTTATGTACAGTACAGCCTCGTTCCAAATGTTCTCACACCCTGGCTGGTACCATACCGTGACAAATTTTTGTACTAGATGTATTAAATTATAGCCTTTGGTGTCGCAGTACTACACTGGGTGCGAGAGCTTTCGGAACGAGGCTGTAGGCTTGTCCTTCAAGCCCTCGGGATTTAGACGGGGTGAGTGACAATCTGTGATCCAGTTAAAAATAAGCAACGGGAGGGGGTGACGATTGTTACCAGCAAGAAACCGTAGGGGGAGATGTGTAACCACCCCCACCTCGATTTCTTTGGTTGACAGAAGACGGTTAACTAGACTATTTGAGCTTAGAGCCGTGATAAGTCTTAATATCCGCGCACAAGCCACTCTGTAGCCAGAGAAATCACACCTTCCTACTCCGATTGAGCTCACTGCACAACCCTGGAGGTAAATTTAATAGCCTGGATTGAAGTGAAGCTAGGTTTTATTTTTTTGCGGACATGGTACTAATCATGATGTTGGGTTGGAACAACCCGTTGCCAATTGGGCAAAGCTTGTGGACCCGGAGCATTACTCGGTGGCGGTTAGAAAAAGGTTTAGCCAGTCGCGTCCTCCTCCGGGGGCCATAGCTCGCGATCATGATCATCCATGGGCCCGGGAGCCACCTGCACATATAGGAGCGTCGAACCCCGGGAGTCTTCGAAGCTCGCCACACCTCGCTTTCTCATCTCCAAGCTCGCTACAGCTCGTGTTCTTTGTTTTTCCCACCCGCCAGCCCCTACTTTCACCTTGCGCCCTCATTGTCATCTAGGAATATATCGGTGGCAACGATCCCTAGCGACAAGGGCAGCGGCATCTCCCCAACTCCTCATCCAGTGGAAACATGCAGAAAGTGTGATGGAAGGAAGGAATCGCTAGAATTGTGTTTTGGTTTCATGGTTTCTCTATTTTCTCTGGTTTCTCATCATTTCTCATAGTAGCTATAATCTTACTGTAAGTACTCAAATAGAAGAGAAATGTGCTAGGACGTTGCAGTTGCCTCTCCTAGTAAGGCGCTTTGCATATTCTTTTTGTTCGGCTCGACTCTAGGCCGAGTTTGCGGTGTTTTCCCCTTCGCTAAGCTAAGAAGGGGAATTCCAAAGTCCTAGCACATTTCTCTTCTATTCGAGTACTTACGGTAATGTATTCATTTGGCTTGGCAAAATTGCTTGTTTTTCAGTCTTCCGGGTAGTATCTCAGGTGCGCTTTCAATGCTGTAATTCCTCTCAATGTTTGATCACTGGAGATCTATTCTACTCTGATAGTGGGTTAGTTAGTACACCAGATTCGGCAGCTTTCCGGATTACTGCTAGTCTTAGCCTTCTAGCGGTATTTGGTTCTGATAAGTCTACGACTGAAGGGTAGGGAATGTTATGATAGATTTATAGCAGTCTGGGTAATACTGCAAGTGGTAAATGGGATGCCATACCCTACTATTGTATTTAGTAATATCATCTTAGTAACAGATGAATCTAATCCCCAAAGGGAAGAAGGGAAGGATGACGGAGAAAGAGATGTTTGAGAAGGAAGCAGAGGAGTTTTGGGGGGAGAGAAGTGATGAGAGGGGTGGTTTTGGGAGTGGGGACTGACTCTTTGGAGAGACTGCCTTGGTGGGGGTGATAAGAGTAAATACAGGAAGGTTATTAAGCTTTAAAGACCGTATATGAAGTGTCCGAGGCTGGGTAGAGGGGTTATGGCCAAAGAGAGCCTAAAATCAATAAATTCTAGTAATATAATAAAAAACTGACTCCCGCTCAGGTTTTTAATCCATAATGCTCATTTTCAAGATCTGCCTACAGGCCACCCGCATTAGAACAATCTAGGGATTTTCTTCAATAGTACAGCTTAACATGAAGATTCACATAATTGAGCCAAGCTATAGAAAACATCTGGGTATCCTGAGTACTAAAGTTCTATGAGAAAAGCCCACAAACACTTCTAAGACAAGTTAGTTGGTATGGGATTTCTATGGTAGCCGGAAGGGCTAGCTTCACCCACCGACCGCCAGCACTTCACAGGTAAAAAAAGTTGAAAGTTTCTTTTTATTAAATCCTCCATGCTTGTCTCTCATTTGATTACTTTTGAAGAGCAAAATTTATTGTCCACCTTTGTGGTGGTCAGCTAAACTTGTGCATTTTACATAAAAACCCACAGTAACTTTACAAGTATTGAACTGCATGGCAGCCTTGCTGAGTAGTGGGAAGCGGGGTGTCTAGCCTCCATACGGCAACCCTCCCTAAAGCTTGTTCACAGGATATTTGCCGCTGTCTCGGTTAGATAGCAATAGAAGATTTTTTGATACAAGGCACAGGGGGTATGTTTTCGCACACACCACTTTGTGACCCACCAATTTTCTAGTGTTTTTTGCTGGTCAGCCACTTTGGTGTGTGCGAAAACATACCCCCTGTAACTTGTATATTGATTGAATTACTGCTCAGGTTGGCCACCGAACGATATCCGGTCCCGATGTATTTACGCCACAAAAGGGGAGCCATAATACACTCCGTTTGAAAAGTTCTCGTAACCACACTGGTACCTTTATGTAGTTGTGGCTGGCAATAGTATGGCGGCGCCAGCCAAGTATCAGCCACAAATACATAAATGTACCAGTGTGGTTACGAGGACTTGTTATTATTATTATTATTATTATTATTATTATTATTTATTTTATCAAACTTTTATTCTCCTCGGGCTTTCTATGGCAATAATAGTTCGTCTGCCCCTCTAACTACGCCTACGGTCCTCAAAAACCCCTTTCGGACCTTGCCAAAACTACTCCTCATTCTCCACACTTAAATCCTCCTCACAACTTTCTCCTACCCCGGTTACGAGGACTTTTCAAACGCGAGTGTATTATTGTGATGGTTGACTTGATTGTTTTGTCACGAGGGTTTTTTTGTGGCGCTGCACAACTTGAGTATGCTTGGCAGCCTTGCAGAGTATCGGGAAATACAAGGCTTAGCTTTACAGAATCTGGCGAGTTACGAGGCTGTGGGAAGTGTTTTCACAGTCTATGTCGACATCAGGAAGGAATTTGGTGCGATTATTTAAGCTATCATAGATATGTAAAGGCTTCGACTAGTTCAGCGAGAAGGCTTGATGCACTCTTCTATATACCCGGCTAGACAATTCCACCACAGGCGCTCAACAGTGCCTGTTCATCACAGCGAAGGATTTGTGCAGAGTCGCAGCATAGCTTTTGACCTAAAGGAGTGTGGCATTCTTGCTACTTATGCAGTAAACACAGCCAGAGTGTGGCTGACTAAACTTTGCCGAGATCAGACTAACCAGGTGGTCCGGAGGTATCCATCAGGTTCCACACGCATCCCCTCAGCCCTAAGCGATTCCATCAACTGGCCACTTCCATCACCTACGGTATCCTCTGCTGCTTCCAAGCAGTGAAGATGTCTCGGTACCGCTTTCCTGACAACACTAACTCCTTCAATAATACCAACTCCTTCAATAATATCAACTCCTTCAATAATACCAACTCCTTTAATAAAGTGTGGAACAACTGCACTCTTGCTGATGACCGGTCCCAAATCTTGACCTGGCTATCGCCGCTAGAGCCTAGGTTACGGCACAAGGACATTCAAGAGAGCCGGGTGGAAAATGTAGGGGAATGGGTCTTGGAGACCGAGGAGTTTAAAAGCTGGTACTCTGGCAGTGGGGGAAGTGGATCCGATAACGCGGTTTTGTTTTGCTATGGAGATCCGGGGGTTGGGAAGACTTTTATCAGGTAACAGGGACGAATCTCAGTAAATGGAAAAAGGGAAAGTACTAACAAGTCGTGATGCTAGCTCATTAGTGATAGACAGGTTGGGCGATCGGGCCGGAGGCCAAGGAGTCACGGTTGCGTGTTTGTACTTTGACTTCGCGGCCCAAAAGGAGCAGTCCCCTGTAGATATGCTGGGTGCCGTGCTCAAACAGGTTGTGGGCGGTCTGGAAAAGGTGCCCGAGGAGATAGCACAAGCATACGAACACCAGAAACATGTCATTGGTGGGCGGGGGCCGCGGCTTGCCGATATTGTGAAGATGCTTCGGAATGCGGCATCTATAAAGCGTGCGTTCATATGTATCGATGCACTTGATGAATGTGTGGCGGGATATCAACTCAAGATTCTTGATTCTCTTAATCAAATTTTACAAAGGTCTCCGGGCACCCGGATATTTATGACGGGAAGACCGCATATCGAGCCTGAGGTCACCAAGCGTCTTTCTGGAAGTGTGGCCACCATACGCATCACTCCGCCGAGATATGATATCATCAGTTATCTCTGTGGCAGGCTTGACGAAGACATAATGCCCGACGCAATGGACACTAACCTGAGGGCGGATATCCTAAAGAGAATTCCCGAAGACATTTCTGAAATGTAAGTACAAGCAACAGCAGCGGAGAAGCCACTTCAGGATGCCCACTGACAGGTGCATATCTAGCTTCCTGCTTGTCTCGTTGAATATCGATGCGATCCTGCAGGGAACCACGATCAGCGGCAGGCGGCAAAGGCTCAACGCGATCACCCACGGCTTGGGGTTGGAGGGTGCTTATGAGGGGACGTTGGGCCGGATAAAGGGACAGGATAAGCAGAGATCCAGGCTTGGCATGGCCGCTTTGATGTGGATCTCCCACTCGGAGCGACCTCTAAATGTCGACGAACTTTGTCACGCTCTAGGTGTTCAAATAGGATCGCCATATCTCGATGCTGGGAATGTTCCATCAATAGGGACGTTGCTCTCCTGTTGTCAGGGACTTGTTTCCGTAGACAAGGAAGCTTCCATTGTCCGGTTAGTCCATTTTACTCTTCAAGAGTACCTCCGGGCTCATCCTGAGCCTCTGGGTACACCTCATTCGACAATAGCAGAAACCTGTTTAAGCTATCTGAATTCCCACCCAATTAAGTTTCTTGCTGCTATTCCCTCTCCTGGTATTCGGGGCACACCCTATCTCGAACACTCTTCTCGGCGTGCGAGCGGAACGGGATATCGTCCTCTATATTCGGGCCCATCCTCTGTGGCACATTCTTCTCCACACTCGAACGCGCCCCTTCTAGAACATGCTTCTCCATATTCAGGTACTTCCCTTCGGGGCTATTCCCCCCGATCTTCTCGCCCACCCCCTGTAAGATATCCTCTATATCCGGGCACACCCTATCTCGTAAATTCTTCTCGGTATTCGAGCCCACTCTATATAGGATATTCTCTACATTCGAGTCCGTCCTCTATAGAACGGTCCTCTCCATACTCGAACGCATCCTTCGTAGGACATTCTTCTCTCTATTCGGGCGCACCCCTTCGAGAGTACTCCCCCCGATCTTCTCGTTCACCCAATGTAAGACACCCTCCGCATTCGGGCGCACCCTCTCTAGAATATTCTTCTCTTTATCCGAGCACACCTTTCCTGGAATATTCTTCGCTATATTGGGGAGTGCATGCAAAAAGAGGTCTTTCAGATCTTGCCATGGAACTTGTTTCGAAGCTTTTCGACGACTACAGTAACCACATATCCACGAAAATCCTCTTGCATGCAGAGGAATCGCGTTTCCCCCATGTTGATTTCCATAAGCCTTCCCTATTCGGCCCTCTACACTGTGCATCTTTCGGGATTGTCGATATTATTGCTTTTTTGGTACTTGTGCGAGGTTGCAATATCAACCAAACAGACTGCACAGGTAGCACACCCCTCCTATGGGCTGCTTCGAATGGGCAAGCGGGAGTAGTGAGAATGTTACTCTCACGGGTCGACATCAACCCCGACAAACCAGATAATGACGGGCTAACACCGCTCTGGTGGGCTGCTAAGAACGGGCACGAGGCAGTCGTGGAAATCCTACTCGGGCGGGACGATGTCAACCCCGAAAACCCAGACAAAGATGGGCTAACACCCCTCTGGTGTGCTGCTAAGAATGGACACGAGGGAGTTGTGGAAATACTACTCAGACGGGGCGATGTCAACCCCGAAAAACCAGACAAAGATGGGCTAACACCTCTCTGGTGGGCTACTAAGAATGGACACGAGGGAGTGGTGAAAATTCTACTCCGACGGGGTGACATCAACCCCGACAAGCCAAATAGGTATCGCGAAACACCACTCTGGTGGGCCGCTATGAGTGGAAATGAAGAATTAGTGGAAATATTACTCTGGCGGGGCGGCGCCAGCCCAGACAAACCAGATAAGAGTAACCGAACACCACTCTGGTGTGCTGCCGAGAATGGTCATGATGGAGTGGCAGAGATACTAGTCAGACGAGACGACGTCGACCCCAACACGCCAGATAGGCTCGGCCGAACGCCGCTCTGGCGAGCTGCTTCGAATGGGCACGAGGGAGTGCTGAAAATAATACTCAGGCGGGGTGACGTTGACCCAGATAAACCAGATAACAAGGGCCGAACGCCGCTCTGGTGTGCTGCTCACAGTGGGCACAAAGGAGTGGTGGAAATACTGCTCAAACATAATCACGTAAACCCCAACAAACCAGATGTCTACGGTCAATCGCCGCTCTGGTGTGCTGCTAGGAATGGGCGCGTGGGAGTGGTGGAAATGCTACTCAGCCGGGGTGATCTCAACCTTGACAAACCAATTAAGCTCGGCCAAACGCCACTCGAATGGGCTGCTTCGAATGGGCACGAGGGAGTGGTGAAAATACTGCTCAGGCGGGACAGTGTGAACCCCGACGAACCAGATACCAACGGCCGGACACCGCTCTGGCGCGCCGCTAAGAATGGGCACGAGGGAGTGATGAAAGTGCTGCTTGGGCGTGACGACGTGATCCCCGATAAGCCCGACAGTAGTAACCGGACACTGCTCTGTTGGGCTGCCCTGAATGGGCGCGAGGGAGTGGTGAAGGTGCTACTCGAACGGGGCAACGTGAACCCCAACAGACTAGATAGTGGCCGCAGATCACCGCTATGGTGGGCTGCTCTGAACAGGCATGAGAGAGTAGTGAAAATGCTACTCGGACGTGGGGACGTCAATCCCAACGAACCAGATATCCACGGCCGAACACCCCTCTGGTGTGCTGCTGATAATGGGCACGAAGGAGTAGTTCGAATGCTCCTCGGGCGAGGTGGCGTTGAACCCGACGAACCGGATATCTACGGTCTGACGCCACTCTTCTGTGCTACCATGAATGGACACAAGGGGGTGGTGAAAATACTACGCGAGTGGAAGACCTAAACACCGACAAGCTAGGCAGCGGCAGCCGAACACCGCTCTAGTGGGCTGCTTGGCGCGGGCATGCGTGATAGCCCCACTACGGTCCCCAGCATCCCCAACACCTAGCACCTTATCAGGCCATTAGGAATCACTCCCCTTAAGGCGTTCAACTACAGACAAGCTATGTGTCAATTCCCAAGGACTGCAACAGCTCGACAGACACGTCTACCCCCATCACTACTGATCCCTTCTCATCTCCTCCCTAGTTATCCCCTCTCCCAGTTTTACACACTGTTTTGTGGTAATTTCCATCTTTGCCTTCCTCCGGGAGTAAACCGGCTATGGAAACTCGGCTTAAATATCTTTCCTCAGGCAGCAGGAAATAGTTTGCTGTGGGGATGCACAGGTCTACTTGTATCACACACCCGCCCAAGCTTCTACACGCATGTTCGTAAGTAGCCCGGTTGGGGTTTGCGAATTTCTATTTGTAATGTAGACTTTGGCGTTGATGAGGGCTATTCCTATTGCATTGAGACAGGACGCAATGACTTAGAGTCTCCCCCGCATCTCCTTTTATTGCTGTTTTCTAGCTCTAGATACTCCCGGCACACCTACTGTTCATTTATCTTTTCTCCAATTCCTTTTTCTTCTCCCCCACTCTAGACTATTAGGATCAGGATACTTAGATACAAGTATAGACAGCGGAACGTGCGAAATGCAAGTAACTTTCGACACTAATGGAAAGTGAGGCGAGAGTCTGCCTCCCAATTGGGCAAGTCAGCGTACCCCGCTATAATGAACTGCTTATAAGAGAAACCTCGCTATTACGAATGAACCCTCTCTGAGAATTCACACCCCTGCCCCTATACACATAGCCTCCGCCATAAGGAATTTCTTCTAAAAATTGCTATAGCGAACAAAAAACTCGGAATTTTTGGCCCCCGTTATTGCGGGTGAGACTGTACATTACAGTACGAATAGGATTCATACTATACCATGTATTATCGCTACGGTGCACAATACCGAAGAGCGGTATCCCGCAATAATAAAACCCGATGCCATAGATGTCTATGGTATAGCAAGCGCCGATAGTTCAAGCCTCCAACAGTAATAGCCAGCGGATTTTCTGTTGCCAACCTGCCGAATAAGTGATTTTTAGACAAGGCGGGAAAGGTTAGGCTTTGGTTAGCATATGAGGAGGGTTGGATGCAAGGGCGCTTCCTAGGAAGAAGAGGTTGGGTGTAAATGATTTATCCATGATACCGAGGGCTGGCCACGCATTAAAAGGGAAAACCTAGATTTCCCCTCCGCGTCTCCACGCTCCAGGCAAATACTCAGAGCCCCCCTCTTACATCCTGGTGATATAATAGTCGTGGTAGCAGAGTGTTGTGTTGGAAGCAGAGAGGAGCGCAGGAAGCAGGAAGCGCACGTGGTATAGTATGAAGGAACGCTAAAGTGTGGACATGTGAGCGGCCCAGGGCATGAACGAGTATATGGAATTTTACATGCAGAATTTTTCACTATTTAAGTCGCCTTTAACTAGCGACCTCTATAGACAATAAACCCAAGAACATCCTCTCTCTCCTGCCACTACACTTACACGACCGCGATACCACCTCCATCACATCTCCCTTTCGATTTAAAGTTCAGTTTTTTTCTAAACCTTTCAAGCCGGGGGACGTCTGGTGGGGTTAACCAAGGCTACTGTGCTGTATTTGATCTATTGTATCGCGCACTATTATGATACCCCAACTCAGAGTAAACCCTCAGTCTCGGCGGGACGGGTTACGGAGTGTAGCGGCGTAATAAAAAGAAGAGGAAATAGTGGTGATAATTATTGCCTGCTTGGAGATGATAGTAATCAAGTGGCAGTGTGCATACTCCGCAAGGTTTTTTTTTCGCAAGCAACTGCACTAATCCTAGGACAGGGGGGAGAGCACCATGTTAATTGCGATTTCGTAATATCCCGAATAGGTAAAGTAAGCGACCCGGTCACACTATCTAATGTCTGCGGGGGGCGCCCGATTTTGTGTAGCCATGACCCGCTACTGTAAGAACTCGAATAACCGGTCCATGTGCTAGGACGTTAGAGTTGCCTCTCTTAGTATGGTCTGGTGTTGTTTCTTTTTTCCTCCCTCTCGGGGGGCAGATTTTTGGTGTGTTTTTCGCCCCTGTTCCTGAGGAGGCAATTTCGGACTATCATACATACAGTATCCCAGAGGGTCGCGAGATTCTCGAGTTGCGAGAGTGGCGGCGCTCTTAGCCACTTGGCATGGATTTTCTCATGGTCAACCCTGCTTTTAAATTTTCTTCGATACTTTTCTTGTTTGCTCTTGGGATTGAAGTTCCTCTTTTGGGCTAAGCCTTGAAATAAGTGGAGGCATGTACCCGTTTTTATGCTACGACTCTCGCAACTCGAGAATCTCGCGACCCTCTGGGATACTGTAGCGCATGGTGCGATTATTCGAGTTCTTACGGTAGTGTGGTCAGGTAGTTCACGCTCAGGCCTGTTTCAAAATCGCCTAACGGTGAGCTACCGTGGAAGGAGTTTTTTCTGTTCCATACAGGTTCGGACACCGGTCCCTAATAAGTTCGGAAGACGCTGCTGAACTGCGTTTCATTATATTGCTTTGTATTGCAGTTAAGAGAGTATACGATTCAAACCTTATAGATTTCGACAAGGTGAGTGACTGTCTGTGATTCTGTTTAGGATAGCCGAGGGAAAAAAGTGTTTAACTGTCACTAGATTGGAGGTGGTAGCGTAGCCTGGGTAGAAGCAAGGGTGAGTTTTTCTCTCTCTGCAGGCACTGCGATTTATATTATTGTGTATTCTTATGGTAATTTCGTTCAGAATTTGTTCACCGGCATTTATTCTGCCATCACGGTTAGTTAATTACGGTAGTGATAGAAGACCGTTCGTGTCACCTAAGTTAGCCTTCGAAGGGTACTCGAGTATTTGGTTTTGACGAGTTACGCACTGGTTATTTGGAAGATGGGGCAGATGATGATAGTAGTACGGTACAATACATGTAAAAAACTAGTACAGCCTCATTCTAGGCCATAACTTAGGTTACATGCCATGGGTTTTCCTGTAGCTAGCTACGAATAAACCGCGGATTTAACAAAAATATATATATATATATATAAAATAGTATCCACGGGGGCCATAATAACCCGACCGGGGGTAGGTACCCAGAATTGCAACGCATGTACTCGTACTGTACCTCGACTCAAGACAATACGAAATGATAATAACACAGATATAAAAATAATAATAAAATCTATAGAAGTAAATAAGTGGCTCACCACTCACCAGTGTTTTTCTTCTCAGGCATGCTCCGGGCTAGAGTGCAGAAGAAATCAGAGCTCAATAGCCCAGACTATTGATGTAGTGAGAGTTTTGTCGGTGATGAACTGCTATGTGGAGTTGAGTAAGGGTACATCAGTTGCGCTAGCTACCTACCCCCGGTCGCGTTATTATGGCCCCCGCGGATACAGCCTCATTCCAAAAGTTCTAGCACCAAGGCTAGTACCTCCGATGTATTATAGCCCTTTCTACGAAAGTACCAGCCTGGGCGCCAGAACCTTTTGGAGCGCGACCACACCCTTACTTGTACTTAGCGATTCATAAAGTATTGGGATGAATCAGGACTCGAGCCTTTAGGTGTATCCTAGGACATCTTGGCGCCAATTCATCCGAATACTTAATGAATCGCCAAGTAAGGTTGGTCCTGGGTAAACTTGATCCACCGCTATTTTCCGTATGGCTAGTTACTATCCCCAGAAAAGCGAGTTCACTACGGTGCTAATCCCGAAGGGGAATAGTGGCTCCCTTAAGATGTATGGGTGCCCGGTCGAGTTTACCCAGAATTTAAGGTACTGGAGCGCTGCACTTGGATTCTTGGCGGTATTGACGAATGTCAAAAAGCACAGTGCCTACCTGCGCAAAACTTGACAAGTTGCCAGGCGGCGGGGGGAGATTTTCTAGCCAGTCTTGACATTGTGAAGGAATACAGTATGCTGTCTAAGTAGTTAAGGGGGTTCGTTCTTGGTTGATGCCGCGAAGGAGGAAAGCAGTTAGAGTGCCACATTTGTCGTGGCTGATGCGGTAGACCCAACAAGGGCCTTGTTGACAAATCTTTAGCAGGGATTCACTTCACTCGACGGACCTGAGGCATCCATGAGGTTCCACAAAAAGACCCCTCTTTGCTTTAATCCGAAGAAATCCAGGACGGGCATGCGATCGCCTCTACATCTACGAGTACAATAGTCTACCCGAAGCAACAAAAAAACAGAAAATGTCTCAGCCATTGAGTAATATTATCAACTCCTTGAACACTGTCAATAACATTACCGTTACCGATGATCGATCTAATATTCTAGCCTGGTTATCCCCACTAAATCCAAAGTTACGGCATCAGGATATTCAGGACAGCCGGGTGGGAAATGTGGGTGAATGGCTCCTACAAAGCGAGGAATTTAGAAGTTGGCAAGCTGGCAGTGGGGGAAGCAAATCCGATAATGCGGTCTTGTTTTGCTATGGAGATCCGGGGGTGGGGAAAACATTCATTAGGTAACAAGGGCGAACCTCGATGAATGAAAAAGGAAGGGCAAGTGCTGACGAGTTGTGATGTTAGCTCATTGGTGATAGACTGGTTGTGCGATCAGGCTAGAGGCCTAGAGGTGGCGGTTGCATGTTTTTACTTTGACTTTGCAGCCAAAAAAGAGCAGTCATCGGCGAGCATGTTGGGTGCTCTACTCAAACAGGTTGTCAGCGGACTGGAAGAGATACCCGAGGAAATAGCGCGGGCATATGGAGACCATAAAAAAGTGATTGATGGACGAGGGCTACAACTGGCCGATATCGTGAAGATGCTACAAACTATTGTTTCCCAAAGGCCCACGTTCATATGCATCGACGCTCTCGATGAATGTTTAGCGAGATATCGAGTCAAACTTCTCAATTCGCTTAACCAAATTTTGCGAACGTCCCCAGGTACTCGAGTGTTCGTGACAGGAAGACCGCACATCGAGCCTGAGGTCGGGAAGCGTCTTTCTGGAAGAGTAACAACTATGCGCATCACTCCACAGAGACATGATATCATCAGCTATCTTCTTAGCCGACTAGACGAAGACACAACGCCAGACGCGATGGATAATACACTAAAGAAAGACATCCTGAAGAGAATTCCCCAAGATATTTCTGAAATGTAGGTAGAAGTAAGAATACCGGAGAAGTTGACTCGATGTATCAACTGACAGATAGATATCTAGATTCCTACTAGTCTCGCTAAATGCCGATGCAATCTTGCAGGAAACCACAATCCATCGTAGACGGCAAAAGCTCGACGCGATGACTGACGGCTTGGGGTTCGGGTGTGTTTATGGTGAGACTTTGGGTCGAGTGAAGGCACAAGGTGCGGAGAAGGCAAGGCTCGGGATAGCCGTCTTGATGTGGATCTCCCACTCGGAGAGGCCCTTAAAGGTCGACGAGCTGTGCCACGCTCTTGGAGTCGAAATAGGATCGCGAGACCTCGATATTGACAATGTTCCCTCGATAGGGACGTTGCTAGCCTGTTGTCAAGGACTTGTTTCCATAGATAGGGAGGCTTCCACGATCCGGCTAATCCATTTTACCCTTCAGGAGTACCTCAGGGCCCATCCTGAGCTTTTTGGTAGAGTTCATGCGATAATGGCGGAGACCTGTTTAAGTTATCTAAATTCACATCGGGTCAGGGCACTTTCAACTAATCCCTCTCGCAATCTCCGGGACACACCCTTTCTAGAGTATTCTTCTATCTATTGGGGAATCCATGCGAAAAGAGATCTTTCAGAATGTGCCAAACAGCTTGCGTTAACTCTATTTGACGATTACAGCAACCACATCTCTGCCGAAATCCTCTTAAACAGTATGCCGCCGTTTTGCTTCGACGAAGACGAACCTTTCTTGCTCGGCGGTCTGCACTGTGCATCCTTCTTCGGGATCGTCGAGATTGTAACTTTCTTACTAGAAGTTGAAGGTTGTGATATCAACCAAACAGACTGCAGAGGTAGCACACCTCTCGTGTTGGCCGCTTCGAATGGACAAGAGGAAGTGGTGAAAATACTCCTTGAACGAGACGACGTCAATCCCTGCAAACCTACTTCATACAGCGAAACGCCGCTCTGGTTAGCTACTTATTATGAGCACGAGGGGGTAGTGAAAATACTCCTCGGTCGAGACGATTCCGACCCCGACAAACCTAATGCGGACGGCGAAACACCGCTCTACTGCGCTGCTCAGTATGGGAGCGAGGTACTAGTGAAAATGCTACTCAGGCGGGGAGATGTCAACCCTGGCCATCCTGATTACTACGGCGGAACACCGCTCTCTCGTGCTGCCTGGAATGGGCACGAAAGTGTGGTGAAAATACTACTCGGACGGGACGACGTCAACCCCAATAGTCAAAATAGGGACGGTGAAACACCACTCTACAAGGCTGCTAAGAATGGGAAAGAGGGAGTGGTGAAGGTACTGCTCGGGCGGGATGACGTCAACCCTGACCAACCAGATAGGTACGGCCGAACACCGCTCCAGTGTGCTAGTCTCAATGGACACGCGGGAGTAGTGAAAATTCTGCTCCGACGACAGCGTCAACCCCGACAAACCAAGAAAGCCCGGCGAAACACCGCTCCCATGCACTACCCCGAATCGGTGCCGGGGAGTGCTGAAAATGCTACTCGGACGTGACGATGGCAACCCGCACAAAATGGATACCCAAGGGCAGGCAGGCTCGCGTAATGCTAGCGGTGGCCATTCAAGACGGGTAACGCTACCACCGCCCCGCATCTTCTCCAAGGACCGCAAAAGCTCCATAAGCAGGCCTACCCCCATCACTACCCCTCATCCCCTCCCTGCCTCCCCCCGCAGTTTGAAACATGGGCTTGGTAATCGCTGTCTCTTCTTCCATCCTAAGCGTGCCATAGAAACCCTGACTCGATATTTTTTCTTTTGGGAAAACGAACATATGTACGGTGAGGATGCACGATCTACCATATGCCCGGCTAAGAGCACTACACGCAGTTTCTTGATATACACTCGAGTCACAATTTGCGAATTTCTTTCTATTATCTGGATTTAATCATCGGTTGTGGGTTAATTATGTTTTATTGAAATAGACTTGTGTGGCTTGGAATTTCCTCAGTATTTGTTATTATTGGTAATTTTTAGTTCTAGATCTTCTTTGGACATTTGCTGTTTATTTGTCTTTCCATTACCCCTTTCCCCTATTCTCCCCCCTCTAAGGTGTCCACATAAGTGCTGTCTAGACACAAGTATAGTGAAAAAAGAATATGAACTACAAGTGAGTTTTGGCATTCGTTGGCGGCAACCTGGCCAGCTGTTTGTTAAGGTATTGCGGTGATCTATTTCCATTATGAGCATAATTCGGTAAAGTTCACGCTTCCATACCATCTCCCTCCGGCTGTTAGGCGAGATTGGCAGGCTCCCCCGACTCTCATCAAAGGCAATTGGGAATGAAAGGCTTTCTTTAATGGTGAAATAAAACTGCGCACTACAAGTACTGGCACCCTACCCTGAGTTGCCAACCCCTACCGGTGGAACTGCCCATGAACTGTTCAATATCGACTTCCGAGCAAGTTGGGATTTCCCATGCTGCCTTAATCTCCTTTGTCCGACACAGCTTTTTTATTTTCCTTCCTTCGGGGATTTTGCATTTGCCCGGGCAGGGACCGGCGGGCGTCACCAACCCATACCATCTCCATGGCTAGGTATATGATAGAGAAACTCTTGTCATGTTCGGAACATCAGGGCTCAGAGAATTAGATATATTACAACACGGTATAGGGCAAATTACAACTCTAGGGTCCAATACCGGAAAATGGTACCTCACAACGAGCTGTTATGGGACGGTTTGTGGAGGTGAGGAGAAGGGAGAAGTTGAGGTGGTCAATAGGTTGAAGATTACATGTATTTTAAGGGCCGCGATGGTGGCGCAGAAGAGGGAAGTCGAGATGGCCGAGCTGGAAGAAAATATCACCCAAGCGGATGAGAGATTGGCTGGATTGTTTGTTTCCGGATGAGGACCCCATACCCTTTACTTGTATATCGTAAGCTATTATGATATGATACGACGATGGCGTGGCATGTCGTAGAGCAGACGACGGGGGGTGTTAGTGTTTATAGAGTATAAGTAAAGGGGGGTTCGCCCTCAGTCTCCACAACATCACCATTTTTAGACTTCACTTGAGAAACTGAAGAAAATAAACAAGAAACGTAGTACCATAATGATAAGAATGTATGTTCCGCATATTTCTTCTTATCCCCTCAAGATCGTGGACTAACAACTAATCTATATACACAACATTCCCAGCCTTCTGTACTCGTTCCATCATTCCATTCCTTACCATTCCACTCATTACATTTCTCAACTCCATTCCACCCGCCACA
>Ga0307510_10004900_pt1 | contig 15835 bp, 7 predicted proteins | sample 12_EM_MG_FD_207224 | JGI IMG/M metagenome (GOLD analysis project Ga0307510, IMG submission 207224) | Populus trichocarpa ectomycorrhiza microbial communities from riparian zone in the Pacific Northwest, United States - 12_EM | ecosystem: Host-associated > Plants > Roots > Unclassified | place...
ATTAATTAAATTGCCGGCGAAACACTGGTTGGCTTTGTATATAAATGCCATTTATTTTCGGCTGATTGTTCAACCAAACCATTTGAACCAGTCTGATACTTGTTACCCGGGACGTTATCAGCGTAGATATTCATAGTTACTTATCTTTTCTGCAATTTTTAACCGTTTATTAAAGGCTTCTGTAGTTTTTCATTGCAATTCACTCATTTTTTTCTGTAATATTTTTCTATTGGGAATATGAGGTATAACAGCAATGAAGAACATGCTGTTATAATCTAAAAAGGAAACATTACTTCGCTCATATTTGGGAATCCGGCCCTCAAATGTGGCTTCGGGTATATCTTGTACTACTACCGGCTCCCGGGATTCACCACGAGGTGAATTGTGTGAGATATCTCTTTTACTTTGATGTTTTTCAAGCGCGTCTGCAAAAGCACCCATATCAAAAACTGATTTTATTCCACCTTTTCGTGGTGAATTTTGGCCACTTTGAACCGGCGAACTCTCACCACTTTCAACTGGTGAACCCTCACCACTTTGAACCGGAGAATTTCGGACGCTTTGAACCGGTGAGGAAGCTCCGCCTCCGGGTAAACTTAGTGCGCGTTCACCTTGTCTTAGAATCTCTTTTTGAACTCTCCCTACCTGGTAATCATAGAAAAAAACTTGCGATCCGTACCTGTCTGCAAATACCCAATGTGACCCAAGCGGCATGCCCATTATGTGCGCAGTTTTCCCGCTGTGGCTCTCCCCATGCGTATCCTCTGTTTTAGACATATACACCAAAAATTTGGTTCCGGTAGGATACTGCTTCATGGCGGCTAAGCCATGCTCCGGCGACATCATTTCATACTTCCTCGCGTTATGACCCCGAATATTTACTGAAAATCCCATTTTTTCAAAAGCTCCCTTCACGTACCTGACCATACCATTGATTTGCCCGCTTAGTACATCATCACCTTCTTGCTCGTGATGTTTGTTTTTTACAAAAATATCAGAGTCCTGTTCCGAACCATCCTCTCCCAAATCTTTATGAACATCACTTGCTTTGCATCCAATCAACGCCCCTATAGAAGTCAGAGCACAATTTTTATCCATTGTATCCTTATCTGCATCATTCATATTACGGGGTAAATTAACCCTATCCGTAACAACATGCCTGTTTCCAGCTTCTATATCTAACTCCCGTATTAAACTCTGAAGCGATTCTTTCTCGGCAGGGGTTTTAGGCACATATTTTCCTGCCAAAGCAACCAATTTATCCAGTGTCTTCTTTTTATAATAGTTATTATACTCAAGAATTAATTTTTGTATTTTCCTGTTATCTGGTAAGCTGCTTGTATCTACGGCATTAATAGCCCTTTGGATAACTACAGCAGACGATGGTTTTTTTTGGGGGAGAAAGAAGCTTTCAATTGCTTTTCTTTGAAGAGAATTATTTTTGAGTAAACCATCAGCACCCATCCTATCGGCTTCCTTTTCCAAGCCTTTATCATCATTGATATTCACCCTTCCGTTCATTTGCATGGTGGGTTGTACTCTTCCCTGCTTCTGCTGCACTACATGCCAGGCCTCATGGGGCAAGTGTTTCTCCTGTCCGGGTGCAATATGGATATCCGTACCCTGTGCATATGCATGGGCATTAAGCTGTGCAGGCTGACCTGAATTGTAATGAACTTTTACATCATCCATTGAATGACCAGATATGTTTTCAATACCTGATTTTAATTGATCGGGCAAGCCTGTGTTATTTTGCTTGTGCTGAACGAGCCCACCATTGGCAAGGGCTTCCACCTGTTTCTTTTGTACAATGGACCCGGCACGGTTATCCTGGTGATAGGATCCAGCCCTGTTCTCAGACGAACCGGTGATACTACCCACATCTGATTGGCGTTCGATTCCAGTTACTTTACGGGCGTAAGCATTCATTACATTTATTTAAACAATATTTTTAATTATTGATACTCAGTATCTTATTCTCCTTTTTAAATTCTTTCCGCAAAGCCGCCTGCAGTTCCGGTTTAGTTACCACCGTATCATTTCTGCGAATAACAGATAAAGCACAAAAACGCAAGATGTTAATGATCGATCCCCCGGCTAGTTCATGTTCTTCAGCAATTTGGTACATATCTATGTCCGGATGTAATGTACATGTGCCAGAAAATGCATTCTTCCACAGTTTGTAACGCTCCTCGGCTGATGGCATGGTAAAATGAATAATAGACTGGAACCTGCGTGTAAAAGCATCGTCCATATTGGCCCTGAGGTTTGACGACAGGATCACTATCCCCGGAAAATCCTCCACCCGTTGCAAAAGATAAGCTGTTTGCTCATTCGCATACCTGTCGTTTGAGGAGTTGGTGGACGTTCGTTTGCCAAACAAAGCATCCGCCTCATCAAAGAATAATATCCAGTTTTTACGCTGCGCCGTATCAAACAACTTCGACAGGTTTTTTTCCGTTTCCCCAATATATTTAGATACAACCATGGAAAGATCAACCTTGTAAACATCACGGCCTGATGTTTTGCCCATCAACGAGGCGGTAAGTGTTTTACCTGTTCCCGGCGGGCCATAAAATAAGGCCCGGTAACCCGGCTTTATTTTTTTACAAAGCCCCCAATCCTGAAGGAGTGTTTCTCCATGTTCCAGCCAGGTATTGATCTCAGTAACCTGTTCCATTACCACATCGTTCAATACAATGTCCTCCCATTCCATATTGGTACTGATCTTTTGCGCGGGAAAGGAGGCACTGGTCTCTATTTCAGGGTACCTACCTGTTAAAAAGTACTGGAGCCAATATTCGCTTATACTGAGTATACCGTTCAATCGTGGTAAATACGGTTCCGTTTCGCCTAAACTGATTACTTCATTTTTTAGCAGGATAGCATCCTTGTTGAGCACGCTCATTACTTCATAGCGCAATCCGGGTTCGGTAGCAGTCACCAGGAAACAAAAGGTTTGCCCGGTAGGTAAAAAACCGCTATGGCTTTTGTCTATTACCCCACCAAATTCCGTGAATCCCCTATCATATATCTGGTTTTTCCCAAAAAACACATCAAGCACCTCGGGCCTTATGTGCGGCGTCAGCGCGAGCACCAGGGCTAATCGCGCATAAATATCCAGTTGCCATTTATTGACAGTATTAGCATAAGGGCAATCTATGTCCGCCAGGTCGGGCATTGGTATGTCCATCCAGTAATTTTCGTGCCCCTCCTGTAATAGGTAGGATTTAATCACCTGGTCTATCACACTTTGCAGCCAGTCCATCTCCTGCTGGAGTACTTGAATGGTAAGATCAGCTTCCATAATTCGAAAACAGTTTTTCTACATCATCAAGATTTGCGTCCGTCCACCTGAAATAAAGCAATGCAGTGTTCGGGTTCAGCTGGTTGGCCTGCAGCATATCCAGTATGCCTGCCTGTGTATCCGGTGGTACCCTGACTGAATTAACGGGCTCAAAATCAAATTCATAATCAAAAAAATCATTTGCCCATTGGTCCTGGTTCTCTCTGTGTGCAAGAAACTCGCTGATAAAAACCTCTAACTTTTCATCCTGAACAACCAGCTTTTTCGCCTTAAAAAAGCATGGCCTGCGCCCCGATTCATGATGATAAAATTCAACATCTTTTGACTGTATCGTTTTGGCTGAATGATGACCGAAAACATCCACCAATCCAAAATTCTCCTTATCGGTTGCAATCTCCAGTTCAGCATTACCCGAACCTGCAACAGCCAGTGTCCAATCGGATGTAGTGGCAATCTCTGTGGCGATGTAAAGCTCCCGGAAAGAGTAATATATCTGCGTAAGCTTTATGATCAGCGCCTGCTGCAATTCATTCCAGTTCATGATCTTTACAGATTCGGGATCATTCCCTTTGAAAAGAAAGCTCCCGTAATCTGCAAAAGCCAGTATCTGTTTGCTGTACTCAAACTCCCCGCTTATAGGGCCATGTCCGGTCCCCCTGCCTGAGTAGGGTTTCGATACGCCATCCCCGAAACTCCACCCCGCCGCGTTTAATTTGTTCCCATACCCAAACCCGCAGCCAGCGGCATCTATAATGTTATTCCGGAAGATATTGCCGAAAACAATTATTTCTCCGTTCCTGATCTGAAAGAAATCTCCGGGGTAGATATTCTGATCCAATGATTTGGTTGGAATATAACCTCCTGTCTTCAGATAAAATTTCCGGTAGAAATTTCTAAACACCTTTTCCATACAAATTTAATTTAGCTACAGGTACACCTACTAACTTACAGCTATGCCCTACGATCACCACTAAGAAGCCAGAGCTGCGGCGTTTGCTGCTGCCAGGCCAGACTGAAGTGACTTCAATTTTATCTGTGCCTTATTCAGGTCAGATTTTGCGTCATTCAACTGTTTGGTGCAGATTGTAAGGGCCTTTTCAATCTTCTGGTAATTAGCTTTGGCGTTCTTATAGGCTTCATGCAACAAATATTCCAGCGACTTTTCTTTCTCCTTTTCCTCAACTTCATCGCTGGCCATACCATTTACCAATGTTTCATACAGGTCTGATGACTGGGTATATGCCAGTTCAATTGCGGCCTCAGATTCCATATTAGAAGCCTGCGCTGCAAAAGTTGATTTAAGTGCAACCAATGCCAATGCAACCGCATTGTTGGCATCGCTTCCGGCAGTTGCAAGTACGCTTATCAGTTCATCGGAGATAAGAGGATTCAGTGCTTTCTTCCTTGTAATGATAGTCGCTAATTTATTAAGCACCTCAGCTGAGTAGATGAGTTTGTCTATCACCTGTTTTATATTTGCACCCAGTATTTTTGTTTTTGTATCAGCCAACACTATCTCATCGAAAGCAATATTGGAATTGTTTTGCAGATCCAATGCATTTTGCACCAGCTGGGTCATCAGCATCTTATTGTTATACGCCTGTGTCCTGGTATTTTCAGCTGTAGCCAAAAATGCCTGAAAGTTGTTTACTTTATCTGCCAGGGATGTAACAATAGACTGGAACTTATTTACATCATACTGCGCATCAATTACCTGTATGCTCAGTTTATCCAGTTCTGCTTTTTTACTTTCGGTGATGCCATATCGCGATGGCATTATTGGTAATGGGACTGCTCTATGAGTTTTCATGATGATTGTTTTAAATGGTGGATTATTCTTCGTTATAAACAAAGGTTTTTACATTATTTACATTTGACATGGCATTGGTATATTGGGCCAGGTTTTCTTCTTCCACTGTAGATACAGCAAGCACCACCGGTATGTAATGATTGCCATCTATCAGCATATTGCCGAAATTATCTGTAGTTGCCGGGCCGATATAAGCTACATAGTGCTTTTCTCCCTTGGTGTCGGTGGCCTTCTCATTATTCTTTTTATCGCTACCAGGCGGGGTATAGGGTACAGCCGGGCTATAATTTCCGGATGCTACCTGCTCTGCCAACGCGCGATCGAAAAAGAAGCCGGGGCCACTGTGTTTTTTCCCTGTTGCATCTTCGATGTCATCATTCCTTTTCGTGATTAATCTTTGTATTTCATTGCTGAGGTGTGAGGGGCCGGATTGTAGTTTTGCTGCACCGCCGTCATTCGAGTCAGTAGCGGCCTGTTGCTGTTGCAGTTCTATTGCGGCAAGCTCGGCTTGCAATTCTGCAATCCTTGGATCATAAGTATCCGATATCTCTTTAAGAGTGGCTTCTCTTTTTAAAAACATTTCAAGCGATGCCTTAGTAAGGAGGCCTTTTGTCAGGTCGGCTTTTGGCAGGAACATGCATCTGTATGCCACATCCTGCAGAGTTTCTTTGACACTGAATGTCATCTTATGATTCCATTTGGCTGGCTTTCCGTCAGCCTGTTCAGATAACTCCGTCATCCTTATCGTATCTTTCAATACTTTCCTGAGTTCGCTTTCAAACGCCTGTTCATGTTTAATTTCGTTTGCATCATCACTGCCGGATTGATACTTGTGAATATGTATGTCCCCGGATTTTACCCTTTCCAAATGGGTTGTAAGGCAGAATGCCTGTGATGGCGCCGACAGAAAATCATCAAAATCATTTATCTTGCGCTTATAATCATCCTTGTATACCGCCATTACAAACACAACATACTTTCCACCCTGCTTCATCTTATGACCATCCGAGTCGCGAAGTGTATCGGGGGCGTATATTTTCAGGTAATTGATCGGCTTTTGTATACGCGGATTCTGCACTGGTTCGGAGGCAGGCGTATAATTAACCCGGACAAACCGGTGCTTATTATGGCTATCATCGGCAGTATCCGTATCGTGCACCAGGTTTTCAGCATCCGAGTAGGAGAAGGTGAGCTGCTTACTTTCCTTAACTACGATGATATTGTAATGCTGAACCGGGTTCGCAGGCTTGACATTATCTGCTGAAAATGGATTAATTATCGGATTAAATTCAACTATAAAAGTTGTAGCAGCGTCAGGATCAGATGCCGTTCCCGATGTTTTATCCGATTTTATATTAACCTTGAGATCAAGATTAAGCCCCTGGTTAATGGATTGATAAGCCGCTGTTGAGGCGTTATAATCAATATTAAGACTTTCGAGCGCACCCTCGGCTAATTTCTCATTGGTGCTTGTCAAAGCGAGTGTAGCATTATCTGCGGCAACTATCTGCGAGGCACTATCATAATCTGCCGAAGCAATTTTCAATATATTGTTCATCTGCGCAGCTGTAGTTTTTGTATTATCAAGCACTGTTGATGACGAAACCTCGGAAGTAAGCATGGATGCATCCATCGCCATCTGTGATGTCAGCTCAGCATCATAAGCTGTCTCATTAATGAGCCCGCGCAGCTCGTGGGTTAAATTATAAATATCCGTATCAAAATCAGCCGCGTTAACGATGCTGAAAATGCTGCCCACGTCGCTCGCCAAACGGACAATAGCGGTAGCGGCAATCTGAACGTTGGAAGCGCATACAGCCGTGTTTGAGGCCGACTGGCTGAGGTATTGATTAGCCTGGGTTGCCGAATTCAACAAATTATTAGAGATATTGGTGCTTTTTACGGCTTCGTGCTTTACAGACGATTTAAATTTCAGGTCCTCTTTTGCAGTCTCAAGGTTTTCTGATGCTGTAATGGTAGCCCCCTGGGCATAATAAAGCGTGAATGTCGACGCATTAAATTGCGCCTTCAGGCCCTTCTGATCCAGTTCCTGGCTCTGTAATGATGCCAGTACGGTGTTTTGCAAGTTTTCATTGTATGTATTCATAATTGTCTTTTTAGCTTAATTGATTTATGATAATGAGTTATGTCCATATCTGTTAGTAAGGAGTGATTAACCGCTGTCTATCTTCTTATTTATTTTGAATGCTTTCATCGTAATGTTTTTTAATATGGCCAGTTGACGTGCAGTGGTTTATCCATCCACGGGTATTTAATAATTGAAAATGAGAACGGGGATCTTTGCAGCAACAGATCATATGCCCGTTTTTCAACTGTCAGTTCCCATCTGTCATCCTGTTCGGTCAGCAATCCGTCACGTACCAGCCAGTTTCCTCTAAAGCCATTTATTGAGCTTTCTCCTATCTGGGACCAATGACTTATCATTGCTTTTATAAGCCCTTCAATTATATTTTTGTGCGTATCAGAAATTTCTATTCCATCCTCAACAGGGAAGGATAATGGCAGGCCGCATATTATTTTATTTAACGGCAACAGAAATTCCTCCGTACAGCTTAGCCCTGTTACTACATACTGCAGGTAATGAACCGCATGTGACTGACTCACAACATCAACAAATGCTTTGTTTTTTATTAATTCCAGCCGCTCAAACAGCACAGGCAAGTAGCCGTTGATCAGTACAAGCCCTGCATTCCGTACAGGTATAGCATCTTTAATAATAGATGACGATTCCTTTTTTTTTAAAAGCTGCCGTACTTGTTTTAAAGCGGCTGATCTATCTCCATCCTTTACCGGCTTAGTCTTTCCTTCTTTTAGCTGGTCAAATGCGATTTGCAACGAGGGAGATAAATAAAGGCCGGATCTTTCGATATCCTGTATAAACTGCGCCCCCGGTATCCCATATCTGGAAGATAAGCTCCAGGTCAATTCATTCCAGATATTGGTGGCAGAGATAACGTTCCAGTCATTCATTGTCCAGGCTTTTATCAGTTTTTTGAAAAGCAGGTATTGCATCTCTTTTGCAGAAATACCACCGATCTTAATTCTTCCGAATGCCTCATAAAGTGCCACTATATTATTCAGTAGTAATTGTTGCGGCCTGTTCAGCCGGCCTATCGAACCAATTAAAGTTTTGAAATTTATTACGTGGCCAAGCCATTGTAACTGGCATTCTGGAATAATCTCATGCTTTAATACTATTAAAAGATATTCCGGGTGATGATCTGCTATTTCATTCAGCAATTCGCTTATTTTTCGTCCGTCACGCTTCACCCATCCCGGGATCTGCTTATTGATAATTATATGGCAAGCCAGGTCGTGAAGCTGTCCGTTCTGCCTGTGGTTCTCCAACTCATCCGCCTCTTTAGACCGGGGGCTGTCCGGCATAGATGAGAAGGCTGGCAGGTATTCAACAAGGGCATTTCTTAGCCGGGGGGTAAGCCGGATATCCCTTTTTTTGATTTCTGAAATGACATATTCTGAATTTATGGCTATGTCCTGTGCCAATTTCTGAAATGACTGCTGCAGCAGATTTTTCAAATCAGGAGCAGATAAGCTGTTCGTTTTGATCGCCTGCCACAATTGTTTCCAGTATAGATTCAGCAGCTTGTCATCTACTGAATCCGGGGCGATTAGGATCATAAGATCATATAATGTCCTGATAGTTCTTACCGCATCATAAAGCATAGTGGGGGCATCATTGGTTATCAGCAAGCTAAACTGGTCTAAAGGAATAGCTATCTGAAGCATTTCGATCCGCTGTTCCGAAAATGGTGTATTGCCTATGATCCGCCTGACCTCACTTGCCCGTACCTCGATCCCTGTTAATATCAATTCACTTAAATGAAAGTTTTTTACTCCAACGGCAATGGTCCCGGCCCCGGTTGAGATACTTTGTTCAATCAGAGAGAAAATCTCTTCGGTTGACAATTTACTTCCGCTTTTTATTTGATAGATCCTATTTCGCGGACCTTTTGATCGGTTTTGATCATCAGTCTGAACGTTGTTTATCGATTCAGAAGTTTTTCCGGTATGCCTGTTCAGCACATCTGCCAGATGATCATCCAGGATATAGTGTAATAACTTTCCAAGCCCTTCCTTATCGGTATATGCCAGTAATACATCATATGCGGCTTTTGGGTTAAGCAGCATATATTTTACTGCCAGGCTTTTCATCGAAACAAACAGGCTTTTATCTTCCTGCGTAATTAGCTGCTCAACGAGCTTTGTTAGTAATTCATTTAAACGCAGCGCATAAGCTGAATTATCAGCAGGTGATCCGGATATAAAAAGAGAAGTCAGATCATTAAATATTTCAAATGCTTCAGCGCCTTTGGCAGACGAAGGAACCTTTACGTTGATCAGTCGCAAGATAATATCTGTTGGGCTTACTTGTCTTTCCCTGCTTATCTCAGTGATGATATAATTTAGAAATTCAGCGCTGGTAAAAGAAGCTTGTTTTTTGTCCAGCAGGAATTTCAACCCGGCTCTCCAAATAAATTTATGGTCAATATCCAGCCCGGATTCCCTGCAAAGCATATCCAGGAAATTAATACTTTCTGCGGATATGACCCGGTTGCCAGGGATCAGTGCAGAAAACATTGTTTCGAGCGAGGACTCATTCAACCTATTGGTTGCAGAAAGCAAACCATTTTCATCATTTCTTAATGATAATAGCACCTCACGAAACCTGCCCTCATCCAGATCAGAAAGCCCGGCGATCAGGTCATTAATTTCTATTTCCTTTTTATCCAGACTTGCTTCATTTAGGCTCGTTTTTAGTACCTGCCAATAATCCGTCTTCTGTTCATTCCCGGTGTGAATTTTTAAACCATCGGCACCATCCTCTTTTACCAATGTTTTTAACGCAATCATGATATCTGCTTTTACAATAGCATGTTGTTCTACTTTGCTCAGCGCCTGTTCAATCATTCCAATAAGTTCGCCGTAACTTATATTATAATGGGCGGCCATTTGCCTGAGGTTGCTTTTTATAAAAGCTATTTTATTAAATACTGTTCCGCGTTCGGCTAACAAATAATTGAGTATACTCAACCAAAGATTCTTCCTGAAATCTGCTAACCCCGCCTGCACAATATTTTCCGTGCTCTGTATCCTGGTCATCTCATTTGAAAAGTCGATCACCTGGTTGTAGTTGCCTGGTTCAAGGCTTTTTATTATTTCAATAATATTGTCTTCGCTTACCTGCCATGCTATTCTTCTCCGTACATCTTCGTGCGTTATACCAATTTCGCGCAGCGTCGCTATTACCTGAGAGCGATTAGTTTTCAACTGATCCGCCAGCACCTGGTTAAGCGACCAGTCATTGGTTTTACTGTTCCATGGGACAAATCCATGCAGCAAAAAATGACTGATCATATCCATAAGCGACGTATTTCTGTCAAGTATTTCGACACTACTATCATTATTGGTTTGCAGGATAAGGTCAGTTAGCTTTTCTGTCAATTGGCGGCGCAGCCTTGTGGTAAGCTCATGCTCAAGTTCATTATAATCAATGGTGCCGAGATCAATTTCAAGTGATTGAATTTTCCAGACTTGTGCCGAAGGACATAGCTCATCGAATACCCCTGTTATCTCCATGGGCATTTTTACCCTGCTCCAGGCACTCAGGCGGTCCTGCAATTCAGGGGCCTTATCTTTCGTGTCGAAAAACGTGTTCCACCTGAACCTCGAAATGATATGTTTCCTGTTCTCAATCATTTTTTGGCAGTATTAATTTCATCAATCAAAGCGGCTAATACTCCTGCTGTCCGACCCCGTTCTGCTTCCGGAGCAGGCCCTTTATCATCATATCTTAATGCATTGTGCCAGGCGGCAAATGCCGGAATTATTCTCCCAAGAAAATCAGCCTTAGCGAAATAGCAGTTAAAATCCAATTGCACAGGAAGCGCATTTTGCAAAAAGAAATTCAACCTTTTTTTAAATGCCGGGGTATTAAATTGTGGTATGAACGCCGGGAATATGATCTCTAATTTGTTATCAAAAAGTTTTAAATCTTCAACGTTTTCGATCTCCTTGCCTGCTTTGATCCTGACGGTAAAAAAATAGTCCGTCTGCGTGATCCATTTATACCATTTGTTTTGCGCACCGGGTGTTGGGGTTGTTGTGAACGTATATTTAGAGTCTCCGATAGTGAAAAACCCCTGGTGCAACTGATCATTTAATTCTGCCCCTGTATTATTAAGATGCGTTTGCGTAATATCCATTACCTGTTCATAATCCAGGTTTTCATTCACCTGGTAATACGGCCCTAACTGGGGATCTTCGGCCAGGATGATCTCAAAATCAAGGTATTGAGTTAGCAGAGCAGTTTCAATAAATATGGCGCCCCGCCGCTCTTTGATCATCCAGAATGCCAGTTTTATATTCTCTGCATTTTTAGTATCGTCATAATTATCGGCTATAAAGTCTTTATACTGAACTTTTAATCCCAAAAGCATATTCAGTTTTAATTCTATTGCAGCATAGTCAATAAAATCCTGTTCGGTTAACTTTTCGATATGGTCGATCTTATGCGAATTAAAAATAAAATCTTTGGTATATCCGCTCAGTATATGTTGTTCAAAATTTAATGGGATGTCCTTTGCAGTAGCTGAAATTTTATTTGCCCCAAAATGACTGTAAGCTTTTTGACGATAGTAGGAAAGCAACCCAAGGTTCTGCAGGTACAGGCTTTTGAATATTACCCGGTCTTTTACACTATCGCCGGTATAAATGGAGCCATCAATAATTGTATTGATCATAATAACAGATTCCCCGTGCCTGGCCAGCAAATGATTCAATATGGCGTCTCGTCTTTCAAGGCTATTCCGGTCCTCCTCCATAAACTCCATCAGGCCCCTGATGTAGGCATTATAGGGATCGCGTTTGTATTCTATCCAGCTTTTATGCTCCAGTTCCTTTGCCGATTCAATCTCATTACTGAATCTAAAAATGTCATTATCCTTCAGCAGCGGCCTTATGTGCGGAACATTGTAAAGCGATTGATAAAAATAGGTAGGTGAAAAAGTAAGATAAGGAACCGGGTATTCAGGATGTTCTTTCTCGTACTTATCTTTCATCGCATAAAACTCTTCCTTATCTGACGGGTCGCCTGTCAGCGAGTTTTTAAAGGAAAATAGCCTGCCGACGTTTGCCAATTGAGAGAACTGGTTTGCCATAACCTGGTCAAACAGGGTGAGATATCCTTTTAGCTGGCGCGATTGTGCTATCTGGAAACCGGGGGCATTTGAAGTTATGGCATCGGCGCCCACAGCAAAAACCTCTGGGAAAGTATTCTGGATAGAGTAATAATTATTGATATTCCTGTATTTTCCTGACGGAACCTCGGTTTGCACCCTGACTGCGGCCCCTAACTGAATATTTTGATCAGCCAAAACCGGCCTGGCAGGTACGGCATTTGTTTTGGTTTGAGATGGATTTGCAATTTGCTTGCCCTGGCAAACTATTTTGAGCCCTTGTTCCAGTGATTTTTCTATGTCAATCAACAGTAGCTCATTCTGCTGCGACGACACCTGGTAACAGGAAGGAGTTGCTTTATCAAAACCCAGACCCGAAACCAATTTAACGCCGGGCACGGCCTTAATAATACCTGTGAGCTGAATGGTATTCAACTGGTTCTTTTTTTCACCGATATGGTCATCAGGTATCCAGCCATGCTGAAGGAGCGGTCCGTTAAATATATCATTAGTATCAAACCCGCTATGTAAAAGCTGCTGATACCCGGATTGAACAACCGTGGGGAAGATATAATTGCTAATGCCACTATCAATAGCGGCAAGTATAGTACCTAGCTGAGCTTCATTTTCTATTTCTATTTCTCCCGTAAAAAAATGAGATGCTACCTGGAAAGGCAGTGGCATCCTGAATATTTCGCCCAGGTTTCTGGATGCGTTAAGATAAAAACAGGTGGCTTTGCATACATTTTTTATCGCTCTGGGGTTTGTTATCGATCTATCTATCAATAAATAAAGCTGGTACAGATTAATGTCGGCAGAGCCGGTATAAGGGGCAGATATGATAATAGCATTTTTTACGCCGTTCACGCCGTCAACAATGTATTTAATATAGTCAAGGGTGGTTACTGGCGAGGTTGTCAGGATATCTTCGGGAAGGTAAAACTGGTCTTTAAAGTGCAATTTCCCGTCTGGTCCTGTCAAAATATCCTTAACAGGAAAATCATTACAATATCCCAGCTCAGTAAGAGCAAAACAAACCTGGTCCAGTATGGTCACACCGGGGTCGCTTGCATTTAAATTTGTCCATGCGTCGTTGCTGTACTCCTGTATATAAGCAAGCCCCTCCTCCTTCAGCGATTTAAAATCCTGGTTCAGCGGGAGCTTGTTGTCAATTATATAAGCAGGTGTACTCATGCTACTACGTTACATTCAATTTGATGATCCATTGATGAAACCATTAAAGCCTTTGGTGTTAGCGGGGCAACTGATTCTTTGCTGATTATTAAACCCGGAGGCATATCAACCATCCAGGTTTGAAAAAGCACAGTTTCAACACCCATCACACCCGGCATTATTTTTAAAAAATCAGCAACCTGTGCCCCGGTAATCTCTTCGTCTATTGTTACCTGTTGCCCGTCACTCGTTATCCATGGTGATAAAAAAACATCCAGCGCCTGGGCAATATTTTTCTGCGTAGTCAAAGGTTCAAGACCTTCAGCAACTAATGCTGTTGCGATCACACGCACATATTGAAAATCAAAGTTGGATACACTGATATTTGAAAAAACAGAGGTTCTTTCGTTCAAAAATTTGCTGATCTTTTCCTCTTTGCAAGTACTGATCATCGGTAAAAAAGCTCCCGGATCGGTCCAGTTATCAAACGCCTTTACCACATAAACTCCGGTACTTTTTGATTGCGGATCAAATACCGGCTTTGAGTAATAAACATCATCGTACTCCTGGTTGATCAGCCTGAAATAATCTTCAGTGCTTACCGCCCTGTCCTTCGTCTTCAGCCTGTTGCTTACCCTAAGGCTCATTTCCGTATGATCCTCTTCAGCTTTTCCACCAAAAGACTGGAATGGCTGGGTAGTGGCTGCTATTTGCGGGATGGCTGTCTGAGGTTTAGTTATTGTTCCGGCAGCCAGTTCAGGCGCCGTACCTGTCGATGTAAAATTACCCGTACGACGGGCAGTGAACCCATTTGTTTCCAATAATACAGTTTGTGAAAATGATGCAGGGTCATCTTTTACGGCAATGCAAAACCAGTAATTATTGCCGGGCATTGCTACTCCGGCGTTGGAGATATCATCGGGGACGCTTACCTTAATAATGCCTGAACAACTGAAATTATTTGTCCCGTCTGATAAAAGGTTCAATCCTTTCCAACCGGAATTACTTATATAGTAATAATCGGCTTTATTGCTGGCAACACTGTTTGTATAATTGCGGGCCAATTCAAAATAAAGATTAAGTGCGTTGGATGGAAGCAGGTTACTGATCTCAAGGAAAAGGTAGCCGGTATGATTGATAGGTGGCCACATTGCCACACCCGAAGAAGAATTTGAAGCACCTGAATCATCAACAGTGTAGGTATAATCTGCAATTTGTTCCGAACTATCATACACCGTATAATTCTTAAAAGGAGCATACAGAAAGCATTGGATAGGATAAGTTCCTGTTGCTGCTGTGTTAAAAGTATATTGGCAGGAAGCAGAGTAAGTTGCAGAAATATTATTCAATTCAGGGACAAAAGGCAAGGCAGCCGGCTTGAGAAAGGGCTTTTCTTTGTTAACTACCATTAGTGCATTTTGTAATGCGATATCCGAAATAACATTGGGGTATAGCGCCGATCCGAACCCATAGCCGGGGCCCGCTAATGTTATTTTCATAAAGCCCCACTTGCTGGTATCCGTAAATTTTAATGCCGAATTTTGAATACCCGGATCACCTGCTTCTGTTTCAGAACTGCTTGTGCCTGGAACAACCGGATAGCCAAAGATGCTGGAATTGATCAATGCGCCACTATCGCTATCTTCAGTAAAAAGAGTGATGTTATTGCCCTTGGGCTGAACGGTTTCCGAAGTCCCGATACCACAAGTAGCATTCATATCAAACTCATTCCACGAACCATTCTGAAGCAAGCTGAAATCAACCTTAAAATAATTATTATTGAAGGGCTGATCTGAAGGCTGCTGTGATATGTGGAATAATTTTTTAAACCACCTTACAATTGCCCATTGTGATACTGTAGAAGGAGGGTTTATATAATTGTTATACTGCTGGTAGTACGCCTGAAAATCCGGAGGTAAATTATCCCAGTTCAATTCGATGACCAGTGAATCAAGTGGTTTACTGAATATTTCATTGCTCCCGATTATAAAGTTGCTGTTTACCAGCGGCGTGGGACCAAAGGGAGGGTAGGATTTTTTTGTGCTCAGTAAGCCAAAATCATTATATAACTGAAAGGTTTGGACACCTGAAACATTAACATTGACCGTAAGCGAAATCAAGACGGGCGGCGTTGCCTGCTCAAAAAAAGAATTAAATTCTATTTTAAGCATCGGCCAGGAGCTATTCAATCCATCAGGATTTTTTTTGAACGATTCTATAGGCGGCTGTGTTGGATCTAGTTTGATTTGTACAGTTACCCGGGTTTGTGGGGCTGTGTTATCAGGCGGGGGCTGAACAGCTCCTGGTACAAGCAACCAGGCGCTTTGG
>Ga0307510_10004901_pt1 | contig 15833 bp, 10 predicted proteins | sample 12_EM_MG_FD_207224 | JGI IMG/M metagenome (GOLD analysis project Ga0307510, IMG submission 207224) | Populus trichocarpa ectomycorrhiza microbial communities from riparian zone in the Pacific Northwest, United States - 12_EM | ecosystem: Host-associated > Plants > Roots > Unclassified | place...
GATCTCTTTTCCTTCCTTTTAAATTGTTTTTTTTCTTTTTTCTTCTTCTTTTTAATTGTTATTATAATTTTTTTATTTCTATTATAAGAACTTACACCAAATAAAATAAACAAAATTACCAAAAATTATTTTCTTAGTTGAAACTCCTTGTTTGTTATTCATTCATTTCTTTTCTATATGGATAAAAAAAATGTCTTTTTTTATCAAAAATATGATTTTTCAAATGTAAAGAAATTTTCAATTAAAAATAAAAAAATAATGCTTCGATTATTTTTATGTGGTTGTGTAAAAAAATAAAATAAATCCATGTAAATAATATTAAAAAATAATATATAGAGAGAGTATTCACGCACAGTTTTTTTAAAAAACTTATTTGTATAGTTTCATATATATATATATATATTCAAAGAAAGTTGTAAATATTACCACAAAAACCTCAAATCTTATTTATAAAACATAACATAATTGAATGATTTTTTAAATTCATTATATTTATTTATCTAAAAAAAATAATATAAAAAGGCCTGGAGTATCTAGCCCAGGCCTTAAAAAACAATGCCTAGTATGCATGCTTTTTAAGATAGTGAAAAGACATATCATCTACTGCAATGAATTATGATCACTTTATATAATTAGAAAATTGGGATTGAAGTTTTTTTACTTTAAAAATCTAATTCTCAACTTTTTTCACCTAAAAGTTTTTTTAAAAAAAACCTTCGAACTTTAATAATCTTATTTTTGAAGCCAAAACACATTTTCATTGTCCTAAAAACTAAAATTCAAATCAAATCAAACTCCTCTGTGCTTGTTCAGTTTTGGTATTATTAAAGATACAAACAACCTTCATTAAACTTTTCTTGCCAAGAGTACTAACCTATTAACATTAAGATTGAGTTTTTGGTAGTCGAAACGTGATTGTATGAAAGCTTTTTCTCTCCTGTCCCTCCACAGCAGTACTATTCTCTCATCTATCAATTAGTAGGGATTGAAATGTAAAATAAAAAAAGTTTGATGATTGAAATTGAAGTTTTGAAAAAAAGAGACCAAAGTGTAAAATGACGTGCCTCCTAAACAGTGAAAATGCATAAAGCAACTCTTTTTTCATGCTATCAATTTTAGTCTATTTTCTTTCTTTTTTTAACAGAACCCTGTAACTGCATTTCATTACAGCATTTTTATTTTTTTTTAAGGTAGAAATAAGCTTTGTCATGGCACAAACGCCAGAGCAAGCGAAGCGGAACAAACCCAAATATATAAAAACATTCCAATATAACATGTGAGCACTGAAAAAACAGAAAGATAAAGTTGTTTTAGTTTATTTCGTGATCGTAATGTGACTTCTCTTCAGCTATCTGGGAATAAGCTTATGAAGGGCCACGTTACAAGGTAGAGCCTCAAAATGCTGCTCGTTGCCAAGTTAATGAACAATTGAAATGAACTAAAATTAAAAAATTATAGAATGAGGGATGGCATTAGGATAGAATGATTGCAGATACAGAAACAAAGGAGTGAGGGATGGCATTAGGATAAAAACTAGCTAGAAGGACCAAATACAGATAAAATTAAAAGTAGGGAGACTAGATACGCCATGAATTCAACAACGAAGAACAATACCTCCCATCAGTTCTTTTCTTATGGCCTTAATAATATTCTATACTGTGGTTTCCTACTTAGCGACTCTTGCACGACTGAATCAAACTCACCAACATGTTGGAGGTGACAAAAGTAAGTGATCCTTCAAGGAAAAGAATACTTTCTCTATAATTCAAGCCTTTACACTTGTATACATACGTCCAAATTTCTAAGCAGTAACAGTATATGAACACGACTTCCCCTCTTAAAATTGATATCTTTGTACGTAGCGCCTGGGCTGCTCGCTATAAATTTGTTTCCTTTTCACTTCTTTGTTTGTGGAAGACAGCAAATAAGTCCAGCTCAATATCATGTCAACTCCAAGGGTGCAGTTGCTCATTGAAGATCAGCATGTAAGTAGTTTACTTCATAAGAACTTCGTTCATATACTCGTTTGATAGTATAATTTAAAATATTATAGGTGGGGCATTCTGGTTATGCAGGTGGTTATGGATAACGGCATTCTTCAAGTCACACTATCAAACCCAGGAGGAATCGTTACTGGCATTCAGTATAATGGTATAGACAATTTGCTTGAAGCTCTTGACTTGGAAACTAACAGAGGGTATGTATGTGACACCATTTATATTAAAATAAAATAATATTTATTGAACTTTTTAAAATGTTGAACCATAAATGAGTACACAAAATTATTTCCTATGCATCCAACTGGGAAGCCAAATTTTCTGACAAAAGCAAGAGTCTACAAGTTAGTTGATTAAAAATTGTTGCTGTGTTGGATTGGATCAGATATTGGGACCTTGTTTGGAGTCAAGCAGGAAGCACAGGAACAACAGGAACTTTTGACGTGTACGTCCACTTTCTATCTACATGAACAAGCCATAAATACGCTCTTCTTCTTCTAGGTTATAGCCTCATTTCGACTATCTAAACACGCAGGTTTGAAGGAACAACTTTTAGGGTTATAGTGGAAAATGAAGAGCAAGTAGAAATCTCATTCACAAGAACATGGGATCCCTCCCTTGAAGGCAAATTCGTTTCCTTAAACTTGGACAAAAGGTGCATTCCTGAACTATCTATTTAAGTTCTCCTCGTAAATAAATATTAAAAAAAACAAACGTCACCCCGACGTAAATCACATATTCAGTATTGGTCAAAAAAGTTGGTGGTTCGTAAGAAATGGTGCTGTGATGTGTTTTTTCAGGTTCATAATGCTTAGGAATTCTTCAGGATTTTATTCCTATGCCATTTTTGAGCATTTAGCAGACTGGCCTCCCTTCAACCTCCCGCAAACCAGAATTGTCTTCCAGCTCAGAAAAGACAAGTAGAGATATTATATACAGCTTATCAACATTTACTTTTTTTTAATGAGCCTGAAATATTTGTGGGGATTTGGAGGTTGTGTTAATTTAAGTGAATTAGTAATTAACTAACAATGGGAATTTATGGGGGCTTATAGGTTTCACTACATGGTCGTAGCAGACAACAGGCAAAGATTCATGCCACTTCCTGATGACAGGCAACCTGAAAGAGGTGAGCCCCTAGACTTTCCCGAAGCAGTCTTGCTTGTTGACCCAGTGGAGCCAGAGTTCAAAGGAGAGGTACCTATTCCACCATCATCCTATTTTGAATTTGCTTCTCCATCAGTTAATTAGCCGGCACTGATGATCAATTACTAATCTGGAATCCTGATATCTAAACTCTAAGATGTGTACAGATGCCCATAGTTTTGTGTTATGATCTTACAAATGGGTGACATCTAAATTTCTTATTTGCAGGTAGATGACAAGTATCAATACTCATGTGAGAACAAAGATCTCCATGTTCATGGGTGGATGTGCTTTGATCCACCCACGGGGTTCTGGCAAATCACACCTAGCAGTGAGTTCCGATCTGGTGGACCACTCAAGCAGAACCTTACCTCCCATGTTGGACCCTATACTCTCGCAGTAAGTCACTCATTGCACTCTTAATTTGATTTGCCTGCTAAGCAGAATAATCGCATCAGTCATATACTTTAAAGCTTTAGTTAGACTTTTAATTTGGTCACAGACAACATAGATGTGCGTTTCATGTGATAACTTCGTAAATGCCTCAGAAATTAGTATGAAAATTGATGTAACCTCTAATTATTGCCACGCACAACCAGATGTTTCTCAGTGCTCATTATGCTGGAGAGGACCTTGTGCTAAAACTCAACCCAGGTGAACCGTGGAAGAAGGTTTTTGGACCAGTTTTTATGTATCTTAACTCTGTTATGGATAAAGATAATGCACTTTCCCTGTGGGATGATGCTAAAGAACAGGTTCAAAGCATAGAACTTTTATTTATGTATTGATACATTCAGAATGAACCGGGAGGTTTTTGGCTTCTTATCCTACAGGCAATAACACAAATTTCTATCTTAGTATTTGAAGGAAGTCCACTGTTGGCCGTACAGCTTCCCAGCTTCTGAAGATTTTCCATGCTCCGATCAACGTGGTAAAATCAGTGGCAGATTACAAGTCCTAGATAGGTATTTACTTCTTAGTTCCTTGTGACTTCAATTTCTGGAAAAACGACAGCATTTTTGGTTCTCTAGATGAGCCTTTTCCTTTTCCTTGAGTTGTCTAATACCCCTAGGATTTCTTAAAGTAGTTCGTTGCCCTCTTTTGCTATTATTTTCCCATGCCAGGGAAATGAAATGAACCTTCTATGTATGGGCTTGGTAGGTATATAAGCCATGAATGCATAGCTGCTAATGATGCTTATGTGGGGCTAGCACCGCCAGGAGATGTTGGATCGTGGCAAAGAGAATGCAAGGTGATCTAATTTTCCTAGCATCTTAAACAGATCAATTCAAGACAACATAGACTATTTCATCAATAAATCAATTTTCAGCGTAGCTTATTCATCATGCTATCAAGTGGATCTTAAATCTTATGCTTATTAGGGATACCAATTCTGGACCAAAACAGATGGGGACGGCTCTTTCTGTATTGGCGATATACGCACTGGCGACTACAATCTTTATGCATGGATTCCTGGTTTCATCGGCGATTACCGTAATGATACTGTTATTACAGTAACTGCAGGTCTTAATATTTCACAATCTGCTTCACTCCGTTAACATCCTCAATTCTGTAGTATACATCATCCAGCACATTGTCTGATAACATGCAAGGCAGGTTGTGAAATCGATGTTGGTGATCTTGTATATGAACCTCCAAGAGATGGTCCAACAGTGTGGGAAATAGGCATACCTGATCGATCTGCTGCAGAGTTTTACATTCCTGATCCTAACCCAAAGTATATTAACAAACTTTTCATCAACCATCCTGACAGGTTAGCCCTTGTTATTATTTTAACTGTCAGGAACAAACTACAAGGGCAATTCATTGATCGTTGCTGTGATGTTCGGTAAAGTTCTGACTGTTCTTTTATATTTTCAGGTTTAGACAGTATGGGCTGTGGGAAAGGTATGCTGATTTATATCCTGATGGGGATCTGGTATACAAAGTTGGTCACAGTGACTACAAGAAAGACTGGTTTTTCGCTCAAGTAAACAGGTTCAACTCTACCATACTGGGTTTCAATTTCACTAATCAAGTCACATATTTGCGTTGTCTATCTACCATGACAAACCTATGGACAACAAATAAATCGTCCAAAGATGTAACAAATTCTCTGATGAGCCCGTCCTGCCCTGTCACATGGTCTGTCGCCATGAAAATGATAGTCTAATGCTTAGCTAGCGGATAATTCGTGTCCACTATGAGCTAATGGTTGTTCCAAAATAGATGCAAGGCATTTGGGCTTGATGTTTAGTGCACTGCAGGAAGAAAGATGACGGTACATTAGAAGGAACGACATGGCAAATCAGGTTCAAGCTGGACAATGTAGATCAAAGCGGCGCGTTCAAGTTACGATTGGCACTGGCAACAGCCAACGTTGCAGAACTGCAAGTATGGACTTGACAATCGATAGAACTCTCTTGTATGATTACTTTCAATGTTTTTTCCTCCAACTTTCTTTGCCTGTGGTTTGACACTGTTTTTATTTTAAAAGGTTAGGATAAACGATCCAAAAATAGATCCTCCCCATTTTTCAACCGGAGAAATTGGGCATGACAACACAATAGCAAGGCATGGAGTCCATGGCCTCTACCGCCTTTACAATGTAGATGTGCCAGGCACTACGCTTGTGGAAGGAGAAAATACCGTGTTTCTGACACAAACACCTAGAACCAGCCCTTTGCAGGGCATCATGTATGATTATATTCGCTTAGAAGGCCCTCCACCACCTGATTCCAAGGAGACACTTTGATTTTATCTTTCTTCGACATTCGACAGGAAGGATAAAACATCAACTTGGAATGTTTGCACAAGGAATTTATTGTTCTTTTCCTTTATTCTTTTTTTTTAATCTTTTGTAATGAACGTCTTTCCTTCTTCCTTGGTAATACCACTTCTTCAATATGTGATAGTTCCCCGTTATATGTCATAAAACTGTATAAGAGTTTTATGTCAATATATGCCAATGACACGCTACCTTACTGCATATCCAATTTAGTTAATTATTGGGTGATTCCTGTGTTAGGTTCCCAGCACTCCTTTATGTTGGTGACAAAACAATAATAATAAATAATAATAATAATTGAAATGCTACCCTCTATTTCTTGGGAAAGTGTGATTTGAATTGAAGTGGAGGATGCTGTAAAAATTCGTCCGAACTTGGCATAAAAATGCTACTCATATTTTTCTCGCTTAAAATCATTAAAATAATGTTTAGAAATATGATTCAAATCGTGTTTTTAAAAAATTTTAAATTTTATTTTTATTTAAAATTAATTTTTTATATATTTTTATATCATTTTGACATGTTGAAATTAATAATAATTTTAAAAAAATATTATTTTAATATATTTTATAATAAAAAATACACTTTAAACCATAATCTTTATCAAAATCTCAGATATTATTTTAATATATTTTCTAATAAAAAATACACTTTAAACCATAATACTTATCAAAATCTCATATACCCTCCTGATATTCATTCATCATCCAGAAATAAAGTGATTGTGTAAATTAAACGGAATACTCGCCAAAATGAGCAGAAACGTGCTTAAGAATACTCAGAGAGAAAGAAATCCAATCATGAACTAGGGCCTTCTCAAACAGAGCAACGAGACTCGCTAAGGGGTGGGCTTGGGTGTTTAGTAGACTTTTTGAGCCTTGTGATTATGAATCCTAGTTCCTTCACTGGACTTTGGAGAGGCCACGTGTTATAATAAAAAATTATTTTTTATCTTGCTCTTAATAACTTAGATTTTTTAATTGAAATTATGAAAACCTTAATGATCAAATAGTAATATCAAATTTTACTATTTCTATTTTGTTCATTGAAAATTAAATTCATATAAAATAATATGAATCTATATAAATTTCAATTTTTTAAAAAAAATATGAGAAAATAATATAAAATTATTTTTAAAATCTTATTTATCTATCTTTATACTGGTTAGCTCTACTTACGAAAGATAACATTAGCTTCAGTCCCAATATCATCACGGTAGAATTCCTCATCTCTCGATTGTGCTTCCCAGCCATTTTGAGAATCAAGCAAAATAAAGGTTACAAGACAGATTCCCTTTGACAAATTATACACGCATGCTTGTGATATTATAAACACATTAAACAATTTGAACAGATCATATCTTCTTCATGTGTATTTCATGGTGTTACAAGCCTTAGTTAGCATCATGATATCATCCATATCCTGTAGGCCCCTAAGCACTGGTTGTGGCGTTAGGCTCACACATTGTATAATGTCGATGACTTCTGATGTGTGCCAATGACTTTTGCACATGGCGGATCTTGAAAGGTTCTATAATGCGCCAAGCAGTGGTGACGACTGAGTAAAGAATTTGCAAAGACACCAAGCTCGTAAAGAATGCTTGGCCCCTAGTCTAAGTGAACTAAAGGCAATTATATATGGATCTCTTACAAGTCATATAACCTCAATCCTTTGCATTAAGATTGAAGAGGTAAGACTTGAGATCAGACCTTTTATATTGGCCCGTGCTTGTGTTTGCTTAGAAAATTAACTGCTGCCTCAGTTACAAGATCAAAATCGTTATACCTCAGAGAGGCTCCACAGCTTCATAAGAGCTCCATCATGTCAAACCAAGGGGTGCAGTTGCATATCCAAGAACGTCATGTAATTCGATTTGCATGCTGCCTTGTTTTTTCTTTTATCTTTTGCGTTTTTTTTTTCTATGTTTCTCACTTTTACGTGCAACCATAAGTTGTGAAAGATGCAAATATGAAGTAAAATGGGATTGGTCTGAATTTTGTACGTGACACTTGAGGAAATTTGTTGTTTAATGCAAGCAGGTGGTGATGGATAATGGCATACTCCAAGTCACGTTATCCAAACCAGAGGGAATTGTCACTGGAATACAATATAATGGCATCAGCAATTTACTTGAAGTTCTCAATGATGAATCCAATAGAGGGTACATGGCATTTAAACATAAATCACGATATTTATCTGTGGGTTCAGTTGCCAGATATTTATACTACTGGTCGGAATATGCAGATATTGGGATCTTGTATGGAGTAAAGAAGGAAGCACAGGAACCACAGGAACATCCGATGCGTATGAAATTGCTTTTCTTTTTAACTGGTTCCATAATGATGTTTCTGGGTTTTTCATTCCGAGTTATTTGCCTTGTTACTCGCTACATTCACTTCATTTTTCCAATTCCTTCTTGTCACATTTCCTCTTTCAGTTTGGTACCAAAATGTTATAGTTACCTAAGTTCTTCCTCGTATGTGCCACCATTCAGGATTAAAGGAGAAAGTTTTAGAGTGGTGGTAGAAAATGAGGAACAAGTAGAAATCTCATTCACTAGAATGTGGGATCCTTCACTAGAGGGCAAGCTTGCTCCCCTGAACATAGACAAGAGGTAATTGGCACTGGTTTATATTTTCATCTCAGTAGACGTGACAAAGGTTAAAAAAGCTGGCGACCTAGGCTTGTGTTAATGTTAACAATAACGATGGCTTTTCAGGTTTATTATGCTTCGTAATTCCTCTGGCTTCTACTCCTATGCCATTTATGAGCACTTCAAGGAATGGCCCGCTTTCAACCTTCCCCAGACCAGGATTGTATTCAAGCTTAGGAAGGACAAGTACGGAAGTTTACTCTAGTTTATTCTGTAATAAAATTGTGTCCGCAATTCTAGTCACTTCAGTAGTTATCAAGCCTACTAACTGCGTTTAGGATGGATTCAAGCTCTATAAACCATATCTAAAGCAAAAGAAAGTGAACTTTAAAGTGATTTCTTTTGTTTTGAGCAAATAGGTTTCACTACATGGCAGTGGCCGATAACAGGCAAAGATGCATGCCATTACCAGAGGACCGGTTACCAAAAAGAGGCGAACCCCTTGCTTACCCTGAAGCCGTCCTACTTGTCAATCCTGTGGAGGCTGAATTCAAAGGAGAGGTAATAATTCTTCACAATCCTCCCTCCATGTTTAACAGTTTTACACAACTATCTGCTGTGTACTAATTGTTATCGCCAAGAAGCAGGGCTAGTGTCACACAAACAAATAGGCTGCTGTAAATTCACTATAAGGAATTCCTTAATTTCTTCTCAATTGAAGTTACTCTGACCTCAAATGATCACGTCATCATATATATTCATTTCAGTTTTGACTGTAATGAAGTGCAGGTGGATGATAAATACCAATACTCATGCGAAAATAAAGATCTTCAGGTTCATGGATGGATATGCTTCAACCCCCCCGTTGGATTCTGGCAAATCACACCCAGCAATGAGTTCCGATCTGGAGGACCTCTAAAGCAAAACCTTAGCTCTCATGTTGGTCCCATCAGTCTTGCTGTAAGTAGTTTGGACTCTAAGAAAAAATGGAGATCTTCCGCTCTAGGACTAAGATGTTTAGCAGTGATTTATGTTCTCACTTGGAACTTTTCTTCAAGGATTGATATCCAGCTCATGTACCTAATTAAAATGTTTTAAAATCAGATGTTTCTTAGTGCCCATTATTCAGGGGAGGATATGGTGCTGAAACTAAAACCGGGTGAGCCATGGAAGAAAGTTTTTGGCCCTGTTTTTATCTATCTCAATACTTTGTTGGATGATCAAAATGAACCACGTTGGCTATGGGAGGATGCCAAGAAACAGGTCTAAGACTCAAAGAAACTCCATATTCCTTTTCCTAGACAAACTATGCTACTAAAATCTTGTAATGAACAAGGACTAATGCACGTTAAATATTCAGATGTTAATTGAAGTTCAGAATTGGCCCTACAGTTTCCCAGCTTCAGAGGATTTTCCATCATCAGAACAACGTGGTTGCGTCAATGGTCGATTGCAAGTTCAAGACAGGTAGAGATATTCATTTTCCAGGCTTTAATTTGAAGGCTTGATATGTATTTAATCTGAGCTTGATGTAATAACTAAATTTGTCTAGGTTTATTAGTGATTACTGTATACCAGGCAATGGTGCCTGTGTGGGGTTGGCACCTCCAGGAGATATTGGATCATGGCAAAGAGAATGCAAGGTAAATTTATTCTGTCACTACTGAAGAAATAATTTATGCCCTTTTTAGCTCTATGTTAATCTTTATTAATTACCCTGAGACTGTTTAATAAGCTAGTTCAAAGATCTAGACAAAACTGTCCAGAATAAAACAGCTCATTTTCCGATTAATTGTCAAAGTAGAGCAAGACAAGTTAGCCTCATTACTTCGGAATATCATTATGTTCTTATACATGTGGTTCATTTTCCAGGGCTATCAGTTCTGGACTAAGGCAGATCCAGAAGGATATTTTTCCATTAACGATATAAGAACTGGTGACTATAATCTTTATGCATGGATTCCTGGTTTTATTGGAGATTACCGAAATGATGAAGTTATTACCATAACACCAGGTGCGGTTTTCTGTCATAATTAATGAACGTCTTTCCTGCCAATATGAGTTACCTTTTAAATTCCGATGCTTTAGGATTTGTCCATTTCACTGTGTGGCAGGTTGTGATCTGGACTTGGGTGATGTTATATACAAGCCCCCGAGAGATGGCCCTACATTGTGGGAAATAGGCATACCGAACCGTTCTGCCGCAGAATTCTACGTTCCTGACCCCGATCCTAAGTATATCAATGAACTTTATGTCAATCACCCTGACAGGTTCTCTCTCCTTAATGCAGATAATTTACACATTTAAATTATGGGAGTTGATTGTTAACATATGGTTTAATGTGAAATCTTCAGAGATAATTTACACTTGAAATCTTCATTTTCTTTTCTCTTCTCAGGTTCAGGCAGTACGGATTATGGGAAAGGTATGCAGATTTATACCCTGATGAAGATTTGGTTTACACGGTTGGTACAAGTGACTACGCAAAAGATTGGTTCTTCGCTCAAGTTACAAGGTTTGATTCATCCTACATGTTTTTCTTCATCAGATTGACAGACAAATTTTTGAGAGGGAAATGAATCCAAGACACTTGCATCATAAAAATGATCGTCATCTGTAGCTCTGTTGTTCATGGGGTTTGATGTTTTTTTCTCAATTAACAAGCTTTCTAAGCATTTCAGGAAGAAAGATGACAATTCATATCAAGGAACTACATGGCAGATCAAGTTCAAACTTGACAATGTACAAAACAGTGGATCATACAAACTACGATTAGCACTTGCAACTGCAAATGTTGCTGAATTGCAGGTATCATTCTTCTCCTTCTTCTTCTTCTTCTTTTGTAACTCCTTTCATTTCCTTTTGGTTTATCCGGATATAATTTACTATTTAATCACCTATATTAATTTATTCTTAAGGTTCGCATCAATAGTCTAGAAACAAATCCATGGTCAACTGGAGTAATTGGGCATGACAACACAATTATGAGACATGGAATTCATGGACTCTATTGGCTTTACAACATAGAAGTGCCAGGTTCTGAGCTCGTGGAAGAGGATAATACTATTTTCTTGACTCAAACTATGGCCACCAGCCCTTTCCAAGGAATCATGTATGACTACATACGTTTAGAAGGCCCCCCATCTTCTAATTCTGACAACTAACTTGGAATTTCATTTCCTGAATAACAAATTGTCAAATTACTAGACTTCATCAGTTAAATGATATCAAATTGTACCGGAAGAAACGTTGACTTATACACAAAGCCAATAATATTGAGAAACTACAAAATGATGTCTAAATATATTTATTTGAAGTGTTTGTGTACATATCTTATTTTAATATGATGACACATAATCAAGCTGGGTCAGCTGTGCTCATCTGATTTTTCCAACAGTGGGTGTAAGTTGTTGTCAACAATTACAACACAGTTGATAAGTCTTTAAAGCAAGGATGTTCTAATATTGCCTTGTGCAGGTTGGTACAAAATCTTGCAGTGTCAAATTCTTAAATCTCCGTTTGGGAGTGCATGCTTTGAGTTTGAGGTGCTTTTCAAAAGTGTGTTTGCCTTGAAAAAGCATTAAATTAATATATTTTTTTAATGTTTTAAGATGATTTTGATATACTAATATAAAAAAAACTGAAAAAAAAAACATTTTGATATATTTTCAAGTGAAAAACACTTTGCACCACAATACAAAATAGACACTAAGAAAAAGGGTTTCATCATGGATTAAGATTCCGATTCCGTTGCCCTCCCATTTGGAACCTTCGAGACTGTTTTATCAGAAGATGTTAACTAGGTAATATCACTTTTAAGAGGGAAAGTCCTTTCTGGTCTTTCAATCTTTATGCGCTACTAATATTTGCTTATCATAGATGCTGTGTGACTTATACATCGTGATATTTTCATCATTATGAAATGGGTTTTTATTCATTTAGTTTACCAGCACTGAAGTAGCTCAAGTATGAGAAAGCATAAGAATTTCCTAGGCTCAAGTTTAAATTCTGATAACTAGTCTTGCCTATATGATGGATGCCCATATGAACAGATTTAATTTTTTTTGGCTCCTGTTATGATGTGTCTTTCCTTGCTTGCAAACTTAAAAGTTAGGAGCTTGACAGCCAAATACAGCTGCCTATATCACAATGCTTGAATCTTAGGCAGGTTCAGTAATGAGGCTTTACATGTTGACCCTTGTATTGGTAATATACCTCGTGCAACCACAAGCCTGTTATAATGTGTCGAGAGTTAAAGCCTCCTGAGCATGGTGCACTTATTGTTGCACCCTATCTTGATATCTGAAACATGATTAGAGTGCTCAGTGATTTTAGTTATTGAGTGCGCTGCAGGTATGCTGTGGATTGATTGTCAATTTGCCAGATCTGCAGATAGTTGCTGTTGCCTCATAAACACGGTTACCTTCTATGGCTCCAATAATCAATTGTGCTGCCTTTTAACACCACACACACACACATTATAAAATGTACTTCTTCCCCCTGGCAGCAGTTAGTGAATACTATTGGAGTACCGGGAGACGAGGAGGTAAATGGAGTTGAGTTCCTTTCAAAGTTCACAAAACTATAATATACGTAAATTCTTAACTTCCTTTCTCTGTAATTCCAACTTTCGTCCTTCCTCTTTCTGGATAATATCAATGGAGATGCACTCTTGATTTTCAATTAGTTCCAATAAGTTGTCAACAAGCAATCATAGAATACTGGCAGAAGCTAGACCGTAAACAGTTGCGATTTCTCTCAGGAAAATGAATAGATGCTTGCTAGCTTATGCTCAAGAATGACATTGGTTTAGGCCAACCAGAAACTACATGACAAACATCCCTAGTGGGAACTGCTGGATCAGATATTTTTCTAGAGGAAGAGATTCTGTTAGAAAGAAAGAAAAATGTACAAGGTGGAGATCAGGAATCCTCCAGATTAAAGACAGAGAAGATTAAACAGAAGCATAGTATGACTAATTCAAGAGTGCTTCTTTGATATCTCTAATAAATAAACTCTCAGCCACCATCACACTTTAGCTTTATTGTTTTGTATCCACTAACTGGGTCAGTGCCCTTTTCAATATTCAAGCTAAGCCCTTCACTTTAAATTTTCTCCCCAACTACAAAATGTTCAGTGAAGTAGGTGGCATCAGCATACTTTGCTGAAGTGAGACATACTATGTCATTGCTCCCTGTTAATGCAAGAAGTATTTGGTTTTGCTCTCTGTTTCTCAGTTTTGATGCCCTAATTTATCTTTCAGGATATTGCAAAAAGCATTTCAAGCTTTTAAAAACTTTCTTTGGGTGGAAATGTTACTAAACTGCAAGCAATACGAGATGCTATTCAACAAATCTGTGCACTTTGTCTTTGGTACTATTTTTTTTATGATTTGACCGATTACTCATACGTACGTGTGCTTATTTCCTATAAAATGGTTTCTGTCAGTAATGGTTATCGTTGAATGATGCCACAGACTTCTGACTTATGAACACCTGATAATAAGTTATCTAGCTAACTGCAGGTTACAACCTATTGCCTTGATATCACATGCTTTATTTATTCATCTCCTAACAAGTGTCACTCTTAATATCAATTACTCCTTGTGGAAGTTCAGTTGATTTAATGATTACAGAAATTTTGTCTTCCTTTGAAAGAAAAAACTCTTCGAGGTGTCTTAACGGGTGTGTGTTATCAAAATTTCTATTTTCATTAGGAATTTGTTATAGTTTGAAATTCTTGGTAGATTTATGAACTTAAAAGCAACATGAGAAATTAAGAGTATCCTGGCCTGGTGATGAAAGCGATAAAAGGTGGACTTGTGCTTGGCAAGCTATAAAGATGGTATCTTTTCCTAGAACTCCTGCTGTATCATGTGGTTCGTTTTTGAGGGTCACAATTCATTATTTTTTTGGGTGGACAGCATGGCTAATTTCCCATTTTCTGATCTATTTTGGAGCGACAGTGTCATTCCTTAGGCCCCGCAAATATAATTTTTTTCTCTTGTATTTGGTATAAATTCTTGTGTGTGCATGCCAGTGTGTGTGACATATATGAGAGGTTATGGGCTAATGCATAGAGGAGCTCAAATCTTCCTCTGTGAATTCTCAAAACAACAGAACTCAACATGAATTTCATAAGGTTAGAGCATTACTGAAGTTTTTTGGATTGGCATAATCTGCTACAGTGATTTTCAGGTGAAAAAAGAAAAGCGATTCCATTTACAGGGGATATAATTGTTTTTATTTCTCCACAGGTTTGGGCTTCAAAATGGAATGGAATGAAATAGCATATGTTAGTTGTAGGAAAGCCAACTTGAATCATGAGAATCTATGCATGGCTGTATTGATCCAAGAAGTCGTTTGCGGTGATTATGCTTTTGTAATTCAAACAAAGAATCCCTTATCGGGTATACCTGTGAGATACAAGCCTTTTTCTTTCTGTTTTAAGTACAGGGTCGGGTATCTCATCTGATTCTGTCAATCCAAACAAAGATTGTGAAGGGCTTGGGAGAGACTTTGGTGGGGGCATATCCTGGACGAGCCATGAGCTTCTTTGCCAAAAAAATGCAATTTGAAGTTTCCCTTTGTGATTCCATATCCTCTTTATATGCCTTCACTATATGCTCCTTTTTCCTCGATATGAAGGCTAGGTTATCTTTATCGGTTTTTAGTTAACATGTCAGCTTACTAAATTTAGGTGATTAAAGAAAATCGTATACACATGTTACCTTCTAAACTCAAATATGAATCTGGTTTCCAGGTACTGGTTATCTGAGTAAGAATATAGGCCTATATAGCAAGCCTTCCATAATATTCAGGTCGGACTCAAATGGTGAAGATCCGGAAGGATATGATGCTGGTGCTGGGCTTTATGACAGGTCTGTTTCTGAAATTCTGTTTTTAGATTGGCGCAATAGATAAAAACTGCTCTTATCTTTTTAATCTCCTTCGGTCTGGGGTCTCCAAAGTTGAAACTGCTGAATTTGGCTAACCTGGAATATCCACAACTAGGTCTTGGAGAAATCCATTAATCTGTCATGTCATCCACATCACTAGTGATAAATATACGGTGGTTAAGATCTCATTGCAAATTTACTTGGAACCCAAATATAGTTGAAGGTTCTGTGCGTCCTTTTATATGTATTCATTGATTGCATCTCAACATCTGAGAAAATCTTTGATTTTGGGTTTCATTGATTAATAGAAGCCGGCAGACTAACCCAGCTGTAGAATATTCGCAATTAGGTGATGGAATAATTCGTTTATATGTCATGTGGTCCTCCATTTTATTTGGTGGTTAGGAACT
>Ga0307510_10004902_pt1 | contig 15830 bp, 19 predicted proteins | sample 12_EM_MG_FD_207224 | JGI IMG/M metagenome (GOLD analysis project Ga0307510, IMG submission 207224) | Populus trichocarpa ectomycorrhiza microbial communities from riparian zone in the Pacific Northwest, United States - 12_EM | ecosystem: Host-associated > Plants > Roots > Unclassified | place...
GGTAGTGCTCAGCAAACTCATTTGGGGTCCTGGGCACGCGGTTCTCGTATCTTGCGCGGGCGATACGGGTGTTGGGGTCGGTTACAGCGACGAGGAAGTCCGGAGTGGTTTGGCGATTAGCCGGTTGGTAACCCATGTCAATAAAGTACTGTCGGGCGAGTGAAGCTAGGCCGTAGTAGGCCATTCGACCTTCGTAGATGACGCAGACTTTGTCGAAGTGGTCGTACACGGTCTCGGAGGCTTGATAAACCGACATTTCAGTCATGATTCTGGCGATATCGGTGGCAATGCGAAGAGCTTGGACAAACTTGAGTGCGGTTGAGGAATCGAGACCTCGAGTCGAGCTTAAAAAAAACATATCAGGAACATGGTCATTGAGTGACTGGAAGAGGGCTACGCACTTATCCCAGCAGTTGACTAGACTTCGACAGGCCAAAGCCTCGCAGATGGAGACTCGCTTCTTCTCACCACCGGAAACACCGCGAATCCTGGCATCTCCGACGAGGGTCTTCCTCACATGGCGAAGACCGAAGACGGTGGAGAGGACGTCGGTGATTTCTTCGATGAGCTCGTCCCTAGTTTGACCGTCTGCTCGTGTATGTGGGGTACGAGTCTTGGCCGCGAATCGGATCGTTTCCTCAACAGTAAGGGTGGGGAAGTGAACGTCGTCTTCGGGGGAATATTGAACGTCACCGCGATAGTGAGCGGCAATATCTTCTGGAGTGAGGGAGTCGTAGTGGACATCACCCTTGACGTCGTGGTAAGTATCGCGTTGGTTCGCGAGCATCTTGAGGAACGTGGTGCATCCGGATCCCGGGCTACCCAAGACGACTGAAAGGGTTTGGATGCGCGTAAGTGTGGGGTGTCGGGGACCGCACAATTAGGAAACAGACTCACGAAGCATTTCCCCAGGCTTGATCACACCGTTGAAGTCATGAAGAATCGTTTTCTCCATGAATTTCCGAATCCCTCCCAGATGGCCTTGGGGTTGAACTGTTGGTTGTTCAGTCATGGTTGTTGTGGTCGCGGTCGTGGGGATAGAGGTAGACAATATAGACACACTTCCTGACACTTGGGAGCGGCGAGGAAATTAAGATGAAGAGAAAATGAGAGAGAGAGGATGGGCCCAGACGCTGTCTTTCCTTCCCTGGGGAACGTCGGCAGATGGTGCTACCCGCGAATGTACGGGCTCCTGAAAGGTACTCCGTCCTCACACAGGTGGAAGGTCGGAAAGTGCTTGGGCCAGGAAGTTGGAAGTGAAGGGAGATGGGTGATTGTGGGTGACGTTGGACGATTTTTTTCGGCGCGTCGTTGGATCCTCGGGCACGCACGAACCGATCATCGATCCCGCCATCGCGAGGTAAATTCTATACGTAGATTAAATCCCCAGTGCTACGTTCATAAACTAGACAATATCTTTTTTGAGCATGCTATAAGGCTATCAAGGCCTATACGTGCCGGTAATCAATCTTGCCATGATAACAACCGACGAATAGCGTGTACATATCCTCAGTATTGGGTGACAGTCCCCAGGACTAGGGATATATATATCCGTTGTAGAAGGGTGCCACTAGCCGAGTTTTATTGGTCAATATCCGGGTGTTGTCCGTAAGAGTATTTGAGAATAAACACTTCTCTCCGGCGTGAAGGTGAACCACGAGGATGTATCCACACACCGTACGGAGGCCTGCTGAGCCATACAGTGGGCTCGGCGTTCAAGCTGAGGCAAGATATGGCTAGTTTGTGGGTTCGTGCGTGGTCTCCGCAATCACGGCAGAGCCAGGGATGGAATCAGGGGGGTGATGCATTGAATGGGAACGACCCATGTCTCTGGGGGGTTAAGGCAGGTTGAGGAGAAAGCCCCGCCAGACCCCCACCCGGCAGCCCCGGGCAGTGTATTCTTGTGTAGGCGTTGAAATTTACTGATTCCAGATGCGCGGTTTAGGGACAATATCTACGCCCCGACGCAACGGTCGGGGTCCTGACAGTTCCCTTAAAAGGCTATCGATATTCATCTATGCTCGTGTGTAGTACTGTTTAGTCCTGGGGACTGTCACCCATTTACTTTGGGATAAGTTATATACCACTATTTGCCTCGCAACAGCCTCGTTATATCATTACCGTGTAGTATATACCTGACACCATGGAGATAAACCTGGTATCAAGACTTTAACGTGTCTGTCGTGCATACCGCAGCTACATATCCCAATATCATCATTGCGGCTACACGATAATGTACGTACTATCTATATAAACACAATATATTTTTTTCAACACGCCCAACAATCCGGTCAAGTCCATACGAGGCCGATGTCAGATTGATGTATTGATGATCTACCCAACGTCGAGTACACAACCCGGCGTTCACTTTTCGAAGGTATCGTATGTTAATTACGGTCTATACATACCTCGCGTAAAGCGAGTGCGAACTCTGTTAACTGTATACCACCTAAATACAGCGGGTTTCATTTCGATAGACCGTTTCCTGCAGAATAGAGCCCCAATTTTTTATTTATGTTTTGATGGTATTGGGGCTCGGCACCCCGGCATGACGCACCGCACACCGAACCGGTTTTCGAAATCGGTGGCAGGTTGTGCCAGTTCCGCGCTCACGTTCCCAGCGGTGCCCACCCATAAGCGCGTCGACTGGTGCGGCGATCGCAACTCGACTCGTCAACAAACACCAGCTGATGCGAGTAATATTGCTGAATCCGTACTAAGTATTCTCTCCTCAACTGTTCATCCAGTTCTCTCGCAGGGATTGTCAACTTCTTGCGTGTGAGGCCCGACGTCGGCCTCAGTCCCGGGCTCTGCCACTTGTCGGCCCTATTCCTTGTTGCTTATCTAATTTCTGCGAGTTGGCTCCCGCTGGGCCACTCGGAAGGAGGTCAAACATTCCCTCCGGCTACATGAAAATCTGAAAGAATTCAGGCCACGAAAAAAAATTAGGTACTAGCGAAAGAAAGAAAGTTCGGAATGGGCGAGTTCGACGCTGCCATGAGGGGTAACCCCTCATAAATAGCATTTTGATGAGGGGGAGAGACCATGGACTCTGAAAGCCATGGCGTACGCCTCGATCTTTGGGAGTACTATAGTGCAATCCCCTGGGCGTCGCATTGGGGTAATAAGTAAACAAATCCTACACGGTGATAGTATAACCCATGGTGAATTTCCCGTGTTTCATTGGTAGATTCATCCCACCGGACTTGAGAAGAGTTCCAGCCCAAGTGGATTTAGCCCCCACGTCAGTTCCTGCTCTCGTCGTCGTCTGACCCCCCCCCCCCCCCGGAGATGACTGTCTTCGCTTGCCCAGATAGTAGGGGCCAGATCAGACCGTAAGGGATTCATCAGCCAAAACCTCATCGCTCGGTCCCCACTGCAGCCCGCGTTCGCCCTCATCAGGCCCACCCAGTGCAAGGCCGACTTCTTTCGGAAGGCGCGATGGGAACATACCGGTTTCCACCGGGTCGAACCCGTGGGGACGTTACTATCTTACCCCATGGTGCTGGGCGCCTTCTCGCTGAAACTGATTCCCACAAGACCTATGCATAACCTTCAACAGGCATGGGAGAGACCCATGATAGGGCGTTAGATAAGGATACGCTAATAGCCATCCAGGGGAGCGTAAATTACCGTTTGATATTTCTTAGTAGTATCCAATTGGTGTGACGAGAGGGGAGGACCTGAGATGGGTACAACGGGCGCAATTTCTACTTTCTCGTTGTGGCCGGCGCGGATGGCAACAACATGCACAAAGCTCCCATAGCAAAGACGTGCTCCAGGATTTTAGAGGCATGCAGCGACAGCGCCCTGCCCGAATCCCTATCCGCATCCATCCCAGGTTACATTAAGCCTCCAGCCGAAGACTTCCTATCAGCGCACGAGGCTCTTTGTGATCCCCTTGCCCGACGGATCTTAAGAGTCTTAGCTCCTAACACGACCGCGAGTTCTGAGGTGAGATCGAGTCCAGGCCCGGTGATGAGTGGTTCAACCAAAGTTTCGTCTTTGGCAAGGGGGTGAGAAGCAGATCCAGCGTTGCAGAGTCTAAGCACATGATATTCACCAAAAAGACTAGGAGGCGTTATCTAGGACGTCAAACGCATTGACGAAGCTGAGATCCATCGCGTCAACTTGGGGTTTTTCGTCCACTGAATCGTGGAGACTGGGAGAAATACTACAGATACCATCAGTCTCATCGCCCTTCACACGAACGACGGACCTAATCCCCGTCGCTCTGGTCCTCGAGGAAAGCACTGATGCTGTTTCGAGCGTTCTGTGGGGGGGAAGGCCTGTCGGCGACGACCGGAGGATCTGGAAAACACGAAAACCACATACAATGCGTTTCTTGCGGGGTTTACCATCTTCCTCATCATCGTCCTCGTCCTCGTCTTCTTCAGAGGATTCAACATTCTTCCTCCCAGAACCAAGTTTCTTCCTCGAGGAGCGACCTTTCGATTGGCCAACAACTTTCTTCTCAAAGTCCCTCACGTCCTCTAACTCCTGGGCGAATTCCCTCCTGGCTTTGATCGCCTTGGCCTGTTCCATACTTATCCGACCAGACATCCCCAGCCCAGTTAGGATCGACTTGAGGCATTTTATTTGCGAGGAAGGGCTGTCGAGGTCTTTGAATTCCTTTGACCAGACCTTGCGCACGCCGCAGGCAACCACCAGAGACTGAAGCGAGTGTGAGCGAGTGTAGTTCCATGGGAGGAAACCCTGCCGTGACACACCTTTAGCCGTTTGATCGTCTCTTCATCTTTGGACAGATCTTTCTTCTCTTTTTTCTGTCGCGTCCCTTTCGGTTTCTAAACCGAGGTAGGATCGTTAAAATTTACCCCCAGACGAGATGATTAGGAAGTGACACGGACCGTTCCGTCTTTCACACTCTGCGCCTTGCGCCGCTTTGGAGGTTCGTCGTCGAACAAAACTGAGATTTCGGAGTCGCTCTTCTGAGAATTTTGTGATGGGACCGTTAGAACGTAGGGAGAACAAGTTAAATACTACGGGTTGTGGAGTATTCACATCACCGGACACCTGTTTCGCCTCTCGTATTCGTTCTGCATTCGGTCGCTTCTGCAAGGGTTGGGGTTTCGTCGGTTGAGGTGTACCCACAGTATCGTCTTCACCGTCAGAGTCTACGATCTCCTGCTTCGACTTTTTTGGGGGAGATGTCAGGATGAGAGGTTTTGAGATTGATGGCCCTGGATCTGTATCGTCGAGGTCAGAGTCAACGAGTTCCTAAACGCAGCCCCACAGGTAACGTTAGCCCATGCATGATGTGAGATTCGAGAACGAACGTACAGCGGATATGGCACTCTTAGGTGCCTTTCCCGAAACTGTCGACTTGACGCTTGACTTCTTCGTCTTGCCCTTGGAGGATTTGTCAGCCCTGGCCCCCTTCTCCTTGACTTTCGATGTCGAACCCGACTTCTTCGCCTTCTTAGATTTAGGCTCGCTATCGGAACTATCTTGGTCACTCGCTTCGACATTCTTCTTCCTTCGCTTGTTGGAGTTCCCACCTGCTTCAGATTCAGGTCGCGCGGTTCGCTTCTTCGGAGGGGACGGAGGGGAGAGTATCTGTTCATCTTTTTCGTCTGCCCGAAGCTAATAGAGATGGAAGAGGTGAGATTAGAGCTTTTTGGGTTCAAATGGTTCAGGTCAAACGACCCAGTGTGGTACGAGTGATCGAGGCGAGAAGGAAACTCACGGCCAGGTCCTTTATAAGCTCCTTGACGGTGCTCTTATGCTCGTACCGAAGCAAAGTACCACGTGGAAACTCCAATCGCGCGTCGAGACGGAACAGAACGTCCTTGAACGTACAATGGCTAACCGAAAGGTCATCCACAACCGCGCGAAACCCGTGGCCGGTCAATAACTCACTAGGATTCCCCAGTCGCCAGCAGTTCTTGCACAATCGTGTCCGTGGTCTCTAGAATAAGTTCTAGATCCAGTTCGGCCATATTGGTACGTGGATATCGCGCGCGCGGGGAACTGTGCAAAGACGCGCGCAATGCGGATCCGGCGGTGCCGTGAAGGGGGTTGAGAGAAAAGTTGAGGTTTCCCACGGTCGGACGTTCCTTCGTCGCGACTAATTCCTGGGACGTTCAATACCGACGTTTATTCTTTATAGGTGCCGTGAAATCATGGTCCGAAACTCTCGTCGCGCGGGTCGGATGCACACCCACTTCCTCTTCCCCCACCACGAGCACCCGTGACTACCACTGTTTCCTCGGGGAAAACGAAACCGAGGTCGCTGCTTTTGAAGTACCACGGATTTCTGCTTCCGTCGTGTACAACCTGAACCTCCCGAGCACCTCCGATGAATCTGGCCTCCAACGCTCCTCTGTTGACATCAAGGTGTGACCAGCTTCTACATCTCCCGAACGGACGTTGACGTTTCGTACGGTCTACCATCTGACATGCTTCTCGGTTCCGATTGAATACTTCTCTGCAAAACCTGTTTTTATCGACAACCGTCTATTTATCTTGGACCCTACGCCCGAGACTGCCCAGGCACTCCCCCGTCCTCATAGTTGGCAGCCGGTCAACAGTTCGTTTCTCCCTCTTCACGTAGTTCCTCTCGCCTGACATCCTCTTCGGTTACCATCAATCTAGCTCAACTCATTGCAACCTCCCAGCCAGAAGCACGTGATGTGCTGTCCTCCATGCTGGGAGGCTGCTGTAACAACCCCGCATCTTGTAATGATCTATTTGTGGACCACTGTATTGAACCGTGTCGTGACACCGGTGAAGGACGGCGGGATGCTGTTCTCCGTCATCTGTCGAATAGGATATGCGTTCCACGGCCAGAATTTCCTTTGTGCAAACCCTCCGCTTGCCGCTCCGTACCAACAGTGTGTCTCTCATACGAGATTTTTACCTCGTCGCCACCTGCCTACGAACACAAAAGTGTGACGCCAGGTACACTCCGGTCGTGCAACTTTGTACACCCATAAACTTGAAAAGCAGTGGAGCAAAATCTTGAACATGACCTTCCACGTTGAGGTGTTCAGTTCTGGTCCCCTCTCCGAGCTGGCCTCTCTCCATATCCATTGGGATGCGACCACGTCTGGGAGAGCTGGGTTCTTCGACGTACACTGCGTTAGTTTGAGACTCCCCACACTCCAACTAACCCCATCAGTTTTCCACGCCAATCCGAGTCCCCGAGGTCGGGCCACCATCGTGACCGGCCGGGCCCGCCGTATATACGGTCCTCTAAACCTCAATTCTATGTACGTTTCCCCTTGTTGTGAAACGTCAGGCACCTCGTTGTTTTGCTGCTTAAGGATCAAAGACCGCCGGAGACACCTTGTGCGGGCTCTTCGTTCAGATGACAAAACCACTTCGCATTGGTTCTAGGCTACGAATTTCTGACCGGACGTCCCGGGCTCTGCCGCCTGTCGGCCTTACACCTTATAAAATAATGATTACCTAAGTTATACAATCAAGGAACCTCCGAGTGGGCTATCACGAGCGAAAGGAGGGGGTGAGCCCGAGTGCGAGCAGGGGAGCCACGCGTTCCCGAAAAGGAAGTGCACGATCGATCCGATCAATGCGCGCGGCGAGCTGGCATGCTCGGTTTCCTCAGGACGAAAATCGAGTATACCTTGCTCAATCCTCGTCCGTTTGAGGCCGCATTTAGCGGGATCGGCCGCGTCCGACGTTCTCCAGAGGCTGGTATTATATATATATATTTTATTTCAGACATTTTTGTGCGCACGCTTTTCGAACCGGCCAAGAAAATAATGATTATATAAGCTAAATAGAGTATGCGGACAAAATATAACCAGAGGGACCCCTGGGTGGGCATCCCAGATGGTTTCCCACGAGCGAGCATTCTCCCGGAATTATTTGATGGGAGGGGGTGCCGCATGACGCGAGGAAATGGTATTTCCCACGATCGCTACACCCCGAGTCCCCCTGATCAACGGGGGATACCACCTGATGGACGAGGGACCTACCTACCCAAAAGGGATGGGCCGTGGGAACCCCAACCCGGCCTAAAAGTGATCCACACAATCCCAGGAGTGATTTGTGGAACCCCTGGGCCAGCCAGGAGAACGACATAGAGTGTGGACTTATTGCACACATGCGTGTGGATTAAGTCCTTGAATTTATCACAACTTTGGTAAGTACACCTGTTTCCAATGGATCCGTCAGCATACCCTCGCGCGGATGAACGGAAAGTAAAACAGACATGGTACTGAAGAATAGTTCCAGCTCTGTCACAATATTGTCGTTCTTGATCAAGGCCGCAAGGTGTGGGGTTACAACTTGCGGCTCCTTGCATTTGGCATAGACAAAAATTGCGTGTTCTGCTTGTTGAACATCAAAGTCAGATCCTCCAAACAGTACGGATCATCCGCAACACATGCGGTAGAGATAGCGCTGCGGATACCGGTACCCCAAAGCGTGATCCTCACGACGTCGCTGGTCCAATCCGATTTGCGCCTGGAAGTCGTCTTGCCGATAGCATGGGTGACGGGTTCCTCGGGTAGGTAGAGCTTGTGTCGAGTCTGGCGTCTATCCGAAATCCTGCCAATCGCGGCAACGTGGCATGGAAGGATGGAACAGAGATGGACAGAGAATCCGGTATGGAATGCGATCCCGCGGGCGACTTCCGTGCTTTCCGTAGGGTTAAGGTCTGGACTTGTCACGAACACGGTGAACACACGAAAACTGAGGACTGAGAGATGTACTGAGGGGGCGAGATCGTGTGTGGGGAAGAAGGAGGTGCAGCGAAATGACTAATCATCTTCCATCTCCTCCGTTGGACGGTTGTGCCGATTGCTAGCTCCCGGTCCGATCCCGATGGGGTCACGCGCGATGTCCTCTATACGCATAGTGGCTCTCTCCTTACCCCACACGAATTCTGTGATCATTTTCTGGAGCTCGGTCTGTATCGAATCAGGCATCCCCTGGGCTCTCGCCAAGAACTGCGTCTTGCTCCCGGCAATCATTTGGACTATGTGTCTCTTCCCTTCTAGGGTTGGGTATCTCGCCTCCCACCTCTTAAAGTCCTTCTTAATTGTCTCGATGATTTTCCTCCACGGCTCTTCTGGGTTCAGCTCATTTCCGACCCACGCGCCAAGGATCCGCGTTGCGTCCCGGTCTCGGGCGATGTGTATGGAGGCGGGCACGGTTTCCCCACTTCTATTGATCCTCCTCGTCTCTACTAGTTCTCTGCGGTATTCCGCTGACCCGATGGGGACAATCTCCGTCTTTTCAACGTTGAAACGAGCGCCTGACATGCCGCACCACTCGTCCGGAATCTTCGTTAGGTCTGACAGGCTGTCATGCTCGGTCAAAACGACTGTCGTGTCATCTGCAAACAGTGATACCTTCACTTTTTCGTCTAGACTTGGTACATCTATCCCCCGAATACTCGATGCCTGAATGTTTGCGGCCAGCGGCTCTATGCCAAGGTCGAAAAGTATACAAGACATAGGATCGTCTTTCCCGACTCCTCTAGTGACGAGGAAGGGGCTGCTCACCACCCCATTTATTATCACCGATGTCGGGGCGTTCGCATAGAGTGTCTTGATGGTGCGCGTCCTGCAAAAGACGCAACAAAAAATGCAGTCACGTGAAAGATCCCAGGATCACATGATCTATTTCATGTGATTTTGGCTGATCGCATTTCCAATCACGGCCCCGCGACGTTCCGACCGTTGTTCCTATCCCTCACTTCCCTCTTGTATCCGCTCGCCGGCCATATTGCTTATTCTGTATGGGGTTGCTACAGCCCCGGCGTTGATCTGGGGTTCTGACTCTCTTTCGATCGCCCCTTCGCAGTCGAAGTACTACATCTGTTTCGGCAACAAGCCCGCACGGTGCCACCCCCATGGTTTCCCCTTCGAGCGTGCCGTGGTTGCTCTTCTCCCAACACTGGCTCACAACTCATCATGTATCATCACCCAATGCCTCTTACCCTACCGTAATTCCTGCCTCATAACCAACAATTGTATTATCTGCTGGGTAAAGCATCCTTTCAGTAACCACGGGCCTGGAGACGGTCGCAAATCCGTTCGCACCGTCCCTCTCAGCGTCATTGATATGTGTCGAGTTCACAAACATGCCGGTTCTGTTCACTTGCCCGTGCGATGCGCCACCGCTTGGAGATGGGACCGTTCGCGTCGTGTGTCGATAACGGTGGTGTCGAAACTTGGTCAAGGGTCAAGGCGACGTGTCAGGCATACAAATGCCGGTAGCTCCAATAGCGACGGGGAGTTGAGCAGGTTGTTGTCCTTGACGGAGGACGTGAGTGGTGTGAGGGATCTGGCTGCCAACGACTAGGCTCAAATCAGGATCCTTGACGTCCCCGATCCCGTTTACCCCAGTAAGAATATAGATCATGAGGTTTTTTACCTATAACATGTGCTGATCGCCCCCCATCAGATATGGAGAGAAGCTGCGATACCACTATGCTGCTGCTAATGCAGGGTCTGTGAATGAGCAATACAGATCGAGAACGTTGCCAATGGGCCGGATGACCACTGCGCCCATAACTGCTGCTGCCAAGAACACCAACACCAGCACTGCCCCTCCGGTTGTCACACGGTCGCTTCCCGAAAAAGCGATAGGACAGTTGCCAACGCTTGCTGAACAAGAAGGGACCTGGCCCCGCCGTAAACATGCGAGACGTTCTCGGAAACGGCGACGAGTCACTAAGTAACGATGACAACAATATTGTATCCAGGGGAGCGATAGTGACGACAGACATAACTGAGGGGATGTCTGGTGCAGAGGATAAATATTCGAATAACCGGTCATTACCGCATTCTGCCGCTACGTAAGGAACATTGGGATGTGTGCAGGTCCATCACTGACATATTTGTATGGGGAAACCGTCGCGGAACGCAAAGATCATCATATGATCATAGGCCCAGCCATGAGGCCAGCCAACTGGGAAGCTTCTCCCGCGACGACGATCATCAACGGTTGAAGCTTGAAGCCAAGATCCGACATCCCAGACGACATCATCCGCTGTCTCGAAACCTTTTCCAGCCCAGTGTCGTTGTCCGCCGTTTTTTCTACGGTCAAGTTGTTGCCGGTCGTTGACAGTTGGCCGGAAATCAAAATTGTGGGAACTGACAGTGAACTTGACGGCGACGGTTGCTCCGTAGAATTGCCCAAAGTGCAGGGCCTTATCTTGCTTACAGCGCGTTACAAAACGACAGATCGCTTTTTTCGAAAAATAGAACAGGATTCTTTTGTTTATGTGACGTGTAAACAAAGATTTACACCGCCGGTTGACAGATCGTATGCCCCCCGGGCCCTCCCAGGAACCTCCGGGATAAGAGCCAAGGGTATATAACTCATGGCGCCTTGCTTGTCTGTGCGTGTGTGGCAGAGCTGAGTGTATAGACATGAGTGCGGCGAGGTATTTGGATGGCAAACGGCGCTCATCATGCATCAACTTCGAGGTTGATCACCGCACCGATCCTGCACTCAAAACTTGTTTACACATCACGGTATAGACAAAGAAATCTTATCCTGTTTTCTCGAAAAGCGATCTATCGTTTCGCAACGCGCTGTACAAGGTCTCTAAACCCGTAAATGAAGCTTCCCGATTCAGCGAACATCATAGCATCCCTACATTTGTTCGGTGCCGTTATCCACCGCACTTCTCCACAGTTTCCGGGACTCCCGAGCGTCCGGGAAGGTTTTTATCAGGGGCGGTCGTACGTCAGCGCTTCTATAGTGCCATTACGGCGACTATTCCTTTTTGCACAACCAAACAGCATAGATATTAGACATGTGCATGATCGATTGATCTCCGACGGGTGAACCCCGAATTGATCGGAGCTTGAATGAGGCGGACCAACATAGGTTCACCAGCCGTAACAACCAGCTTGACCAGCAACGCGCCCGCATCTCTTGCACAACGCCGTGCCACCTGACCGCTTAAGCACAGTTCTGTCCGGCATTCGGGACTGGCACCGACTGGCCAAAGCCAAAGAGTCCGGGTAGCCCCAGACATGTCACCCACAAAAAACAACGCGTATGTGGGTTGTCGTGACGAGGTCGCCGAAACTTTCGTTGGCGGTCAGTCTCTGGAGAGGGTGGGATTTGATGGGGAGCAGAGAGTAGTAAGCAGGGAGTGGGCGGAGAAAAGTGAGTCCCTGACGAATGGATTGTCACATCTTTGCTCACGGAAGACCAGTACTGCGTGGCAATATAACTTGCAACAAGATTCTCACCGAGGCAGCAAAAGACGTCGCACGACAGTATATTCAGGGTCGTGGTTTACGAGACCCCGAGGAAGCAAAGGGACCACCCTTCATGCTGCCCTCGACGGATCCCGACCAATATTCATACGTTCGTGCAATCTCCACCCCACTGTTTCCAGCGTGTGCTGACAAAAACAAGTGGTGTTCATTTTGTAACGACTTCGGGGAGACGCTGGTCCTCTGCTCAACCTGCAGGGTCTGTGCGTGCGTTACGGGTCCTGCATCAGCTCGGGGATGCTTCATCTGGGACCCGTGCATTGACAGCCCCGAGTTTGTCTTCCGCTGTCCTCTCTGTACAAAAAGGTCGAGGTCCCCCTGTGTGGTATGTACAGAAATCGTCTCTGAGGATTTTGCGTTGACGTTGGACGTCCAGCTTAGATCAAAGGTTGAGATCCCTGACATCAAACAGATCCACTTCCGCTATGACCCAGCCGTGCTCATCATCTCGCTGGCATGGGGTGGGTTCCAGACCAGCTTCGGTACCCAGCTCTATTACCACCTGTCCCGCAAGTATGTTGGTAACTCTTCATCAGTGAGTCCCCTGTAGACCTGGAGTTCGCTGTGGACACTGATCCACGTGCAGGTCATGTTGTTGAATGCCCCTCTCGAGGGTATAGCCGCTAAGGGTGACAAGCAACCCGGGCCGAGGAAACCGAAGAGGGGAAAGGCCAAGGAGATGGAAAAAACAGTAACGGCAACAACAACAACCCCTGCCATGGCAGAGGAGCTGTTGGAGAGATACCCCACCGCAAAGATCGTCGTGGTGATCGATACCCATTGCTTAGACAATGGGTATTTTGTTTACACCGGGAACTCTCCCGAGACCTACAAGGCATGTTCTCTGAAAGAGGCAGGTATCTCGTGCACCATGCGCTACACCATTTCTCATCTTTTGACAGTTCCTAGTGGATTGCATCCCGGAGGGGATTCAGAAGTACCTCCTTGACTCCCCAGACACCCCGTCCCACACGCACAAGAGCCTCATTCTGAACCTGGCATGTGGGGCATCTGTCTCCATGGGTCCCGCAAGGAACTCGTTGCTTGACGGGTGAGTTCTGGATCCCGCTAGTCACCTGCTGCAGAACCCGCTCATATTTCCCTTTGACCACTGACAGCCACTGCGCCGATGCGGTCCTTTCGCTCGCAAACAACATCACGCTTGTCGGCGACGTGACAGAGACCCTGCTCAAATTTACTGCACTCTGGGTCCAAACACCATCAGATTATGATGTTCTCATCGCCAAGTCGGTTCCCGCACAATGGGCAAAGATCCACCAACCCGTCCTCTCGAGGCACGGGGATGCTGGTCACACCCTTTACACGAAATTCAGTCTCGCGGAGCCCGGTGGGAAGCGGGTCGTGTGTCATCGTACGTGCGACCAGGTCATCTTTTCCAGACAAGACGGGAAGAAGGTGCGGATGAAGTGCCTCGGTTGTGATTCGAGATGCGTCGTTCCGGTCGTCAAGTCGGACAAGGAGTCGTTCCTCGGAAGTGTCAACATAACCAAGGTTCGGTATCCACCCGAGCAGTATCCGACCGAGTGGAGGTTACCGGTCACACCACCATCAGGATCACCGAGGTCAGCCGCTTCGCAACCCCCATCGAGACTTCCACCACCCATCTTGTCCCGATCGATCTCCCTGCCGGAGCGTGGCCAACAGTCGCGTAAAAGAGGACCAACGGCAGAAACGTCCAGGCCCGCGAAGAGGAGGAGATCGTCACGGGCCCAGAACCTTCCGATGGCTAGCTCGAAGAGATGCCCACGAAACTGACCGCTCTGTCACAAACAGCAGTGCCGACAAGCGGCATTGCCTACAACTGACGTGTTTGTTTCAAGACACTCTCCCCCTCTTCGATGTCGCAACGCCAAGTTTTGTATCTGTTCCACCTTTGCGCGCGTTTTGTGATGTTCGTTTTTTCCTCGAAGTTCGGACGGTCCTTCCACCGCTCTAATTTTAGATTGTTTCCCGTATTTCATGATCGTAATTTTTGCCATTGACTGCAATTTCTGTTGCTGCGCGCGAGATCATGCATTTGCATTCGCGCTCAGAAAGCATCATGATCACCCTTTAACACATCTGCACTTCTCAATCATTCACATGTCAGCTCACGCAAGTCACGCGCGCGGACCCCTTCTCGCACGTTACATGCACCCCCCTTCCCTCACACGTATACCCAGATTTTTCCTGGGAGAGGTTCCCCGCCTCGGCCTGGACAGAGCTGAGGGTATGGGATTCGTAGCGTCGATTTTTGTACTATTTAAAGATGGTCTCGAGGGTAACACTGCCATTTTTCTGGCGGTCGGATGTGCCGCGGGACTACCCGTGATTAGCACTTAAATGTTTCCCACCCTGGACCCACCTAAATCCACCTCGGAATAAGTAAAAATTGTTATCGACGCTGGCTTTCGTCGCCTATAGTAAGCACTTCCCAAGCCTCTTCCGTGAAAGCAAATACGGCAGGTCGTCCAGCCGCAACGTCGATTATTAAGCTCAAGCCTTGGCTACTAACTTAGTTACCGAATACACAGGGTATTTGAAGCCGGGCGGTCACCGGTCATTAGTCGACGCTTCAGTGTTTAGGTTTTGTCGGGTACTCTCGTTGGAGGGTCAGAACGATGATTATGGCCCTTCGAATTGACCCTTGGCATCGGTAGGTCGCCGTGCCGGCCGGAAACCGACAGGAGTGATCGGACCATGGACATCGGGTAATCCCGCGGCACATCCGACCGCCAGAAAAATGGCAGTGTTACCCTCGAGACCATCTTTAAATAGTACAAAAATCGACGCTACGAATCCCATACCCTCAGCTCTGTCCAGGCCGAGGCGGGGAACCTCTCCCAGGAAAAATCTGGGTATACGTGTGAGGGAAGGGGGGTGCATGTAACGTACGAGAAGGGGTCCGCGCGCGTGACTTGCGTGAGCTGACGTGTGAATGATGGGTTTTATTTTTTGTGCACATGGAACGTCATACCGCCGCACACGCACACATCGTGGATTCAGGCACAATATCCCCACAAAAATACACAATGCGCGCATTTATTCTTTACTCAGACGGTGCAGGATAGTCATGATGTAACTCTGGAAGAAAAGGTGCGAACCAAATTCGTGACGGGCCGGGGCCAAGCCTGGATCGGGTCTTGGCGTTACCTGCTGGTATCTCCTATGTGGGCTTCTTGATTATGACGCTACCTCGGAAATTCTAGATGGGTAAGCGATAGTGAAGAGCTCGATACGGAGAGAAGCCTACCTGGGGAATCTGTCCGTCTTCAGAGTTTGCTGGGTTGACTTCTGTCGGCTTCGGCCTCCCAGGAGTAATCCTTGCCTGTTTTTGCGGCGTAGGGGTTTCAACATCCTGGACCGCGAACAGCGCCGACAATCAGGTGGAAGGCCGGGACGTTTCTGAAGTCGCTCACCTCGTTGCTTGAATGTTGGGATTCATGCATTTTCCGTTTCCGCACACGTTTTGACGCCCTGGTCGCCGTCGACCGGCGCTAACATTGTTGAACAGCTCAGCGGTACCCCACTTCGTTTGGGATCAGAAGGTGCTCACCAGGTCATCCATCTTGACGTTTCCATCCATGGTCGAGGCCTCAA
>Ga0307510_10004903_pt1 | contig 15830 bp, 15 predicted proteins | sample 12_EM_MG_FD_207224 | JGI IMG/M metagenome (GOLD analysis project Ga0307510, IMG submission 207224) | Populus trichocarpa ectomycorrhiza microbial communities from riparian zone in the Pacific Northwest, United States - 12_EM | ecosystem: Host-associated > Plants > Roots > Unclassified | place...
TCCGATACCAACTGATGCGAACCTTGTGATCACGTGGTCACGCAACCCATAATCAAATTGAGATCTGATCCTAGAAAGCTGAAATAGGTCTGATATGGGTTTGACATAATGGAAATCTCCCCCAAGGCACCAACACTATTGGAAAGAATAGAATGACGCCAAGAAGCCAGATAATCTTTGATAAGTCAAATTCAGTTAGTTCAAGAACTGAAGAATGCAAGAATCACTCTCACACGTTTAAACTGAAAAATTTAGAAGTAATAATCATCAAAGGCTGCCGAAATTTTGGTTACATGAGTTTAAATAGTTCATGAAAAATTAACCCTATTGGACCCCTTAGACTTATATGAGGTCCACTCAAAACTAACCTAAAACCCCAAACTGAAAAGCCCATAACTTAATCCATACAAGCCTTAGATCCTAGTTGAAAACAAAGTATTAATTAAGCCCAAACAAGCCTTGGGATGTAGCTAACAAAATAAAATAAAGCCCCTAATATTAAATCCATGTTTTGTCACTTTGGGGTTGCAAAAACCTTGGATGTATTGCATGAGCATCTTTACTGGCCAAAGATGAAAAGGGATGTGCAATGAATTTGTGAACAATGCATTGCTTGCAAAAAGACAAAATCTAGAGTACAACCACATGGACTATATACACCATTGCCTACTAAACCTTGGGTAGATATCTCTATGGACTTTTTTTTAGGTTTACCTAGATAAAAGAAAGGTGAAGACTCTACTTTTGTTGTGGTTGATAGGTTTTCTAAAATGACGCATTTCATTGCATGCCATAAAACAAATGATGCATCTCATATCGCAGACTTGTTCTTCAGGGAGATTGTATGTTTGCATGGCATTACATGTTCCAAATGGTCCGATGATTCGGTCCAAGACAAAGGTATTGAATGCATTGGTTTTGAAGGTTTCGACCTAGTCAGAATTGAAAGGTCCATTGGAGTATCAAGAGGAGGCCCTGGTACATCTTATTAATGTGCAACAGGGGCCCAATACAACCTTATTTGGGTCATGAGGTGAGGACAACAAAGGAAACAAAAGAATCCTACTACAACTTGGAAACAACATGGGTGGGTACCTTTTCCTTTTATTTCTAGGATTAATGGGCTGCATGGAAGGCTATAAATAAGCCTTGAATCAGTTCTGTAATATTTTATTCCTTCTCTTCTTCTTATGGCAGAATATGGATTTAATATTAGGGGCTTTATTTTATTTTGTTAGCTATAACCTAAGGCTTGTTTGGGTTTAATTAATACTTTGTTTTCAGCTAGGATCCAACGCTTGTTTGAATCCAGTTATGGCCTTTTCAGTTTAGGGTTTTTGGGTCAGTTTTGAGTGGACCTCATATAAGTCTACATAAGTGGTCCATTAGGGTTAATTTTTTAAGAACTATTTAAACTCATGTAACCAAAATTTCGGCAGCCATTAATAAATATTACTTCTGAATTTTTCAGTTTTAACGTGTGAGAGTGATTCTTGTAGTCTTCAGTTCTTGAACAAACTGAATATGACTTATCGAAAATTAAGTGGCTTCGTGGTGTCATTTTACTCATTCCAATAGTGTTGGGGCAGGTTTTTCATTGTGTCACACTCCTATCAGAACTATTTCAGCTTTTCAGGATTAGATTTCAATCTTGTGGGTTGCGTGACCACGTGATTACGGGGTATGCTTCAGTGTATGTTTGGGCCGCATAGGATTTAAAGTTGGTTGGACTAATTAAGATGTCAGGATCCTTTTCTTATAAGGATTAGGAAAATATTCTCGTAAAATTGAAAGGGAAATTGGTTCATTATTGTCCCTACTATTTAGGAGAATATTTAAGAAACAAAGGACAAAGTTTCCTAGTCATGCAAGGAAACTAAATGTGGGCTATCAGATATGAATCCTAGACTTGGAAGTATTATTTAATGCTAAAGGTTTGATTCTCCTAGTCAAGGAAAGAAAGTGATGAGTGGCTACAACGGGAATTAATTTCTAGGATTGTTTTTCATGTTCTGTAGGGAAATCCTAGTCCTACAAGGAAAGAAGACTTTAACAATTAAATTCCTATTCCTATCAGATTTCATAGCAGCTGAAGGACTTTAAAAGTTAGCTAAGTAATCCTAGAGTATCGAGGAAGGTGAATCTCAGCCAAGGGTAATTTAAACTAGGGAATTAAGATATTTTATCATTTTTTCATTCTATTATATGCGGCATAAATAAGTTACTTCCAGACTTCTTGTTTTCATTATTATTTCTATATTTAAGCTCAGTTAATACTTTGGAGTATGGTGAGTACGGTGTTAGTGCTACCTTTAATGTCGCTAATCTTATTTTGTTTAACATAGGTTTTGATTCGAGGTTGAATCCTTTTGAGGAGATAGGAGATGATATAGATCAGCCCACAAACACCAAGGACCCATTACATGTTGATGCAAACCTGACTCAAAAACCCTAAACTGTAAAGCCCATAACCTGATCCAAACAAGCCTAGGATCCTAGCTCAAAACAAAGTTCTAATTAAGCCAAAACATGAAAGAAAATAATAAAAATAACTGATTTGTCATTAAATACCACCAGCCCTTCTTTCCTTGTGTAGCTAGGATGGATAAGAAATCCTTATAAGAAAAGGATTCTGAAACATTGATGAATCCTTACCACACTTGGAGATTATATTGCAGATAATTAAAGATCCTTTTGGAACTAGGAAATTCCCATAACAACCTCCCACATCCTTGTAGGAAAATTATCCTTGCCAAATAGGAAGTCCACAAGTCAAAAGAAAGTAAATAACAGAATTCGTATAGCCTGTTCTGACCTATATCACAAGTCCTTTCTGAAGATGGATTCACTTGAAAATGTTCCCCAAGATATACAAATACCTCTGGAATATTATGGTAAAGTTTCAGCTCGATCCAACAGTTGGATTTGAAGTTATGCTTAATAGCGTAAAACTGAACGGTAGAAAATCTTACGCCAAAATCTGAATCTGACCTTGCTTGGGTCGTATCACAAGGCTAAACCGTATCACATGTTCTAAAAAGGTCATCATAAGGTCAAAAGCAAAGGCATTGAAAGAAGCATTGAATGGATTGGTTGTGCAAGTTTCAGCCAAGGCTGAACTTAAGGATCCTTTGGAGCATCAAGAGGAGGTCTTAGTATATTTAATCCATATGCAAGAGGGATCTAATCCATCTTTATTTGAGTTTTAAAGTTTCGACAACAAGGTTAGAATTTTTATATCAGTTTTGGCTAGCCTTGTTGATACGGTTCAACCATGAATTTCTTATGAAGAGGCCTTCAATTTTGTGCTAGGGTTTGATGGGGAGGCCATTCAGCCAAGATTGGGTTTTTTTGTGGAATTTAACTTGTGTTCTATTCGACCGTGATGGGTTTTTGGCATGGGATAGTTTTAGCCGGCCTTGGTTTGGTCCAATCTCTTTCTTTTTTTTTTTGGATAAAGTAAGTATACTAACCAAAAAAGAAACAAAACAACAACAAAGGGCAAGGCCAAACAAAGTAAGGCTAAGACGACAATCCCTCAAAGCCTAGTCACCAAACCCAATTAGAACAAAGTTAGAGAAACAAATGTCGCGAGGTGATGTCAAACAGCGTGCTAAATGCCTCCTAATCGTTGGTTGAGTTTAATCATAAAATTATGATTATAAGGTTCAAGAGTCGCCACCTAGTATTATTGATGCGAACCTCATGATCACGTGGTCACGCAATCCACATGTAAAGACATCGATTTCTGGAAAGCCAAGTAAATCAAGTTTGATAGGAGTGTGACATAAAGATTAATTGTACCTAGGCACTAGCACTATTGGAACCGCAAACCACCCAACGAATATTGATTCCGAACGAGAAGTATAAGGATGACATCATTAAGTCAGTTGTTCTTCGATAAGTCATTTTTCAGTTCTTTAGAGAACTAAGGAAGGGAAATTATCCCACCAACACACAACAAGTGCTGTAAAAGAAGTTTATTGATATGAAAATTGCGTACCCTTACATGTCTGGTTATGCCCTTATTTATACTGACTCCAAACTAAAATAAACTCTAATGGACCCCTCATATAGACTTATATGAGGTCCAATTACAATTAAACCCAAATATAACAAAAAACATAAAGAAATAAAAATAACATAAAGTCTGGTAATGTTTTCCGCATATAACTTGAGAAAATAAAACCTAATTCATATGATTTGGTTTCCTTGCTGCCGCACCTTTCTTTTCCTCGATTAACTTGGATTTCCTTGTATAACTTAGACAAATAACAAAGCAAATTTCCTTCTTTGTTGCTGATTTAATTACTTTCCTTCTTAGAAAAAGCAGTAAATAATCCTTCCCTCTTTAGGAACAAGTGCTGGCCGACTTCCTTACTTAATTAGGAGAATAAATTGTTGACTTTCTATCCTTGTAGCATTAGGAAAAACAAGCCTAACAAGGTTGTTATGGGGGCAGACCATTAGCCTTTTGTTCCACCTTTTTCTCCCATTCTAAATACATCTCAGGATCGTTTTTACCTTGAAAGGAATGTATTTTCAATTTGATAGCATCCAAATCCCCTAACACTACGAAAATTTCCCCTTTGGTCGAATTGGCACCTAGTTCTATTCCCAAAATCCCTCCAGTTTCTAGGTTGCCTAAAACCTTCCTGATGGCCTATGATCTCATCCTCAGAACCACCATCACTAATATCACCAACGTCCTCCTTAAAATCCTTATATCTTGGGTGCTTGTACTAGCCTCGTTACCACTTCTCTCCACCCTATTGTCAAATCTGCCACACACATTCCCCATCACAAAATTCAACCTCTCCATCATCTGCGTCATGGCTTGCATTTGGAACTTAAATTCTCCCTCGAGAGGGGGTGGTGTGTTGTTTTCATCTGACATAATAGTACCTGCAAAAATTGGTTAGTGGTTAAAAAAATCCTCACATCGCTCGTGTTTCGCTCAAACACTATTAATATCCTCACATGCTCATACCTCTCATCTAACCTTCTTGCAGAACTGAAACCAACACCAAATAGAACCTCGTGATCACGTGGTCACGCAACCTACTCGCAAAAACATCAATTCCCGGGGAGCCAAGTAAATCAGGTTTGATAGGAGTGTGACACAAAGATAACTTGTACCTAGGCACCAGTACTATTGGAAACAGGAAACCCCCACCCAACAAATATTGATTCATGAATAAGAAGTATAAGGATGACGCCACGAAGCCAGTTGTTCTTTGATAAGTCATTTTCAGTTCTTTAGAGAACCAAGAAAGGGAGATTATCCCACCAACACACAACAAGTGCGGCAAAAAGAAGTTTATTAATCTGAAAATTGTGTAGCCTTCATGACTGGTTATGACCTTATTTATAGTGACTCCAAACTAAAATAAACCCTACTGGACCCTTTATTGGACTTTTATGATGCCCACTTACAATTAAACCCAAATAATATAAATAAACCCTAAACTAAGAAGAAAATAATAATAACAATAATAAATCCGAATTTAATATCCTAAATATGATAGGATCAGATTTGTTGCCTTTTAGAAGTCTCATATAAGCTAGGAGAATCGAATCTGAAGGTAGAATTAATTCTGAAATCTTCTTTCCTTATTATACATAGGATGAATAAGGAATCTGATACGATCTAGCCAAGGTCAAATTCGGATTCTGACATAAAATGTGCAGCTATCTAGTTTTACAGAAACAGTCATAATTCTTCATCCGACCGTTGGATCGAGCTGCCATTTTACATGGAGTCTCCTGACATGGTCTCCTACCTTAGCTTCAAATTTCAGATCAATTAGAGTTCGGGAAGGCCTCGAAACAGGGGTCAACAGAGGCTGTACGAATTTTGTTATGTACTTCCTTTTGACTTGTGGACTTCCTATTTGGCTAGGATTCTTTTCCTAAAAGGATGTGGCAGCTTATTTTGGGAATCTCCTAATTCTACAAAGATCTTTAATGGGCTGCAACATAGTTTCCAAGTGTGGCAAGGATTCATAAATGTTTCGGAATCCTTGTAAGAATCCTTTTCTTACAAGGATTCCTTATTCATCCTAGCTATAAAAAAAGGAAAGAAGATTTCAGAATTAATTCTACCTTCAGATTTGATTCTCCTAGCTTATATGGGACTTCTACATAGCAACAAATCTGATCCTATTATATTTAGGATATTAAATTCGGATTTATTATTGTTATTATTATTTTCTTCTTAGTTTAGGGTTTATTTATATTATTTGGGTTTAATTATAAGTGGGCATCATATAAGTCCACATAAGGGGTCAATTAGGGTTTATTTTAGTTTGGAGTCACTATAAATAAGGGCATAACCAGATATGTAAGGTTGGACAATTCAGATTAATAAAACTTCTTGTTTGCCGCACTTTGTGTGTGTGTGTGTTGGTGAGATAATCTCCCTTCCATGGTTCTCTAATGAACTGAAAAACGACTTATCGAAGAACAACTGTCTTCGTGCCGTCATCCTTATACTTCTCGTTCGCGAATCAATATTCGTTGGGTGGGGGTCTCCATTTCTAATAGTGTTGGTGCCTAGGTACAAGTTATAACTTTGTGTCACACTCATATCAAACCTGATTTACTTGGCTTTCCGGAAATTGGTGTCTTTGCGTGTGGGTTGCGTGACCAAGTGATCACGAGGTTCACATCAGAATCCTTGTAAGAAAAGAATTCTGAAACTTTTATGAATCTTTGCCACACTTGGAAACTATGTTGCAACCCATTAAAGATCCTTGTAGAGCTAGGAGATTTCCAAAACAAGATGTCATATCCTTGTAGGAAAAGAATTCTAGCCAAATAGGAAGTCCACAAGTCAAAAGGAAGTAAATAACAAAATTCGTGCAGCCTATGTTGACCAGTATTATGATGCCTTCACGAACTTAGATTGACCTGCAATTTTAAACCAAGATAAGAAAACTTGTCTGAAGACTCCGTGTACAATTTCAGTCCGATCCAATGGTTGGATTAAGAATTATAACTATTGTCGTGAAATTGGACAATTGTGCATTTTACGGGAGAATCCGAATTTAATTGTTTTTTCATTACCCGGATTGTAACACAAGATAATTTAAGTAAATTATATGGAATGCAAAATTTGGATTTTGACATGAAATTTTCAATTGTCCAATTTTATAATATCGTATCTACCAATCTAATCGTTGGATCAGGCTGCAATTTTATATGGGGTCTTAAGACATACTATTTTACCTTGTGTTACGATTGGAGATCAACTAGAGTTTGAAAAGGTCCTGAAAATGAAGACACAATATCAGGTCAGTACAATAAACCAAAATTTAGGGGGGGATAAGTTGGGGTATAATAGTAATTGACCAATAAAATCTAATGTAACTATGTTTGTTGCTACTGTTCACAATGGACAACAACTAAAAGGAGAGGAAGAGGCTTCTCTCTTGTCTCTCTTAAAAAATAATTTTAGAAACCCTTACAAATTGTGATCTTAAAAAATAATTTTAGAAACCCTTACAAATTGTGATATTGAAGCTTGCAAATAGGTTTGTGAGAAGAGAAACTCATTTAGGCAGAAATTAGAAAGCTTGGTTAGAGGGGAGGCACTTGAGGGGTAAGTATGGGAGATAAAGAGGAAGAACAATTGAAGAAGAAATTGGTAAGAACTCTTCAATTTGAACTCGAAATTATTGATAAAAGTGCCTTGGTTTTACTATTTGATTTTATAGTTAGTAAAGGATAATTAAAAAAACGTCAATGTTGTGGTTCTAAGGTTCTTGAAAATATGTAGGAAATGTGATGAGGATCAGCCCAACACCAAGCATAATCATGCCAGTGACCCATTGAAGGTGCTAATTGGGCCAATCACAAGAGCTAGGGCAAAGAAGCTTAAAGAAGCATTTAATGGGCTTGTTGAAAACATATGGAGCAAAATGGACCTAGAGGGGCTTGGGACATTTAAGGAGCATGAAGGACAATCTTTAATTCATCTAGTTCAGGTCCAAGAAGAACCCAATTCGTGTGGAACAAGGGGTTGATGTGTCCGGCCCAATACCAGCCTTGTTAGGCTTGTTTTTTTCCTAATGCTACAAGGATAAAAAGCCAGCAATTTATTCTCCTAATTAAGTAAAGAAGTTGGCCATATCTTATTCCTAAAGAGGGGAGGACTATTTAATGCTTGTCCTAACTTAGAAAGGGAAGTAATTAAATCAGCAACAAAGAAGGAAATTTGTTTTCTTATTTGTCCAAGTTAAACAAGGAAATCCAAGCTAATCAAGGACATCAAAGGGGGCAGCAACACAAATTTTCCAAATCAGATTTTTCCTAGTTTATTTAGGACTTTTTAAGGATGACAAATCTGATTCTAGCATATTCAGGATGGTAATTTCGGATTTTTATTATTTTTATTATTTTCTTCTTATTTTTTGGGTTATTAATACTTATTTGGGTCAACTGTAAGTGGGCTTCATATAAGTCCATCTAAGGGGGGTCCATTAGGGTTTCTTTAAGTCTTGAGTCAGTATAAATAAAGGCATAACCAAACATGTAAGGTTACGCAATTTTCAAATCAATGAACTTCTTTGCCGCACTTGTTGTGTGTTGGTGGGATAATCTCCCTTTCTTAGTTCTCTAAAGGAATGAAAACTTATCAAATAACAACTGTCTTTGTGGCATCATCCTTATACTTCTCGTTCGCGAATCAATATTCGTTTAGTGGGGGTCTCTGTTTCTAATAACAACTGTCTAGGTGCAAGTTATTTTTGTGTCACACTCCTATCAAACCTGATTTACTTGGCCTGGGAATTGGTGTCTTTGCGTGTGAGTTGCGTGACTACGTGATCACAAGGTTCGCAACAAAATGAGAGTTTCTTTGAACATAAAGTAAGGATAATGAATATTATGATGCATTAAAACATAAAGTAAGGATCAAATCTTAATTTTAATTGTGGGATGCGTGACCATGTTTTGTTGAGATTCACATCAGTTGGTATCAGAACCTGGTTCTGAGAACAGATCATATCTTTCTAAATTTTTGTTTTCCTAGTGTTTCATTAAGTTTTTGATATTTGCATCAATCTTCTTCTTCTTTGTGTCTGCAGCATAGTAAAAAAATGAAAAAAAAATCAGTATTTTGTTTCGTTATTGTCTCTAACATATCAGTAGCATAAAAGTAAAAAAAAAAACGTTATTCAAAGCTTGTTGCAATTCTGCCGTTAAAAAACAACTCTTAGAGAACCTTAAGCAAACCACCTCATAATTAATTTAAATTTCATATGTTTATTACTTAGGGTGAGATCGCACTATATATTAAATTTGGACTTATTTCAATATCATTTTCTTAAGGTTTCAATTTAGGGTTTAAATCTACTACAAACTAATCATACATGGGTTTTGATATCTAGACATAAGTTAATGACCTATAAACTGAGATCTGTAGTGTTTTGGGAATCAGGATACTACATATTTAATTTGAGGGCATTTTGATATCGTTAGGTCTTAGTTTGAATTCTGGTGCTTTAAAATTACATAACAGACCAGAATTACATCAAGTTCTAAAACATAACATCTTTTGTTTGTTCTGAGAAAATCAGTTTGTTTAAGTTATATTGAGGTTATTTAGGTGTCAAATAAGTGTCTTTATTAATTTTCATTTCTGTTTTATTTCGCGTCTTCATTTTGTTCATAATGCGTACGAATTTGCAATACTAGCAAAATCATAATCTTAGTTTTGTTTTGGTTGTTTTCAATATATTTATTTATTCATAAATTGAATGCATTGTAAAAGCCTTTGACTTTTATTGGTTGGATTTTCAGTTTTGAAAGAACCGAAAGAAAGCGAGTTGCGTAGTGAGTTTATTAGAGTGAAAACCTAATTTTGAGTGAAACATGAGAGGCATGAGGAAAGTTGTTTTTATACCACTAACCACTTTTTGCAAGTATAATAATATCAAATCAGATTAACACACCACCCCCTCTCAAGGGTGATGTAAAGTTCCAAATTCAAGCCTTGATGAAGATGATGGAGAGGGTGAATTTTATGACGGGGAACGTGTGTGACAAACTTGAGAAGGTGGAGAAAAGTGGTAATGAAGCTAGTACAAATACCTCGTGATCACATGGTCACACAACCCAAAATCAAAATTAAGATCTAATCTCGGAAAGCAGAAATAGGTGTGATAGGAGTGTGACACAATGAAAACCTGTCCCAAGGCACCAACACTATTGAAATGAAGTAGAATGACGCCACGAAGCTAGTTAATCTTTGATTAGTCAGATTCAGTTCGTTCAAGATTTGTCAACCCTACGAAGTCCCAAATAGACTAGGAAATCTTATCTGAATGTGGAATTCATTCTGAAGTCTTCTGGCTTTGTTGTGCGACAATTAATGAAGAAAATCTCCCTCCTTTATACATGCCAATTTGGTTTCCTTCCTAGCTTATGAAATCAGATCTAGCAACCCTTTAATCCACGCGAATTGAGCTCTTCTTGGAATTGTATTAAATGAATTAAAGGTTGTTCTTCATGCTTCCTTGGCATCCCAAGCTCCTCTAGGTCCATCTTGCTCCGTATATTTTGACTTGATTAAGCTTAGTGTTGGGCTGATCCTCATCAACGTTGATGATTTTGGTAATGGTGGTTTCGAGGATGAGTTCATAGGCCATAAGGGAGGTTTTCGGTAGCCTAGAAACCGAAGGGATTTTAGGAATAGAACTAGGGTCCAATTCCGCCAAAAGAGGATTTTTTTAACTTCGAAGGACATGATGATGTAGATGGTGATTTGGATGCTATCAAACTGAAAATACCTCCTTTTGAGGTAAAAACAATCCTGAGGCATATTTGGAATGAGAGAAAAAGATTGATTGGATTTTTTATTGTCGTAGCTTTTCGGAGGCGAGAAGGTGGGATTGGTAGTCATTGAAATTAGAGATTACACATTGATTTGGTGGGATCAGAATGTGATTGGTAGGAGGAGGAATGGAGAAAGGCCAATAGTGTCGTGGGAGGAGATGAAAGTGTTGATGAGGAGGCGATTTGTGCCTAACCATTATTATAGGGATTTGTATATGAAATTACAAAGTCTGAATCAGGGTTCTAAGTCAGTGAATGAGTATTATAAGGAAATGGAGATCACGATGATCCGGACCAACATAATTAAGGATAGGGAGGCCACGATGGCTAGCTTTCTTAATGGGCCGGATATGGAGATTGCGAATGTGGTGGAATTACAACATTACATGGAGTTGGAGGATATGGTCCATATGACGACGAACGGGGAAAGGCAAATACAGGAAGGGGCGGCACATGTTTCCAGACTAATTAGGCTTCATCTTCATCGGCATGGAGGCCAAATCAGAGGAGAGAGGCTGCCCAACTTGCCTTTTGTCCGTACTAAAGCCGAACCACCTAAAGCTAAGGTTGAAATCTCTAGGGGTTTCAAAGGTAAATCTGACTCTCAACCAAAATGTACTTGAGATGTTAATGTTTCGAGTGTTAGGGGCTTGGGCATTACACTTCAGAATGTCCAAATAAGAGGATAATGGTGATGAGAGACAATGGTGATTTGGAATCCGAGAGTGAAAAATCAAATTGTGAAGACATGCCACCATTGGAGGATTGTACTGAGGATGAATTATCATTACCTGTTGATGAGTATAAGGCGCATACTTCAGGTTCAGGTCAAGGAAGATGATAATGATCAACAAAAGGAAAATATCTTCCATATGTGATGCTATGTACAAAACAAGGTGTGCAACTTGATTATTGATAGTGGAAGTTGTCCTAATATGGTTAGCACTACCCTTGTTAGTAAAATGAATTTGTGTATTGTTAAACATACTATACCATATAGGTTGCAATGGTTGAATGGTAGTGGTGAAGTGAAAGTGACTAAATAGGTTACGGTTCTGTTTTTTATTGGGATGTTGATGAAGCTCTGTGTGATGTGGTACTAATGCAAGCGAGTCACATCTTATTGAGGAGGCCATGGCATTATAATAGGAAGGCAAGTCATGATGGGGGTTAAAAATTGGTATACCATTGTAAAGGATGGTAAAATCATCACTCTTATATCTCTTACACTCAAATAGGTGCATGGTGATCAAATAAAGCTAAAAAGTGAGCATGAGGATATGGGGAAAGAAAATCAAGGTGAGGAACAAGGGGAGAGAAACCATCAGTATTGGCCAAAACCCAAAACACTACTGCAACCCATTCAGCCACCCATCCAAACACAAACAAAACAGTTGGCCAACACCCCAAACAAATCAGACCATTTGACCACTACCCAAAAACACCTAAAATTGGCCGAGAGTGGAGGTAAGACAAGAGGAGTGAAGAAAGTCAGGAAGTATGATGATAATTGTATGAAAAAACTAAAGAAACAACTCATTTTCTATGCTAGAGAGGGTGAGGTCAATTTTGCATTTTTCACTAACAAGCTGATGATTTTACTTATGTACAAAAAAGCTTGCTTTAATACTAATGATCTTGATCATGTTATGCCTAGTGTTGCTATTTCTTTGTTGTAGGACTTTGAAGATTTGTTTCTTGAAGATATCCTTAGCGAATTACCAACCTCGAGGGAAATAGAACATCAGATTGATCTTGTACCTGAGTCTGTGATTCCTAATTGACCAGCCTATATAAGCAATCATGAGGAGAGAAATGAGCTTCAAAGGCAAATTGATGAGCTGATGGAGAAGGGGTACATTCGTAAGAGCATGAGCTCGTGTGCTGTGCTAGTCTTATTGGTGCCTAAGAAGGATGGAACATGGAGGATGAGTGTTGATTGCCAAGCCATCAATAATATAATGGTAAAGTATAGACATCCTATTCTTAGGCTTGATGACATGCTAGATAAGTTACGTGGATCATGTAATTTCTTTAAGATTGATCTAAAAAGTGGGTACCATCTTATTAGAATTGTCATAACCCAATTTTGGACAACATAAATGAAAAAAATGAAATGAATGAAAAATTGAGATTTTGACTCAAGACAACACAAATTTAAAGCTTTGAGAGGTTAATTGGAAGTTAGTTTTGAAAGAAATTGAAAGAATTAACTGGTATGGGTTCCAGTTAAACTTTGAGTGGGTTTAATTAATGATATCAGGAATTTGATTGAAGAATGGATAAGTTTGAGGACTTAATTAGGCTTAGAATTAGTTAATTAATGAAATCAGGGGCATAACTGAATAAATATTAAATTTCTGAGTTAACTAAGGATAAAATTACAAGTGATTAAGGTACAAGGATCATTTTGTAAAAGGGGCCGAAATTCTGTCCAAGGGCCCGATTAAAAAAGGTTGAAACTTGGAGGACCAAATTGAGAGATTGCCATTTCCAGCCAAAATGACACCATTCGTTAATTACTGTTCACTGTCTTCTTCCTCCGAAAAACAGAGGAAAGCTCCCTGTAAAAATGAAAAAAACCAGTCACCAGACACATGGCAATACCCACGACTTCCATCATCAGCCCATCAGTTCACCCTCGTGTCCATCGTCGCCACGAGGTACCAACAATGTGGAGGAGATCACCACTAACAACCCAGCCGGGGCAGGACTGTCGGTGTCCCAGTCCACCCAAAACACGATGTTTCAAGAATATCCCCACATGGAGATAAACACCGAGGGAGATAAGGATTGAATCCCATATCCAAGTCCCCGCAGGACTTATCCTCTGCCAAGGAAAGAAGAGCCATACTGGGGAACAACCAGTGGATTCTGGCCCCTATAAAAGGGCATCGGGTCGCCAGAGGAGAGGGACCGAAAAGAAAAGAGGAGAAAATAGAGAGTAACCGATTAATAAACAAACAAAAAGCAGAGGGAGGGGAGACCGAACAGAAAAGAAAGAAGAGAAGTCGAAAGGAGTAGGAAGAAGAGAGAATTCTCCAGGAGTGCTCGAACTGTTACTGTCACCTTCGTCTTCGTCATCGCCAGGTAAGGCCTTCCTTTTCTCCTTATTTCTTCACATTTCATTATAAAAGAAGAAAACAGGGCGTAGTAATTTAATTACCTTCGCCGTGTGCAACGCACGTGTGGATTGAACCATGCGTGCCTGCTGCCCAGCCAAATCACTGGCTCGGGCCAGAGACAGGGCTGGGCTGGCTGAGTCTAACCCAGCTCATGCGGGCTGGGCTAGATTCAGCCCCTAAAAAAGGAATGGGTCGGGTTTGGGCTTTAGGCCCAGCCGGCCCAAAGTGTGTTTGCTAAGGGTGTGTTTGGCAAAACACACCCTTATGCCTTGACCATAATTTTTATTCCCATTTTAGTTTGATATTTGACCAAACGAGCCTCTTTTCGATATCAGAAAATTCCAAAAAAAATTGGGGATCTTTGTTGATTTATTTGTGGGCCCCTCACACTTTGATTTATTTTTTTTCTTTGCGTTTTGTATTTTTTTTTAAGTTATGTGCTCAATATGTGGCCTATTATTGTTAAATACAAATCTGTCATGCAACGTTTTTTTTATTTCCATCTGAAAAGGGCCAATAAAAATAAAGGATAAACAAGAAAAAATGGCATAGAAAATTTCTTCTTCAAATTCATTCTTTTGCAAAAATAATCACTGACGCTAGAGTTAGGAGTATCGTATTTTTTGGATTTGCGCAATATTTACCAACGCCAGAGTTGGAAATATTGGTAGGAATTGTTCACTGATGCCAGAGTCAGGAACATAGAAGGAAGAATAAAAAGGGAAAAAAGAGAACAAATTCTTAGCAATTGTAGACAAAATCCAGCAATGCAGCCTGCCTTAGGTAGGACGCTTAGGTAGGACGCTTAAGGGGTGATAACATCTTCCCTTTTGCGTAACCATTCTCGTACTATAGAATCTCTGTTGACTAATTTAGGGTTCCTAGTGACCATAATAGTATGTGGCGACTCATTAAACAAGATATTTTCCCCTAAAAAGAACAAGATGCTAGATATTTGTTTCTTTTTTCAATCGAGTGATTAATTTTTAATCTGTCGCCGCGATGTCCGGGTGTGACAGAATGACGACTCCACTGGGGACTTTTAGGACTAAGCTTTTACCACTTGTCTTTTTATTGCTAAACCATAGTTGTCATATTATTTTCTTTATTGTTGCTATGTTGTGTTTATCAAGTTTTTATTTTTTATTTTTTGCCTTTTTTACTGTTTTAGCATGCATAATTATTCATGTCTATCTTGCATATATATTGGAGGTCTTCACACATTGCTCATCTCATTTTTAAAATTATATGGGTATCAATTTTAAGATAAGTGGAGGAGTAACGACACCCCAATGGCTTTAGCTTGGGTAAGGCTCACGAAACTATCCAGCTCTCGCATGATTGGTTGCTCGACAGTGGTCAATATGCCAAACTGATATTACTCAAGGCCTCTATCTTCACGCTGCTTGTAAACCTCATATCGACCTTTCAAGGACGATCATTGAGTATTCGTAAGACCTTTGAGACTAGATAGCAAAACTACCCTGATGCATTTAAAGATTAGAACCTATCCTTTAGGTAAATCCCTGCATAAATTCATTGAGATAAGCTTAACATGTAAGCATCCTTATTACAAGGCTTTTGGGTGATATAATGGTCGTTATTCGTGAGGTAACAACTGTTGAGTATGGACTCGAATCTGAATCCTTGCAAATGCAGCTTGCCTTAGGTAGGACACTTAAGGGGTGATAGCATCTTCCCTTTTGCGTAACCAGTCCCGTACTATAGAATATCTGTTGACCAATTTAGGGTTCCTAGTGACCATAATACTAGGTAGCGACTCCTTGAACAAGACATTTTCCCCTAAAAAGAACAAGATACCAGATATCTGTTTCTTTTTCCAATCGAGTGATTAATTTTTAATCG
>Ga0307510_10004904_pt1 | contig 15830 bp, 15 predicted proteins | sample 12_EM_MG_FD_207224 | JGI IMG/M metagenome (GOLD analysis project Ga0307510, IMG submission 207224) | Populus trichocarpa ectomycorrhiza microbial communities from riparian zone in the Pacific Northwest, United States - 12_EM | ecosystem: Host-associated > Plants > Roots > Unclassified | place...
GCAAGCAGTAATCTACCACCCCACCCCGCAAGTAGAGCAAATTAAGCAAGCAATTCCAATCATCCATTCGATTAATACAGAGAAAGAAATTGCGAGAGAGAAAAGAAAAAAGAGTAAGAAGTAAGAGCACAAATAGAAAACACCGGGCATGCACGGAGAAGGCTTTTTTGGCCGTTTTCTTTTGCTTTATCCTGTTTCGCAGGAGGCGCTGATGGATGGGACGTGCTAGGTATAGGGAGGGAGGGGTAGGATGATGGGAGAAGAGTAGGATTTTGAGGTAGGAAGAAAAAAAGCAAAAATAAAAGGCACTGGAACCCTGGACAGGATAAAAGAAAAGTGGGATGAAATTGACGGTGAAAGCAAAGAGGGAAACTTGGGGGTAGGAAGAGGGAGGAAAGGAATTAGGAGCTTTACTTTTTTTATCATTATCATGTTTTATTTTTTCAAAGCCGGGGGAGTGATCATAGTAAGTTGTAACATGGGAAGCATGCGAAGAGGTGAAGTTACATAAATGAAGAATGGGGAGGGGGGTATGGGAAGGAGATGATATTATTCGTCGTCGACATCGGGCATTTCTTCGTCCTCGTCTCCGTCAGGGGGTACTTCAGCCTCGGGATCTGGTTCCGACTCATCTGACGATTCGGCTTCTTTCTCCAGGTCTTCCGGCTCCTCCGGCTCATGTTCTTCTGCTTCTTCTGCTTCTTCTCCCTCTTCTCCTCCTTCTCCTGGTTCCTCGCCCTCACCTTCATCCTCCGCATCTTCAATAACAGGTCTAGAAGGTGCAGCCTTAGGTCTAGGGGTAGCCTCCACATCCTCATCACCGCCCTCGCCAACGACCGCATCACTGAGCTCCCCCTTCCGCCCCCTCAGTTTTCTAACGACCGGTGCGACCTTAGGCTTCTCTTCAAACTCCAAGTGATTGACGATTTCCCGGAAGTTTGGCCCCAACCGACCCTTATTCCTGACAAGCCTCTTCTTGAAAACCCTTTCGTCGATTGCCCGCGACAGAACAGCAAGTACAAGTTTCCCTGTAAAGTCGCAAAGACGCTGCTCGTGCAGGAGAACGTTGCTCTCGCTGCGGTCCTCCGACGGAGGTTGTTGTTCGTTATCCTCTACGGGTTCATCACTCCCGCCGGGCTCAAGGGCCTTAAGGGCTACGTTTGCGAACGATTTTTCCAGCGTTTCAAAGATTTTAAGGAGATCGGCTTGTACGGATCTGTCCAGTTTCATACCAAGTGCTGATATCCGCACTGCTAGTTCGGGGGGTTCGGGGGTGTCGGTTTCGTCATCGTTGGCGGCGCCATTGCGATCGGGTTTACTAGTGCTGGTGCGGGCTCCTGTGCCGATGAAGAGTGTTGCCAGACCCAAGAGTGCCGCACCGGAGGTGATTTTCATAGCATCAATGTTTTTCCGCGTCTTTGTAATTGCGATGACCCTTTCCATTACCGTTTCGCCTCTCGTCGCGAGCTGGTCGGCGTCAGTGTCCTCCTGGTCTGCAAGGGTGCTGATTTTCCACATGAAGTAGAACTCCAGCGTTTTCATTGTGCGGATGATAAGCTCTTCTTCGAGTTCGTCTGACGTGCCGCCGCGCCTGAGGAGTTCTATCAGTGCTTCAACCGGTTTGAGTCTATCCTTGGGCCCCGAAGAAGCAACTGGGGGCTCCTCCATTATCTCCACACAGTTTGTTATCGACGCAATGTACTCTAGTCTGCGAACAGTGTTTATCAGCTCTGTTAGACTTGCATCGCTGAATTTGCCTTTTCCAAGATTTTTTCCTCGAACGGCGTTTACAAGCATAGTGACGGTTTCATCCTTGAGCTGACTGAGTTTTTGTTCTGTAACTTCGTCGAGCTCTTCAAATGATTTGGCGTGAAGAATTGCTGCGCTAGCTTCTTTGAGGACGGACTCATCGGCGTGAGTAAGGAATTGCCGATTTATCTCCTCGAGTAAGGATGCGTAGGCGGTCGATTGACGGAGTTCCTGGAACACATCGAGCTTCATCAATTGCTCAAGACGGAGAACGGAAGCTGCCGCATCCGGATCTGGGCCGAACTTCTTGAGCAGAGGAGGAATATACTTGGTCAGTCTCCTAGAAACTGCTTCGTAATGCTTCTCAATTTCCTTGCCGGTACGCTGCGATCGAATCAGTACAAGAACTATCGGGAAAGAGTGGTGATGCACATACCTTGGTTGTACCTTTCTTCCTTGCACCTAATTCACCACCTTCATCAATACTCGCGGCAACACTGGCGTTTAATATATGCAGCAATATGGCCTCCTCTCTAGGATCTAAAGCGATAGCACTCTTAATGCGCTTCTCCACATCCTCTTCCTCGGCGCCCGGATCAAGACGGTTGGCCGAGTGATCGTAAAGTAGATACCTGGCAATAATCTCCCAATCGTGAATCTCTTCAACCTCCTCCCAAAGCGAACCTCCGGCAAGAGAGAACCGACTCTCTATATGATCGCCAAGCTTTGTAACAGCACCGTTACTCCTCTCGGCAACCTGAGACTGGCCATCTGGATCGTCCCCTGCATCCTGCGAATCATAGGAAGCTAGCGCCTCCACAAGACATTTTAATCTGATCCAGCCGAGGGTAGGTCCTTCGTAGTTCTCATCTTCGGTATCATCCCCTAGCGCCTCTTCAACGGCCTCTTCCCCGCCAAGGTCGCCTAACCTCTCCTGGAGAACATCCTTGAGGTTCGCAACAAAGAATCCAACGACCGCGCGACGAACCTTAGGCTCGGAATCAAACAGCAGTCTACCGACGGTATCGATATCGGAAGGCTCAAGATAACCCGCCTCCCTAACAGCGTCTAGCAAGTCCGCGGCCGCGGCTCTGACGTTGGTATCCGCGTCTCGAGCTGCCATCTCAACCATTCTCGGTCGGAAGCGCTCGGTAAAGTGCCTAAGGTTTGATATCGACTCTTTCTTCTTGAAAAGCTTAGTAAGTGCCTTCACGACCTCGAGACGAGTCTGTGGTGTTGTATCCGAGAGAACCCAGCCAAGGTATCGAAGGTAAGATCCATCGAAGAAGAGGTCCGGGAGAGTTAGGATCCATGAACCAAGCTCACGAACACAATCAGAGCGAATCTTAGCATCAATGTCACGATACCGATGGACGAAGACGCTAGACAAATAACACCCGTTAGAAAACTTTCTCAAACCACAACCTCCAGAAAATTGAACGTACATATTGAAAATATCCTTAATCACGGTCTCTATCGCCTCTCTTCTCTCCTCCCCAACCTTTAATTTCTGATCGAGCGCTCTGATCCGGCCCTCATTGCGACTGGACTTTTTCTTTTCGGCCTCAAGTTGTCTGTTTGTCGTGCTGTTGGCTTTCCTCGCTTCCGCCGCGATTTGAGCAAGACAACTCACAAACTCGAGCGCGACAATAGTGGAGGTATGTCGGAACTGCCTCAGTGTCGAAGAGGACATAGCAGTTATCCATACTTCAATCCCTTCCATAAGCCCGGGATCGGAGTACAGAAGCTCTCGAGCGGCGAATATAGTGATTAGAGAATGGAGGAAAGATGCAAGAACCGGGCGAAATCGTCTGAATTCGGGCTTCTTGGAGGCAAGAGGATACTCGGTGTTTTTTTGCTAGAGGAAATTATGGTCAGCAGGCAGCTCCCATTATGCTAAATTATATGGGGTATTAACTCGTTGGAAGGCCTCTTGGATTTGTGAGAGGGTAGTATTTGCGGTATCTTGATCTTCAATGTCATAGTCGGTGACAAATTTATGGCAGCCGCAGCACTATCGTGGTGGTTAGGTTAGTTTCCATCGCATAGAACAAGTTAAATAGGAACCGTGGGATAGCATACTTTAAGGATAAAATTGACCAATTCCTTCATAGCCTCTCGACTATCCTCCTCATACTTGATCGTCCACGCCTGCGCGACATCATCGTCATCATCCCCTTCAAACACCAATTCTGCGCTACAGTAAGCCCATAATCTTCAACGCGTCAACGCTAGGGTAAACCAAGCCTTCCGGAAATAAAAGGAAAAATTCCTACCGTAGAGATCATTATGCGCAGATTCAGATTCCTCCTCCTCATTATCGTCATCTCCATTCGCAACCCTTGGCGGCGGCTTTGCTACGGCCTTGCCCTTTGCCCGCTTAGACTGCTCGGTGGTGGTTTTCTTAGCGGGGGGAGCGGCACTGGTAACAACTGATGTTCGCGGTTTCTTGGTAGGCGGCTTCTTGACAGGAGCACCACTATCCCCCCGTTCCCCAGCGCCCCTAGTCGCAGCGTTCCTTCTCCTCCGATCTTTTTTTTCCTCTTCATCAGGTTCACCCTCATCCTCATCTTCCTCGGAAGATTCCTCAGTCTCTGCTTCGCTATCCTCCTCTCCTTCATCATCATTCTCACTCTCACCACTCCCACTTTCGTCTTCCTCGTTTTCACCCCCACTTCCCTTTTCACCTCCATCTTCCTGCTCCTGCTCCTCTTCTTCCACCACAGGCCGCTTCCGCTTCCCTCGTGAAGACTTGGGTGGAGATGGCTCTGACGAGTAAGGTAAAGCCGGCTTCTTAACAACCCTGGTGGAGCGACGGCGATTACCGGTTTCTGCGCCGTTCTGCGTATCGTCATTATCTCCTGTTGGTAGTACTGGTGCTCCGGCAGTCGTAGACGCGTTCTCATCTGCAGTCTCGGCGGCGCCAACGGCATTGTCGTCGCTTGTGTCCATTGCGTCAGGCGGAGTGGACGCGATGCGGGAGGGCATCTATGTGTTTGTTAGAGGGGCAGTAAGAACCCGAGGTGAATTGTTTGTGGCCAGGTGCGCGTGTGTTTATTTATTTTTCGGTGTCCAGAGAGGGGGGAGGGAAGGGTGTTTGTTGGAGGCAACGGTGGTGGGGTTTTATGAATTGGGTAGGTCGCGTGGGAGAAAGGGAGGAAAACAAAAAAAAATGGGAAACGGATTGTCGGATCTGGTTTTGGTGGTGGGAACACCGTAGCCCGTAGCACGGGTAATGATGATGGGAGGCTGGTGGACGTGTAGAACGATCTTGACTTGACTCAACCGGTCGCGGGGGGGGGGTTGTTGGAGACGACAAGAAAGGGCGATGAGCTCGAGCCGCCTTGCTCACTCTCACAAAAAATTGAAAAAAGGGATAGAGATGAGAAGATGAAAAAACGATTTGTGGTTGAAGATGCTTGAGATTTGGTCGGGCTCGATCTTTTCAAAGCATACCCCGTAGCAATAATTTCCGTCAAGACTCAAAAGGCTCTCGATAACAAGGTGCAATCAAATTTTGTTTTGAAATTCCCTTCACTTCTGGCAGAGGAGCGGATAGGGTTAGGGTACAACTAAAATTCTAAACTGCGAGTCACAGTCGCTCACTCACAATTACCATTTTCTCTTTTTCTTATCTATATCACATGACTCCCGATAAGAAGCCCCTCATCCAACCAATTCCCGTTCATCTCATCTCATCTTCTCATCCCCCCCATCAGCCACCACTACCAATGTCAAAACCACCACCAGCCCCGCCGCCACTTATACCCTCAAAACCAACTCCTCTACCCGGCCACGGCTCAATCTACGCTCGCCTCCTCCCCCCCTCACAGATTTCCCTGCCTCACCTACACTTCACCTACCCCCTAAAACTGATCTCCACCCCGTCCCTGCCCTCAACGAGGAATACTTACCAGACCATCTTCCAACTAACCTACGGCGGAGGCCTCGTCTCCAACGACCAGATTCATCTACGCATTGTATTGGAACCAAGCTCGAAGCTATGTCTGCTAACACAGGGCAGTACCAAGATATTTAAGCAAAAGGTCGACGGAGATGTGACGCGACAAGCGCTTGACGTGAGGTTATGTCGGGGAGCGAGGTTGCTATTGCTACCGGACCCGCTACAACCATTCGAAGGGTCGGTGTTTTCACAGATTCAGAGGTTTTGGTTGGAGGAGGATGAGGAAGAAGGAGGAGGGGGAGGAGGAATGGTGGTGTTGGATTGGGTTACTGAAGGACGAGCAGCAGGAGAAGAGAGATGGGGGTTGGAGAGGTTCGAGAGTCGGAATGAAGTTTATTCCGTTAGCTCTACGAAGTTGTTACTTAGGGATGCACTCGTGCTAAACTCCCCACCCTCCGCCAAAAATCGGGAAGAAAGCCTATGCAGTAGGATGGACGGGCTGGTAGCCTTCGCGACGTTGATAATTCGAGGCCCCGCGTTTGAGAGGTTGGCTGCTTTTGCAAAAAATAAATTTTCGAAGGAGCCGAGGATTGGGGGGAGGAGTTTTGGCGCTTGTGGTGATGATGATGATGGAAAGGTGCGGGGTGATAATGGGAGGAATAGGAGGGATGTGTTGTGGACGGTATCGGAGGTGAGGGGGTTCGTTCTTGTGAAGGTTTCGGGCTGGGTTCTTGAGGAGGTTAGGGGTTTTTTGAGGGAGATTTTGACAGATGGTGGGGATGTGGTTGGGGAGTTTGGGGAGGATTGTCTGTTATGTTTGCGGTAGCAGTATTAACGAGTTATGGTGGGTTGTGATGGGTTATTGGGGGCCGGAGGAGAGTGTATATAGCCTTGGGATGGAGAAGGGATGCCCACTCCGGAGCGTACATGCCCCAATTGATAGTAGTGTAGTATAGTAGATACCCTGGTTGGTGGAGTAGGCTATTTGTAGTTCTAGTGGTTTCTTCAGTGCCTAAGGGTTTCCGTTGTTGAAGTATCATAGCATTCCATGCGCCACGCGTACCGGGGACCGTGGACCACAAATGCGCACCGTAAATTCCAGCAATTCGCATGATCGCTAACGCCCCAAGAACCTGCTTTCTCCTTGAGACTAACCGGGCTCAAGCGGGATGCTACTTGTATCAGCACAGCACGGAATCCCAACTTCCTATACCATGCGGCAAGGCAAATGACAGCTCCAGGGTACCACCCAGCACAGCACCGGCGAGCAACCGTAGGCGCCATCTCCCAGCAAGACCCCCGATTCCAGGTGCGTCAAACATTGCACGACATAACTCCGAGATTCAAGGCCGGCCTTATTCTGCTCGAGCATAACCCCTGTGAAACAGGTCCCAATCGGAGCGATTAGACAGAGCCCCCCACAGCCCGGCAATCTTATCGCGACAACCGTCCCGCCTACCGATATTCCTGCCTGTTAGCTCCGACACGCTTCTGTCACCCTAGGAAAAAGTGTATAGCAACAATCCCTTATGGTCGGGTGGAGAGAAGAGCGTTCTTTCTTGGTGGCTAAGGGACGAGAGGTCGGCAAACGTAGAGTACGGTACGGTACTCGAGGAGAGGGGGGTTGGCGGCGCCGCGAGCGCTTTCCAACGCCCCTCGCCACAGTGTGGCGGTAAGCCTCATTCAGGCTTGGCATGCATCTCAAGTATCATATGATATCTATCCTGTTATTGAACGGGGACTTGGCGTTGGAATTGTGATATACGAGTGATGTCGGGTGATGCGGATATCGTGGTTGGCCAACTAGGTTAGGGTGAGAGCACGATTATAGGGTCTAAAGTGTAGGAGTATGGATACTAGCACATGGGGGTAGAAAAACAAATTCGGCGAGTATGGAGTATGGAGGTTCTGTTGGGGTTGGGTGGTTTTAAGGAATTATGTCTGCCGTATTGGAGGCGGGCTAAGGCGAGATTCTATCATAATATTATTATTATTGTTTACTGGTGAGCGAGGCTTGGGTTGCCTAATCGAAGGCTAGGGTAGCGGGGTTACTCCTCAAATTGAAGAATTTAGAGGTATGGTTCCGGAAGACTAGACTCTACGCCAATTTTCCGACAAAAGTTGTGACAATTTTTCCTGTAACGCCAAGTGTAACAGTATATTCCAGTGCTTTACACTATAAGTTTATTCAATATGACATTTAATATAATAAGTAATCCCAACTTAATATATTAAAACAGGATAAAAGATAACATCATAGAAGGAATGAGAGGTTAAAAGCTGAGAATTGCTAGTCAGGGCATAGGATAGGTGTTGACAAGAGTGTTACACTTGGCGTTACCGGCAAAATTGTCACATTTTTTGTCGGACAATTGGTGTTGAGTCTAGTCTTCCGGAACCATATGATATGATATCGAGTCTCTTCAAGGGCAGTAGAATAGTAGCCTGCGGGAGTGGTTTAGGTGACGGTATCAGTAAGGATGCGGGGGGCATGAACCCTGATTGTGCAAGCTCAGTCAGAGATTTGGGCCCTCTTTGCTATCTCAAATCATGATTTAGATGCAAATAGTGATTTGAAATCTTCACGGTGTCTGGCTGGGCGACATTTTTAAACAGTGATTTGGGAAAAATTGCATAATGGGTGTGCATATTTAGGGCTACAAGAATGCCGGTATGATACCCTCAAGTATTTTGTTAGTAAATGCTGGTGAGCCTTCAGGTCTTCTCGTAGGGTGAGCCTCAAGTTGTGATATTATGGAAAATTGAAAATTGTAAGTCACATTTAGCGGAGGGCTGTTTTGCCAATCGTGATTTCAAATCATGATTTGGAAATCATGATTTGGGATCACGGCAATCTCGAATCGCGGTGTGCCAAAGAGGGCCTTTGTTCATACAGTATCTTTGCGATCGAAGGGACAAGCATTCCGTATGGCTTGGTGACGAGAGTGCTTTAGGCTAATGTTGGCGGCAGTCTACCGTATTCGCTTAAGGTATCATATTAAAAGTTTCTGTCGAGAGTGTCCATCCCCCCCCGCTATGCTAGGGGTAGTTGGATGCTCATGGACACAGTGCGGTTTGTGCGTACTTGTTTTAGAACCCGGAACCAGGGTTGGGTTGTACTCGAGTAACTTATGGGCGCTCGGATATTATGCGAGCGGATTTTTTTTCCATATGATACCTGTATATTTTGCGAACCTTCTTTCCCTACTACCTTAGAATCTCGAATGATTGAACAATGTGCCATGCAGTCGAAAATTCCCTACCTCGGAAAAAAGGGGGGAAATCGCGGCAAAAAAAAGGAGCTGCTCAGCTCCTCTGAGAGACATGAAAAAACAAAGAAGCACCAGACCTTACCGGAGGAGGCAACTCCAACGACATTTGTAGCACATAGAGGTACAGCACCTAGGGTTTGTAGGTTCCACAAGTCAGGTTAACTGCCCTTACCCCCTGTGCAACATACAAACTTACTCGGGGGTGTGCATGGGTGATTGGACGGACAGGGGTCAGAAAATGTATATATCCATACATTTTCTGACCCGTCCGTCCGATCACCCATGTACACCCCCGAGTAGGAGCTGTTCTCGTACGAGTACTAGGGGGTAGCAAAAAGTCGGGCCCACCTCCATTACGAGGCGCGGAATTTGTATGGGGACTGCACCTGATTAGGAAATTCGAGTGATAGCCTGTGAGGTTTTTGGTGGCGGCAAAAAGTCGGGACCGGTGACACAAGCACTTTCGCCGTGTTTTCTCGAGCAATACGCTGCGTGAGTGTGTTCGTGTTACCGGGCCCCAAGTACCCGAGTACAGTACTTGTACCTCCGTAGTTCAATTATTCGAGGTTATGGTACTTATTGCCTAGGACGAGTGCCTTGATTGACAGGGATGCGCGGAGTGGCTGTTTCTGCTACCGGCACTGCGATTGCCGCAGGGTTGGTGTTGGTTTCACAAAGTTCAGGAAGGATGTCTGGATCAACAGTCCATCTGCGAGGCTGCCTGGTCCTGATAAATCCCCTGTTTCTTAAGCGCTCTGGAATCCTATCGCTTGACACCACATGCCCCAGCGCCGAACCAGTACCGTATCCTCTAGTGTTCCATGGGCGAAGAGCTCTCAAGATCTTACTCACATTCTAGAGTTCACTCGCAATCCGGATTCCTCGGCGTATAACGATAACTCTTTCAATACCATGGGCTCCCAAAATCACAATACTGGCTCTAACAACATAATTAACAGTGGTAATGTTTTGAACAACATTTCCATTACGGATGACCGGTCTGAAATGCTTGCTTGGTTGTCGCCTCTTGAGCCCTACATCCGGCATCATGACATTCAAACGCGTCGGGTTAGCGACGTGGGCGACTGGCTTCTGCGGACAGAAGAATTTCGGAGCTGGCACAGGGGTGATGGTGATGGTAGATCGCAAAGGGCGACCATATTTTGCCCCGGCAATCCGGGAGTCGGCAAGACTTACATCAGGTAAGAGATGAGATGTCGGAGAGAGAAAGAATAATGCTGGATATATTTTCTGACAGGTTACAATTTTAGTTCACTGGTGATTGATACCTTGTGCGATAAGGTCCTCGCCGGAGAGGAAGATATTGCTGTGGCGTGTTTCTACTTCGACTTTGCCTCCCAAAAGGAGCAGTCTGCGACGAGTATGTTGGGTGCTCTACTGAAACAGGTTGTCGGCGAGCAGATTCCCGAAGAAATAACGGATGCGTTTCGGAAGCGGAAAAAAGTTATTGGTGGTCGGAGACTGCAGCTTCCGGAGATCGTGAAACTGTTGGGGAGCCTCTCGTCTGCACGGCGCACGTTTTTCTGCCTCGACGCTCTAGATGAATGCGGTGCGGCAGATTTAGCCAAGATCCTTCGTTCACTGAAGGACATCATCGAAATGTCTCCAACCACCCGTGTATTTCTGGCCGGAAGACCGCACGTCGGTGGCGAAGTGAGAAGGCATCTCTCTGGGGGAATAGTAGTCGTGCCGATAAGTTCCCGGAAGGATGACATTATCCGATACATCCACTCAAAGCTTGTGGAGGACACAACTTTCGACGAGATGGATGAGAGGTTGGAGGCGGAAATTGTGAGGAGGATCCCGGATACTGTTTCAGAGATGTATGATTTGCTAAATTGGAAATGCTGTCCGGGCTATCCGCTGACAGGTACGCACCTAGATTTCTGTTGGTCTCTCTGAGCCTCGATGCAATTCTACAGGAGACTACCATTCGTCAGCGGCGGGAAAGGCTCCGGATGATGACAGATGGGTTGGGCCTTGAAGATGCTTACGGTGCAACATTAGAACGGATCAGGGCACAGGGCCATCAGAAATCAAGACTTGGGATGACTGCGTTGATGTGGATATGTTATTCGGAACGGCCGCTAGGAGCGGAGGAGCTATGTCAGGCCTTGGCGGTAGAAATAGGGTCGGCAGATTACAATTTTGACAATGCTTCCTCTATATGGACGGTGTTAGGCTGCTGCCAAGGGCTTGTGGTGGTGGATAAGGAAGGATCGGCTGTTCGGCTGATCCACTACACACTTCAAGAATATTTGACCAGTCATCGTAACATTTTCCAGAGCCCTCATTCGACAATTGCCGAAACCTGCTTGACGTATCTGAATTCGCAGCAGGTAATGGCCCTGTCGAACTCCCGCTTTCGGAGCACTCAATTCACCCGCTTCCTTGAGTATTCAGCATTGTACTGGGGAACCCACATGAAAAAAGGGCCCTCGGATCGTGGGGAAATACTTGCACTGAAGCTTTTTAGTCACTACGAATGCCATGTGTCAATTGGGCTACTCTTGGAACACACGCTCGGTCGGTATCCTCTTCGTTCTATTGTAAGCTTTCACAATTTCACGGGACTGCACTATGCATCCATGTTCGGACTTGTGGAGGTTGCGAGGGCTTTGACAGAGATGGATGATGTCGATGTAAGCGGTGTGGATGATACCGGCGCTACACCACTCACATGGGCTGTCAGAAATGGGCATGAGGCGGCGGTACAGCTGTTACTGGGACTCGAGGACATCAGCCCCAATAGGCCAGATAGATCAGGCCGAGCTCCAATCTCTCAGGCGGCTGAGAATGGGCACGAGGCAGTTGTGCTGCTGCTACTGGGACAGGAGGGCGTCAGCGCCGATGAGTTAGACTGCTGCGGCCGAACACCAATCTCATGGGCTGCAATGAATGGACACGAGGCCGTGGTGGAGTTGTTACTAGGACAGGAAGACGTTGATCCCGACAGGCCAGACTGTGACGGTCAAGCACCAATCTCGCAGGCTGCTGAGAAAGGACACGAGACAGTGGTGAAGCTGCTACTGAAACGGGGAGACGTCAACCTTGATAGGCAGGACAAAGGGTGGGGTCGAACACCGATTTCATGGGCTGCGGTGAACGGACACGAGGCGGTGGTAGAGCTATTGCTGGGACGGGGAGACGTCAATCTGAACAGGCCAGACTATAACGGCCAAACACCAATCTCGCAGGCCGCAGAGAGTGGACATGGGGCGGTGGTGAAACTGTTACTGGGACGGGAAGACGTCGATCCCGATAGGTTGGATGACCAGTGGGGCCGAACGCCGACCTCATGGGCTGCTGGGAATGGACACGTGGAACTGGTGAGGGTGTTGCTGGAACAAGCGGGTGTCAACCCTGACAGACTAGACTACTACGGCCAAGCACCGATATTGTGGGCTGCCAGAAATGGGCATGAGGAAGTGGTGGAGCTATTATTGGGACAGCAAGGTGTCGATCCTGATAGGCCGGAGGACGAGTGGGGCCGGACACCAACCTCATGGGCTGCCGGCAATGGACATCAAGCAGTGGTGAAACTTTTGCTCGGGCGAAAGGATGTTAATCCCGATAAGCTGGACGACTGTGGCCGGACACCAATTTCATGGGCTGCTGAGAATGGACATGGGGAATTGGTGGAGCTGTTGTTGGGACGGAAGGGTGTCAACCCCGACAGACTAGACTACTATGGCCAAACACCGATATCGTGGGCTGCTGGGGATGGGCATGAGGTAGTTGTGAGGCTGCTGCTGAGGGGGAAGGGCATCAACCCCGATAGGCCAAACGACTACGGCCGAACGCCAATCTCATGGGCTGCCGAGAATGGGAATCAGGAACTGGTAAAGATGTTGCTGAGACGAGTGGACGTCAGCCCCGATAGACCGGACTACGGTGGACGAGCACCGATCTCGCTGGCTGCCGAGAATGGACACAGGGCAGTGGTGGAATTGCTATTGGAACGACAGGACGTCAACCCGGATAGGCCGGATAGCGAGTGGGGCCGAACGCCGCTCTCGTGGGCTGCTGTAAATGGGCACGAAACAGTGGTGGGGCTATTACTAGGACAGCCAGGCGTCGATCCCGATAGGCCAGACAGCGAATGGGGCCGAACACCGACCTCGTGGGCTGCCGGCAATGGGTATGAGGCAGTGGTGAAGCTTTTACTCGGGCAGAAGGTCAACCCCGATAGGCTAGACCACTACGGCCGAACGCCGATCTCATGGGCGGCCGGGAATGGACATGAGGAACTGGTGAAGCTATTGCTGGGACGGGGGGGCGTCAGCCCTGACTGTCTAGACTACTACGGCCAGACACCAATCTCGTGGGCTTCGGAGAATGGACATGAGGCGGTGGTGAAGCTGTTACTGGGGTACGGTGGTGTCAACCCCGATAGGCCGGACAACGGGTGGGGTCGAACGCCGATCTCGTGGGCTGCCATGAATGGGCACCAGGCTGTTGTGGAGCTGCTGCTTGAACGGGGGGACGTCGACCCTAATTGGTCAGACTACGGTGGCCAAACACCAATCTTACAAGCTGCTGAGAAAGGCCATGAGGCAGTGGTGAAGCTTTTGCTCGGGCGAAAGGAGGTCGACCCCGACGGAACACTGATCTCATGGGCTGCCGAGAATGGACGTGAGGAATTGGTGAAGATATTGCTGGGAATAGAGGACGTCGACCCCGATAGGCCAGACTACTATAGCCGAACACCTCTCTCGCGGGCTATCTTGAATGGGCATGTGGCGGTGGTGGAGCTTCTGCTGAGGCGCGGGGACGTCAACCCCAATATGCGAAACGACTACGGCCAAACACCAATCTCCTGGGCTGCCGAGAATGGGCATGAGGCGGTGGTGAGGCTCTTACTGGAGCGGGGAGACGTCATCCCCGATAGGCCAGATTACTTTGGCCAAACGCCAATTTCGCACGCTGCCGGGAATGGGCACGGGGGGGTGGTGAAACTGCTTCTGGGACGGGAAGACGTCAACCCCGACAGGCCAGATATTTGCGGCCTTACGGCACGCTCTTATGCGGCGATAAGGAGGGATCAAAGCGTCGCAAATTTAATAAACGACTTAAAACCCCTGCCCCCATCGCCGATTGATCCGGAATAAATTCAATGTTTCCTCTCTACTTCCCAGCTCCGAGCTTTACTGCCTTTCTCGTCTCGTCATCTATAAATGCACTCCAGCGGCCTCGCGACCTACTTTTGCTCGTGTTCAACACCCAAAGTTTCTGCTACGTCGTTTCGCGCTTCCTGCAGGTGTCACATTTTGGGGGTGATTTTTCGTGCCAGGTTCCCTACTTGTCTTAGGCAAGAAGCATCCGAAAGTACGAGTCGTGAGTGCGATACGCATAGATCTTTTTTCCCTATATCCTGCCAATCCCTGTTTTTCGATACTTCTTGCCCAGGAAAAGTAGGAACCTGCCAATACGCCCCTCACGGTATCATAGTTTCTTCGCTATCTGCCGGGGTGATTGAACGACGGCCTATGCCCCCCTTCCTGTGTTCAAATTCGGTATCATGTTGGAGTGGGGGATATGCCCCCAGATTGCGCTTGTGGTGGGGGGCTTGGACGAATTTTTTATAATGTTATTATTATGGATATATTACTTAACCCATTCGTGTTTCGGGCTACAACTGGTTTTGCCTCCTGTTTATTTTCACCCTTGTTTTTTACACTTTCTTTCTTTCCCTCTTTCATCTGTTCTGGGAACATAGGTGTAAGTTACTGCACTCTAGATAAATTACTAAGTTGATTAGATGAGTATTTATAGCAGGACAGCAAGTCCCTTTTTAGGATTTTTACAATTTGATAAGGAATACTTTAATAAAATATTTGGATGCACACTGCCTATGGAAATCTGCCTATAATATTATAAGTTAACCTAATGCGCGATAGCGTTCTACACTGCTATAGAATCCTTCGGCCATTCGAAGGGTCTCCACGAAGCAATTAGATTTCCACCTGTATTCTCTATTCTCGCTATCCCACTAAGCTTGGTATTATATTCTGTGTGGAAACATCTCTTTGTCCAGCCACACACCTCTGACAGTGGGAATTTGGGTTCCGGAGTTGTGCTTTCTTGCGTCCGTGGTCAAGGCTTTAATACCGGTAGTGGGGCACTCCCCCCCCCCCCTCCACCCTCTTTTTTTCAACTCTGCGGCCCGCCCGGATGTACTACCTCACGGTACGGCAATTTAGTGATAATGTCTCGTCGGTAAGTTATGCACGGGTTTTATTGACGGAGTGTTTTGCTAAGGAGGCCTGGGAGAGCGGTGACATTCACTAACGAGTGGTATGCCATGGTTTGGGCCATGTTGAAATGCCGTTGCTCTCCAAATACCGGCCTGGGCAAGGTGGGACAGTTTTGCCTCATTGTCCGAAGTGGGTTTTGGGATTGGCTGGGTTGGTTAGCTTGGGATTCTATTGTGGAGAATACTAGTATTGTATGTTCTCGTGGCCCTGGGTGAGGTAAACTTTGTGAATCTCTATCTCTTATACCAATCTCTCATACATGTAGAAAACAGTGCCAGTGTGGGTTAAGGGAAGTTATGGAGTTCTTGATGTGGGCGCGTAATGGTCGCTTAGGTTGGCGGGTTTACCTGGTTTAAAGGCTGGGCTCAAGGCATTGTTTGGGACTATGTTCCTCGCTAGAGAGTACATAGCGATTGTTTTTATGATTTCTAGTCGGTGCAATGCACGTATATGACATTGTTTAGTATTTTGCTAACCTTTGGTGAGGGATTGAGGGCGAAGGGAGCGGCTGGGGTGCAAAGAATAACTACAGGGATGTCATATTATGGGAATGATAAAATTAATTGGGGAAGGGTTATTAGTAATACCGGTATTATTATGTTTTGTCGTTGATGAGGGAGGTTAGGC
>Ga0307510_10004905_pt1 | contig 15827 bp, 26 predicted proteins | sample 12_EM_MG_FD_207224 | JGI IMG/M metagenome (GOLD analysis project Ga0307510, IMG submission 207224) | Populus trichocarpa ectomycorrhiza microbial communities from riparian zone in the Pacific Northwest, United States - 12_EM | ecosystem: Host-associated > Plants > Roots > Unclassified | place...
TTCAGGGTTCGGGAAAATGTGAGAACCGGACCGAAAGTCCGGTTCTCGGTTCGGAAAAATATGCCCTGAACCGAACTGAACCGGACTTCGGCAACACTATTCGTGACAGCAGCAGGAGCAGGAGCAGTGCGGTGCAATTAGCAGCAGGAGCAGGAGCGGCGTGGCATGGGCAGCAGCAGCAGCAGGAGCGGCGTGGCACAGGCAGCAGCAGGAGTGGCATGGTGCAGGCAGCAGCAGGAGCGGTGCAGTGCAGGTAGCAGCAGGGGCAGGAGTGGTGTGGTGCAGGCAGCAGCAGCAAGTTATCCATATCCAGTACCAGTACCGCCTTGCAGAAAATAAAGAACTTGAGAGGCTTGCAGAAGAGTTGCGATAAATGTTTTGCCTTGCTTGCCTTATCAGGGCTTATGACTGCTTACAAGTGAAATGGCAAGGCACTGGCAAGGCACCGGCAAGCCAAAAATGTGCAAGTCACAGCAAGTAATGTTACATTTTGCTGATGTGGGTAGCCCTGAATCCAGTCTTTGAGTCGTGTGGGTACACCAAGGGACACAGTGCTGCCAGGTCCACCGCCAAACGAATCAGATGACTCATTACTTGGTGCGTCTTGCCAACAAACAAAGGCAAGTAGGATGTGCTCCATTGCATTAGTGGCACAAATGTATTCAAGGTAGGTGTGGTGGAAAGGTAACACAGCAGGACCAAGGCTGAAAAGGAGGGGCCCAAAAAGGGGAGAAAGGGTTGGAGGGGTGTGATGACGAGTGGGCTATGAGACATGCAAGGAGAGAAAGGACATTGATTATGATCAAACAGAGTGGTTATTGTACAAAATGGTGAAAGGCAGAGGTTTGGAGGTGAGACAAAAGGGAGGAATGATAGGATGGGAACAAAAAAACAGCGGCTAAGCCAGCTCAAGCCAGCTCAGCAGGCTGTAAGCTGGCTCGTGGGAGCCGGCTAAAATGGTGGCTTGACCAAATGTGGCTTGGCTCGGCTCGAATTGGAGCCACCTCCGGCTCTGGCTCTAGCCGACAATTAGCCGGAGCCGCCGCCACACTAGATGGCGGCATGTACCTTGTCCAGGCCAAATCCCAGTCCATAAATCGATGGCATCGTTGCTTCGTGCGCGCCTCAAGCTGTTGGACAGGCCATTGCATGGGCAAAATTGACACGGTTGGTAATGTGACTAATGTCCTTTTGCGAGCTGTGGTTGCTGAGGCTTGTTTAGCCAAGAGAAAGTGCATTTTGTTCTCTCAAATGGGGTAACTTGGATATTCTACATCCTGGTATGGGAAGGTGACCGGTGGACGTACTATGAATCGCACGAACACAAGCTTCTCCTAGACCTGTTGAAAACCTCTGATCAAGCGTTGTTCGAAATCATGCAGCTCGTTCTTGAATGGGTGGGTTCATCTTTAGCCACACCGTGCGGTGCTTATGGTCTGTTAGTTTTCTCCCTCAGGTACCCAGTTTTATAAACTTACTGACGTCCGAATGCCAATCCACTAGAGGAAATGTGGATGTAGGCCGTAGGCCTGTAGCCCCTATATGTGTAGTCCTTGTCATTTATTTTGTATGTGTGCTTGTCTCCCCCTACCAAAATGGCCAAAATAATGCCTTAGCTTCCGAGTTCAGGAGGTTTACCGGGTGTCCTTGAAGATTGATAACGCCTTCTGAGTTTGCCGCTTTTGTAAAGCATACTATGACACTACGACAGTACAGGTCCTGACGCGGCATTCAGTAACTGGCAGGCTTGATAAGCGAGTTTTCTCTATGCTCAGATGGTATTACTTCAGGCTGAGTCAATAAATACTTGTAGTGATTGTGATTAGGCAAAAAAAAAAACGAGCGAGAAATTCGAGCTGTCAGAATGATGAAGCTTACGATTACGAAGCTCGATGCCAATGGCGATGTTCGGGCCGGGGTCACCCCATAGTAACCATGTAGCATGTAGAATCCCACAAACCGGCAAAATATATTTAATATTCGCGACGCGCCGACGGCAGATCAATGTCGCTCGCGGACGTCATTCTTCAATGGTTGTCCCACGAATTCGTACGCGCCGATGTGACATAAGTAACAATGAGAAGAACTAGGAGTCATAAGTACTCATAAGTACTCATGAAAAATTTGGGGCCCGTGAGCTTTGAAAACCTGAACTAAAATTACCACGGGTAATTTGCTTGGAGGGTCACAGTCGATCGTTTTCATATCGGTGATCCTGCCAGGAACCTCTGAAGCTTTATTTTGGAGATACCCTTCGTAGGTTTGGTGGCCGCGATAAGAATGATGTCAACCCAAGGGGAAGGTAGACAGAGAGAGAAGGGGAAGAGAGAGAGCAAGCGGGGGAGAACGAACGCGCACATGAAAGGCTTCAAAACGAGAGACTGAGACCGCGACCTCCAATTGTTGGTGATGCTCGACGAGCCCAAGGATTTATATAGTAAGTACTGAATAACTGCTGTGAGAGGAGTATCAGGAAGGAAGGGAGAGGGAAAGTGGACGCGTGGTCTTGTACCAGATGCCGGATCCGGATGCACACGAAGAGAGAAAAGAGACTTATTAATGTGGCTTATGAGACGGGCGCTCAGCGCTCAGTGGCAGGCGGTCCGGATATTGAAGCTTGGCAGGCCGCGATCCTCAAACTTGGCCCGAGAGGGTCCCAACGTACATATAGACATAGAGACAGTGCAAGTCACATCAATTATCCTATGTCCATATCGTCTTCCGGACCAAACAGGTCCCCATCTGGCGGAGCTCCTTCGGTACCATTGAGTTGGATGACCGCCGGCATCTCGATGCCCTGCATAGGAAGGGCATCCGTTTCTTCCCTGTCCGCTGCGTCCTCTCCAGGTTCACCTCCATCGTCACCTTCTGCATCATCCCCGGCATCACCCTCGTCCGGCTCTGGCTCACCAGCCTTGCGAAGCCTCGCCATTTCGATAATCTCGTCCTTCTGGCCCATCTTCACCTCGAGATCCGCGCGTAGCTTCTTCAGCACATCCTCAAAACGTTTACGGATCAGAGGGTTGCCCGTGCTCGCGACCTCGGCTTCCTTCTTTCGCACCGCAAACTCGAGGTCGGCGATCTCCTCATTCAGGAGTTGTCGCGCCTGCTGCGTTTCGTCATCCTCGTCCTCGTCTTCTTCGTCCTCGTCCTCGCTCTCGTCTTCATCCTCTTCATCGTCATCTTCGCCTTCGAGCTCTCGATCGAGCTCCGCGGCGAGCTCCTCGTCGATGTCACCCTCGCCTTCTTCGCCATCTTCATCACTGTCATCGCCGGCCCCTCCGCCAGGTGTCCCTGCATCGCCGGGCTCGGAATGACCTCCAGGTGTTTGCGCCTCTAATGCATCGTCTGGTTCGATAAACTCAGAGTCCGACAAGTCAGGGTTTACATTTTCCAGGACCTCTGGAAGGTGCAGTTGAACGAGAGGCGCAGGGGATCAACGACGTATGGACATACCGTATTTGACGTCGTCTGCCTAGCGTCCTGTTCAAGGAGCCTTTCAACCTCCTGCTCAACACTCTCAATCGTCCGTCTATTGACCCGTCTTCTGAAGCGTCGCTTTCTGGCATGATGGAGGGGCGGAGTGATGCCGTGGGGCCAAATGAAGTCATCGATGTTGAAGCTCTTTTGAGCACTCACAACCTCCTCACTGGAAACCTTCTGTCCTACAAGAAGCATCTGTATGCGTGTGAGATGAGGAATCAGAAATAGAATAGAAACGACGAACCTGGCAGATGTCGGCGACCTTGAACATTCTCTTACTGTCGAGGGTCTTCTGCGCCTCAATCATACAAGGGAGATCGACGAGTTTTGATGAATACATATTATCGCCGATGTGGAACACGGCGCGACGCGAGTCTGCTCTAAGATGTCAGCCATTTTGGTGGACGCTTACTCACGGTCGTACCTTTGAACTTGAACCAGACATCAGGCGAGATTTCACGTGCTGCCACCATTTCGCGTAGCTTGCCGCAGTCCTCTCCGGGGGGCATGCGAAGTATAAACTGTTCCTCGAAGGACAGCTCGTCGTCGTCAGAGTCGAGCTCGCGATCGTAGGGGCCAAGAAAGGACATGCCCGGAGCCAGGGCTGCGGTCTTTTCGCTCAGCTTGAGCTTGAGTTTTGGTGCGGCCTTTGCCTTCGCCGAAGAACGTATTGGCCGCCCAGGAGTCGTGTCGCCATTGTCAGAGTACGCAGGGGAGCTCTGCCGTCGAGCGCGTAGAGTCGCGGCCCTTTGTGGTCGACCAGTGACGGCTTGTGTGGCTTGGGCATCCGCATTTAGTTTTGAAGGTCCTGCAATATCATGTGCACTAGAGTCGAGATCGTCGACAACGATGAGGTCGTCTTCCATCGGGTGATTCACCGTAAGTTGTGCGGTCACTGGTGCGGGCTCAGTCGGAGTCGGAGGTGGAGGTACGTAAGCACGTGATCCCTCCCAACGGATGGCGGTAGACGGTAGAGTTGGAGTACTAGGACAGTACTAGTACTGTTGGAGTATTAATCAAGCTGCAACACACACGCCGACGTTTACAATAGTTTGCTCAGTGATTTTTACCGTGAAATGGACGGGTACGCTTCTTCCGAATACTTGATCTATGTTACATTGAACTGTCATCTATCATGTAGCCTCGAGTTCAATATCCATCAATTAATCCTCTCCGACCTCGCCACCAGCGTGGGCGCTTCCAAAGATGACCCCGCAGACCCCACAATCGACACTTCCATTGACTTAATCACTTCCAATGTCACGACTAGAGCCATATCTAAAGATGACGTGGATGTAAATGGCACCAACGCTGGCTCGGATGGGAGGGTCTTCATGGTGTGTGTTCCTCCAGCTTCGGCGTGGTTGTCTTCAACGTCGTCCGTAGTCCGCTTCCAGAGCGAGATGCAATATCGGGTTCGCGGAGCTCTCTGTGAACATATCGGCTATACACCTCCAAAGTACGGTTTCTGTCTTATTGGACATTCTTCGAGATATACCCTACATCGAGTTCGACATGAACCTGACGTGGGATGGTGAGCCCCTTCTCTCGTTGTGGGCGATGGATAACCGAACGAAAACTCTCTTCAGATTGGTCTTTACCTGACCAGTTGGCCTACTCAACGGTTTCCGCTCTTCTGAAGCTTGCCGCGGTTCATTCAGAATATAGGGGTGACGTCATGACTGCCATTACAACCTTCACATCTGTCCTTGTCAACAGGCTACAAGACAGTCCTCGTGAGTGTCTTCTCTTTCTATCGCGTCTGTATTATGAATCTTGGGACAGCCTCCGAAATACTTACCCATCATGCGCTCTCATTCCATGGTCTGTATCGTGCCATTATCTCTACCGAGTTCTCTTGGAATTATCATGACTGGGCTTCAATATCTGAGCACCTCAATGTCCTCTTTGAACCTGGTGTTATCGAGCGTCTTAATCGCTCTCTGTTCAACGTTATTCAGGCCGAAGATGGTGACCTTGACGTTAAGAACTATGTCCAGGCTCTCCTTTCGCGCTATGTGATAAATGGTCGACCCCTTAATGGCTATTTTCTCGTGTGCTGCGTCGTAGAGGCTCAATGGACAATGCTAGCCCAGGCTCTCTACCCGTCACCGGCACCAGTCTATCCTAATTCTGGGGAAGAGGCTGAAGCCGCAGCTGCTAATAAGGCATGGTCAGCTCTCAGCCGGGACGTTCTCCCCGAGACTGGCGCTTCTGAGCCGAGCTTGAAAAGGGCCCTGAAGAGGTCTCTTGAGTTATCCACTCAGACCTTTACCGACCTCCTTGTTCAGATTGAGGAGATGGATTCTGAGCCGTCACTGGATACGTATGCATGGGAAACCATGTCCGAGAGTCTGGTATGTTCCTGCTTCAGTTTGGTCGGTGTGCCACCTCAATTCCTGCTAGAAACTTGGCACTGTCTGCGTTATTGCCCTCCAAGACCTTGACAACAACCTTTTTTCGCGTCTCAAAGTCATTCTAAGCATGGATTCGCCAATCGCCGATAGTCTCGTTCAAGTGGCTGCTTTGAAAGCGGTTACAGTATTGGTACAGCAGTATGTTTCCTACTCAATTCTTGGAGCATCTCTGACTCGTGTGTAGTTTCCCCGAGACTGCCTCATCGCTGGTATCTCATCTACGACGCTTCATCACGTCACCGATACCCACATTCGAGAATGAGTTCATTAGCGAGTCTCGAATTCCCCCTCCGTTATTCTCAGCCGCCAAATGTCTTGCTCTGTGCATCCAGGTATCTTCTACTTATCTTCTGCTCATTTCTCTTCTCATTCAAGATAGTTGGCACCTGGTGATGATCTAATTATGTCGAACATGTACTCACTACTTAATCACGTCGCCGCAACAAGCAAAGAGGTTCACGACCTACCACATAGCACTTCGCCCAACGGCTTCTTCTCCAGTTTGGACGGCGAATACACCGTTATACATGCAGATCGCGCCACTTTACATTCCCTCGATACAGTTGGTCATGGCCATACGGAAGAGGAGAGAAGACTTATCACCACTAGCACGATATCGGTGGTATCAAGGCTCGCGCTTGAATTCAAGCGTGATGATGTGAGTGCTGTTTTTTGGCATTAACCAAATCCTAGCTGAGTCTCGACTGTAGGCAACAAAACTAACAATTGCGATGCTTATACAACGGCTCCAGATTTCTGAACCATATGCTGAGGCCGCCATCGCCCATAATCTCGTAGATCTGGCTTTGAAGGCTCCTGAGTCCTCGTTTTTAGATGTCATAAAGGCCTTCTCTTCTCTCAGTCTCACTAAGTATTCCGAAGATCCAAGGTTCTCGAATAATATGGTAAAGCTTCCTCTCAGTCTTGCTGAATTTGCCTTAGAACTCTCTACAGATTCTGGCTGCACAGACTAGGCTTGCCCACGAGCTGGATCAACGACCAGAGTTTTATCATATCTACTTGCAGGAACTCCTTTCGTTGTTCGGCGACAAGGGAGTCGCCATCCAAAAAGCCTCCGTTCAGAACCGCCACATGAAGGCAGAAGATCTGTCCGAACAGCTTGTCTCTCTCCTCCTACCCATCGATGCGCTTCTGGGTCATGCTGACCTCAATCCCCGCTTCGGTTCATCTTCCGAACTGGTAGCTTTGTTCCGTAACATGTGGTTCCTTTGCACTCTCTTCCAGTTCACCGTTACGGACGAAAAAGATGGCTCAGCGACAGAATGGCGCCGTCCCGCATTGTCCCGCATCGCCGCCAAGACGCCTGCCTTGGTTTTGGAAGAGGCCCATGAACTGCTCGTTAGCGATATTGAATTTAATTCATCGATTCGGCTGGAATACGCGCATAGTGTGAGATCCTCCCGTATGTCTATCGTGTATTGCGTCCAACCATGAAATAGGTTATGCCGAAACATCGCGGCTTGCTAAACAAGTACCTACCGTACCATCACGCCGACGTTCGATCCTTGTCTCCTGGAGAAGTCATCCTGCTTCTGGCCATGCATGATGTGGAAGGATTGCGAGCAGCCTCCGGCCTTCCTTCATCTCTTGTGCTCTACTTCACAAACAGTAGCATTAACAGCCGTACCGAGCTAAGCGCATGCATGGAATCCATGGCTGATAAGGTACGTAAAATAAAACTTCCATTACAACGTACAGTTACACCGTGTGCAGATTATCACAGACGCAATTCAGGACCTGAACCATCAAGGGCAGACCCAATCATTACCGGGGGAATTACTTGGTGAACTGCAGGTCCTCCTGACTGGCAGCACGCATCGCGTCGCCAAGGCACGGGCAGTAGCATCCAAATATCTTCATAGACTCATCACGTTTTTCCCGTCGCTCATGTGTGATCCTCCTCTCGTCTTTTCTATCCTCGAGGTTCTCACGCTGCTCCGACGTTCATGTGAGGGTGAATACGTGGACGAGGTATGGGCTTGCTGCTGCTCCACTTTCTCGTTTTGTTGACGCGTCGTTATAGTATAATCCGGTTTACGAGTTCCACTCGGATCGAGTCGACATAACTCTCCAGCTTCCTGATGACTACAAGATCAGGGATGAAATTCTCGTCAATCTCCAGCGTAATTCTAGTCGATGGTTCGAGCTCGGACTCAGTCGTGCTCCCATGGAACTACAATCTACTCTTCAGGTACAAGCTTCCACCCTTTACCGTACGCTGTGACAAAGCTTACCATTCTTCTAAGAAATACCTCGCCATCAATCAATCGCTCTCGCCCATTGACACCGTCGATCTCGGTGCTTCAATCGCCGAGAATTATGGGAAGGCTATTGGCCCCGTAGAGCGGAAGCTCTGTACGTATTGGTGAAGTCGCTTTTTCAATATTTTTAACCATTTCCCAGCTTCCCTGGCCGCGCTTTCTAAACATAAGCCTGATCGTGCCAAGATCGTGACTAGTCAAATTGCTTCAAAAGCGTATTACACGGGAGAGATAGCCGGCCTACGCCTTGCTGGGCGAGGAGGTTAGAGCTTTCACACTATTCTTTCTCCTCTCTGAACTTACCCACGGCGGTTTCCAGGGAAGAACCTCCAGAAGGCGACAGACGAACAGGATCCAGTCCCTGAAATCTCGGCTCTCCAGGAAAAGATGCACGCAGCTCTTACTGCTGTGCGCGAGAAGCGTAACTCGTTCACCATCCAGGACTTGAAACGACTACTATTCCGTTGCGCTTCATCTCTTATCTCAGTGACCAAGGTAAGACGAGCCCCTTTTTCGCATGCAGGGCTAATTGGCTTGGTAGTGTGATTATACATTGATGTACTACATGGTCGCTTTGCCCTTCGAGGTCTTTACTCCTTCTGCAATCGCCGCCGGCATCGAGACATGGACATGGGTGATATCTGAGCGACCTGTGTTCGAGATTTCCATGATGGCGGAAATCAACTCGGCTTGGATGACGAGCATCAGGTTGGAAAGGGGCATTTTCTCAAAGACGCTTAAGTACTTATTGAACCCTCTTTTGAGGTTGATGGCCCGCTGCTAATGCCCGTCTCCAGCTACGACGACCCGTTTTATCATCCTATCGACTATGCGCCCACAGACAAAGACGTTATTGACCGTGCTACGAACCATGCCCGTCGACTGCTCTCCCCACATACGCTTGTCTTGCAAATGCTCTTCAGCAGACTACAGGCCGCGAAATTCCGCAAACCCGGGTTAATGCTACTCATCCAGCGCCTTGTCCTCCGTTCAGCCAGGGCTTATCGCTCGTTGAGGTAACAGATACTCTGTACTCCCGATATCCTGAGACTCATGCTTGTTGCAGCACACATGCGTTAGCAAGGGAAGCTCGATTCTCTCTTTTAATTTTTGGCCTTGAAGCCCTTGGAAGCTCGAGACTTGATTCCTACTGCGAGCATACACTCCGAGACAGTCTTTATGCGGTTGCGTTCTCTTGGTTCTCTGTACGCCCCCAGTAAGTTAGCTTTTATCCGATTTCCACGACCCATTTTCTCACTACGAAAAGATGGTCCCATGGCTCCAATCGCTTACAGATGGACGCCGACTCGAAGCTCCTAACTGAGTTCTTGTCTCTCCTTCAGGCGGACACCGCCCGACTTGCACATGAAGTTTCGAGTCTTGGGCATGCTCAAGCAACATCGTTGAATTCAAGTTAGTACATCTTTTCCTTTGACTGAGTGCGCCATGTGAGCGATCACATTTTTCATTTAGCATATGTGTCGCACATAAAACGCCATAGCGTCCCTCTAAAACTGTTGGTGGAGAATGAACTTTTCAGACTGTCCGTTTGGTCAAATCCAGTAAACGACTCGAAACGTGGCGTTGATTATCAAACCAACCTAGAGAAGTCCTTGACAGATGTGAACCATTTCTAACTTTAAGTTGCCATGGAATAACTGTGTTCATTACAGGAGACTTGGAAGAGCGCGATACGAGCAGCTTGGGAGATTGATCCAGCTATAGCAGTGAATTTCGTGGAGAGGTTCAAGCATCTTGTTGTCGTGAGAGAAGTTGGCGCCCTCGTCCGCTCACGACCACGTGAGGTCCTACATATACCCGAAGCTGTTGAGCTCCTTGTGGGCGACAGGTTTGACAGCCGCCGGGATATCAGAGTAAGTCACTTAAAACAAGGATTTGCGAGTCAGCTAAAAGTCGTAAGCAGTACCTCCTCTTCTGGGATCCCGTGCCTCCGGTCATTGCCGCTACTTTCTTTGAACCTCGATATCATGGCGATCCTATCGTCCTTCAATACGCTCATAGAGTATTGGCTCAACATCCAGTTGATGTGACCTTCTTTTTTGTTCCACAAATCGTGCAAGCGTTGCGCTATGACGAGCTAGGTGGGTCGCTTCATGCTCGACGGTTGTGAGAAACTCCACATTACATAATATGCAGGGTATGTTAGCCATTTTATATTCGATACGGCCAGGATATCCCAGCTGTTCTGCCACCAAATCATTTGGAATATGAAGGCCAACTGTTACAAAGATGACAGCGCGGAGGTGGTAAGCTCACTCTAGTTTTTATTGGGAAGTCTATGAGTTTCGACGTATTTATTAGGAGGATCCGATGAAACCGATCTTGGACCGTATGATCCATGGCATCGCGGAGTCCTTGTCTGGCTCGGAAAGGGACTTCTACGACCGTGAATTTACTTTCTTCAACGAGGTGACGTCAATCTCCGGAAAGCTGAAGCCCTATATCAAGAAGCCAAAACTTGAGAAAAAGGTATATCCTGAACCGGGTGAAACGTACGGCACTAAGACTTGATGGTAGGCAAAGATTGATGACGAAATGGCAAAAATAAAAATCGACGTTGGCGTTTACCTCCCAAGTAATCCCGATGGGAAAGTTGTTGACATCGATAAAAAGTCGGGCCGGCCGCTCCAGAGCCATGCCAAGGTTTGGTACTTTCCATCCCCATGATTGTCGTCCTGACTCGGTATCATAGGCACCGTTTATGGCGACGTTCAAGGTTCGAAAGCAGCTGGTGGTCATTGATGCTGACCCCGATTCCCTGATCGCTGGCGACGGTGGAGAGGAAGAGCGTCGCACGGAACAAGACGTGTGGATTCAAGCAATCTTCAAAGTCGGCGATGACTGTCGGCAGGATGTGCTTGCGCTTCAACTCATCGCTATGTTCAAGAACATTTTCACGCGCGTGGGTCTGACGCTCTATCTCTACCCTTACCGGGTGACAGCCACTGCACCTGGGGTATGTTCAACTGGTCTTCGTGTTTCTATGCGTAACGTCTAATACAATTGCAGTGCGGCGTTATCGATGTCGTGCCGAATTCCACCTCGCGCGACGAAATGGGTCGAGCGAAGGTCAACGATCTCCAAGGGTTTTTCGTTGCCAAATATGGAGGAGAGGACACAATCGCGTATCAGAGAGCTCGGCTGAATTTCATTCAGTCGATGGCTGCATACTCCGTCGCATGCTACATTCTTCAGATTAAAGACCGTCATAATGGCAACATCATGATTAATGGAGAGGGTCACATTATACACATCGGTTTGTTCCCCCCCCCTCCACCGTAACAGAATATGTGTTCTGAACAACCATTATAGATTTTGGTTTCTTGTTCGACATAGATACGCCATTTCTCCCTCTGATTCTCATCGCAGCATGTACTGACAGAAAACTATGCACGTCCCGGCGGCGTCAAATTCGAGCCTAGCTCGTTCAAGCTGAATCACGAAATGGTCGTGCTGATGGGCGGACGAAACTCGCAAGGCTACGCGCTCTTCCAACAGCTCTGCGTCGCTGCCTTTCTCGCGTTGCGCCCGCATGCGCCGCAGCTCATCGCGACCGCGCAGCTCATGCTCGGGACGGGTCTCCCTAGCTTCAAGGGCGAGCCCACGATTCGCCGACTGCGCGACCGCTTTGCGCTTGGGATCAGCGAGCGTCATGCTGCGGATTTCATGTTAGCCGTCGTCAAAAACGCGCACGAAAACGTGCGCAGCACTGTATATGACGAGTTCCAGCGGGTGAGTTCACAACTCGATGCCTTCTCGTCACGTGTAGCCACTCACACCTGGTTGGTGCCTGTGTTGTAGCTGCAAAACGGTGTGTCTATTTGCAGTGCGATACCTTCCGGAACGGCCTAGCTAACCCGTCGCAGGTATCCCGTACAAGTAGATCGCCTACTAACTTGCGAGGTTTGTTATGCGTAAGGTTCTGTGTTCGTTATTTACCCCAAGGAACTACCGAACCAATATCTCTCGCGGTACTTTTGACACAGCTTATATGTACGATTCGTTTTGTCAATCAATTCGCATCATGTAAATCTTGTGAGAGGATTTTAGCCATACTTCCCAGCTTCCGATAAGACACGGAAGCCAGGCATAGTCCCGAAGTCCTTGTCCGTATCCAAAAGTAAGGTGTAGGTGATGTCGGTATAAGCTAACATGTGCGCTATGGTATAAAGAGCAGACGTAAAAATGTCTACGGAACAAGGAAGAAACCGCAAGTTCATTTCAGTAGGGTGAAGTGTATGTAACAGTCCTGTATCGCGATTGCGTGAGAAAAACATGAAAGAGAAAGATGAGGTGCGCAAGTCCTGGGTTAAATTGACGAAGGAAAGGGGCAAAGGGAAATATATAAAAAGAAAAGCTGAAGACCTGATCAACGAAGTATCATGTCATGGGTCATGCAAAGTCCATTCAGCATCGTGCAAGGAAGTTAGGGTGTTGGCGTTTCGTAATTGGAATCGAGCCATATATCTATGAACGCGACAAGGCGCGCCACGAAATAAATGTGAATGATAAAAAAAAATTCTAGGTCAATTTATCATGGGCCACTATACGCTTGACTCTGCGGTGGCAGCGGTGGGAAGGACAGAGGGCAAGCTATGTGAGCGCATGGATGCGAGGGTAGGCGGTACGGGTGTAGTAGGAGACGAGTATGGAGAGCCAATGGGCGTACGACGGCCTAGAGAAGTCGCAAGACTCGGGTTGATCGGGCTGGGCAGCGGGCGCGTCGGCATCGGACTCGCCGGCGGAGGTGCATTCGAACAGCGACGAGCACGGAGGAATTTGAAGGGCATCGTGCAGGAGACTCGTTGTTTGCTGTCGGGCTGGGAGTAAAGCCACGTAGCAGTAAGGACGACGCTCGCGCCCACAATGAATGAAGTCGTGATACGGAAATTGAAGAGTCCAACGGAAGCTAGGAAGGATATTACGATTGACAGAGACGTGGCGAAACCCTTCATGATGTTGTCGGCATACTTGATAACGAGCGCTGTAATGAGTCCTCCCAGGACCTGGGTGAGTACTGTCGCCCAGGCCCATGGCGTGAAATTCGCAAACAGGTGCGTGATCGACGGAACACTGTGGGCAGGAGCGCCAGAGGAAGGTGAAGGCGCCATGAGGATGGGAACAAGCGCTGGAAGCAGTGAGAAAAGGGAGAGCTGCACGTTGCGCACCCAGAGGTCTGCGGTCGAATTCTTGATCACCATCTCAAAGTACACACCAGCTAGACCAGACGTAAAGCAGGCGGCGGCAACCGCAAGGAAGCCCTTGAATGGTACCATGGTGTGCACATCAGCAGATGACCCATCGCCGGATGGGTTTTTGGCGACACTGCTTTGGATTTGGACGATTCCCACGCCAATAGCAAGGAAGAAAAGGGCGACCCACTTGAGAGGGGTGAGCTTGCGGCGGAGGAGAATGACGGAGAATGCAGCAGTGGTGAGGATTTTCATCTGGTAGGAAACTTGGAAGGTAGCAGCTTCCAAGTTAGAGGCGGCGACAAACTGAAGATTATTCTGAATGACTGATCGCAAAAGGTGTCAGGGGCGCATCAAGATAGTTGGGGCATGACTGACCGTAGAGGATAGCAGGGATAGACAACTTCCAGCAGTCGGGCCGAAAAACCTCCTTTCCAAGGATTCTACACCGCTCTAGAAATACCTTGGGATTGAGCGGAGAACTGGCTATACGGTTCGGGAGGGGGGAAGGAAGGGCGAAGGCATGTTGAGACGAGTTCGGTCGTACCCGAATCAATGCAATAATCAGTGATATGAAACCCTTTAGAAGCTCTGTCGCAAGGACTGCAGATGCTGCGGAATATGCCCGGGATGGGGGCATAGAGACGCGGGAATAATGCATAAGCAGTGAAAGGGTAGCATTTTGGACTGCTAGAGTGACCAAGCTGGGAAGGAAACACGTCAGAACATGAGTTTGGGTGGCACAAACGGGATTGGAGATAGGCTAGTGGGGAGACAAATGGATGACATACGAGATATACTTGAGAGGCACACCACAGAGGGAAGGAGCTGCAGTAGGGGCTGAAACCGGTTGTTCAATGTGATCCTTATCGGTGACAGCATCGAGGTGAATGGATTTTAGAAAGGTTTTCCCGTTCCAGAAGAGAAGTTTAGAGTCTGGAAGAGCCATTCAGAAGGAGAGAAAGGCAGAGACACTGTTGAGACCGTGTTCTGAGTCTCGTTTCGTGTGGCGTGGGGTGGAAGGGTGGGGAGGGGAGAGAGGGAAGGGAGAGAAGAGGGGAGGAGAGATGGAAGGGTTAAGCGGGAGGAAAGCAACCAGGAGTGAAAGTGTGTGAAATCAAACAAGGCCAAGGCCAAGGAGGACACGACGACGAGCGCTCCTTGCTGCGTCCCGCTTACCTAATTTTCTTTTTCATGAAACATGAAACCATCGCATCGCGCCATTCCAACCAATAATTTCCCCTGGATACCGATGACATGATCACAGTCTCAGCACTCACGAATCACCCACTGGCACGTATGTCGGGGGGTTGAGTCGACTTGTCGTGTCGGAACTCTGGATAACTCCATGCGCCAGAGTTGCGCCTGGCCCGCCTGGGTTAGGTCTGGTTCCTTGGCAGGCTCGTGGTTCAGGGGCATCCACCAATCAACTTTCAAGCTTTGACAAGCTGTCATAATTGCCAGCCACCACATTGATGCGTACTGTTCTGGCCATGCTGCCATACGGCTACGGCGCAATCCAGCGTTTTGTTTTAATAACTAACTCGCAACTCGCAATCGCAATCAGCACTGTTATTTGGTTTAGCATGGCTCCGAACGACTCAACTCTCCCGCAACACTAACTACCCTCTGACCCATGGCCCCAGCATCTCCTACTGGCGGAGAAGTTTCTTATACCGTTTCACTAATGTCTTTGCATCGGTGACAACCTGTAGCGGGTTCATTGAACGGTCAACACTCTTTCCTTGGACTTGTTTATCTGCCTTTTTACCTTCTCTTGTTCACGCAACATTTCCAGTTCGGTCTTTACCTTCCGCAGCAGTCTGCGGTGTGCCTGAGCACGCTTCATGGCGGTGGCCTCGACTACGGTTTGTGGGAACAGCTTAGATGGCAGTCCAAAGACAGACGGAGGGCGTACTGAGTTCGCTGACTTCATTCACGTCCTCCTTGCGCTGTATGCCACTAAAATCGATGACCCTTGCCTCGTTGACCTTGCTCTTTTGGAGAATAGATTCTAATTTTGGGACTTCGTTAATTTAAAGGAATGCTTACGCGTCGAGTCTTCCATCCTAATGCGGCGTTAACGACGGCCTGCGCGTCGATGCATCCTTCATCTTGCATGTTGAGAGCGTCCATCTCCAATTTGTGTCTGAGTTTGTACGTCAGCTCACATGCACGCGCGGCGATGCAGATATACCCACATATATGCGTTCATCTCCTCGACCAATACCTCAGTATGCCCGCGGAACTCAGCAGAAAACGTCGCAAACTGCCGCTTGAAGTCGGCCCGGGAAGCTTTGTGAGCTTCCTCTATATAGATATTGAATACCTAAGGTTTCCCTTCGTAGTTCAGACTTACGCCGGATTTTCTGAAGGATGATCAGATATTCCACGCTATCACTGATGGGAGAGGTCAAGCAGGTCATTTATAT
>Ga0307510_10004906_pt1 | contig 15825 bp, 7 predicted proteins | sample 12_EM_MG_FD_207224 | JGI IMG/M metagenome (GOLD analysis project Ga0307510, IMG submission 207224) | Populus trichocarpa ectomycorrhiza microbial communities from riparian zone in the Pacific Northwest, United States - 12_EM | ecosystem: Host-associated > Plants > Roots > Unclassified | place...
GTTGACTCGAGAAAAATATATTTTTTTGAATTTTCCTTTTTCTTAATTTTTTGGATTTTTATAAATAATAATAGAAATAAAATAACATTTGAGAAAATCTTGGTGGATCCAAAATTGGGTTACAACACATATATATAAATATTTATTTTCGTTTATAATTATGAATTTGCTACCTTGAATAGATCAACTCAACTCCTTTAATTTGATGTCAAAATCTTTAGGCAATTTGTCTATATCATGAGAGATTTCTTTGGTGTAAACTAATTAAAACAATTCATGTATTTTAAAAATAATCTAAATTTATTAATTTTTTTTATTAAATAAATGATTTAAGAGTTAGTTATCATTTACTAACAAAACATCAATTTTTTTTTTAAAAAATCTTGTTTTTGTTAAATGTGCACTAAATAACTGATATTTTTCCATTAACTACACATGTTCTATGATAATGTATAATATTTTTTTTTAAAATAATTAATAAAGAAATATATCAAAATATTGTTTTTAGATTTTAAATAAATATTAAATATAATTGTATTTAAATTCCATTAGAACTTGAAAAAAATCAAAATAAAATCATCATTATGTTAATCACCATAAATATTTATAATGATTAATTGCAAACTTTTAACTTAAATCTTCAGAAAATATTAGAAAAGATATTAATTTAATGTTTTTTTTTAAATAAATTTACTTTTAAAACATATTCAAATGCACTTAAAAACACAATATCAAATAGATACACATATGTCAAGATATAAATTGTTTTTAAAATATTACCATGTAACAAAAAATAAGAGTACATTCTAAAAACACATGTTGCACACCGAATTAATTAAAATTAATTAATTTTTACATGATTATTTTTTTAATTTCTTTAATTACATCATTTTTTAATACAAAAGAGTTATCTTAACACAAAAATATCTTGTAAGGCTGCGTTTGTTTTTATCAGCTTTTGCGTTTGCGGTGAAACAAACGCAGCAAGGTATTTGGTACCAAACTAAATAATGTTTTGTATCATGGGGCCTACTAAAAAATTGAGTTTAAAACGAAGTTTTTGTGCAGCAGTTTTTACATACTTTTTTAACTGAGTTTCTTGAAACCCTGTTTGTTTTTGCGTTTTAAAAGCACTTTTGAAAACAATTAAATTTAAATTTTTTTATCGCTTCAAATTAATATATTTTTGGTGTTTTCAAATCATTTTGATGTGCTGATATTAAAAATAATAAAAATTATTTTGGTGCATTTCCAAGTACAAAACACTTTGTAAAGTAACCGCAACCACACTTCCACCTAACATTTTATACATGTTTTTTGCTACACATAAACTTTGACCATAATTTTACCAAATACGTATCTAAACCCAACTAGTCACAGCTAACCACACTTTTTTAAAACTTACTTTTTTAAATCACAAAAATTACCTAAAAAACAAACACATTCTAATACAAACTAATAAAGTTTTGATGAAGTGGCATTTATAAATTAAGTTTGAATGTTGATAGCAATGGGGGGTTATGGTGTGTTTACTTATAGTAATTATCAAAGCATTATTTTAAAATATTTCGGGACTATTTAGAAATGTGGTTAATGTTATTTTTTAAAATATTAATACTTCTTCTCTTTGAATTTTTTCATTTAGCCTTTTTTAAATCGCCTTTTTAATTTTCAAAAAGATTTTTCTAATTTATCTTTATTTTTAAGAATAAAAATATTTATTTTTGGATAATATTTTTAATGAGTGCAACCTTGCAAGATATATTTTTTGATTTAATTTAATACAATCAATTTTCTGTATGTCTATTTCTACAATCATTTGATTAAACAAAAAATTAATTTTAATAATCAGAGTCAATAAACACAATCAGGTAAATGAACCATATTACGAGATTAAATATCTTAATCTACATCTTCCTTGAATTTTCTAGATTTGTATTTAGTTATCGTTAATGTCTTTTTTTTTATTTATTGAAATAGATGGTTCTTAATTTATTTAATTAGATGCGTATATAAATTTTTTAATTTACACTTGATTTTTTTATGTAAAAAAATATAAAAAAAAGTTTATATGTTTAATTTTTTATGTTGATAAAAAAAACCCGGTCCTTAGCAAAGAGTGAGTAAAATAGCCATTAATTATAACCACCACTAATATAACTCTCTTTTCTCTCACTTAAAAAGACCCTAATAAACCTACCTTTTTGTTTTGTAAGCAACTGTAAAATAACTAGCAATTAATTTTTCTGTAAATATAATACTATTTTTGTTGAAACCCAATAGAAACAATGTAAACAGAAATAATTATAATTAACAATTAAGACATCAACAATTACGATAATATAATTAAATTACCAAACAATTTATATGTATATAAATAGTTAAACGATCAAAATTATTTCACTTCCATAATACAGGGCAGACGTCTAATTAATTCGTGTTCTTTTAATTTTCTTATTTCCTCTGTATTTTATTGGACATGCAGCAGTCATGTTTTCGCTTACCCGTGAAGCCATTGGCCTGCATGCACCCCAAAAAAAAAAAAAAAAAATAATTAAATGAGAATGTCTCTTTAGCCTGCAAATGTTGATGTCAGGAGCTTACTTCATAAGCAGACCAAATTTAAAGCAACGAATGTCTTTTTTCTTTTCTTTTCTTTTCTTTTCTTTTCTTATGGGCAAATCATATTCCTTGAGTGGGATATATATAGGGACAATCATATATATAGCTCGAGTTTCATCCTTGGAAGTGGTAGAGAGTGTTCTTCATTTAATTAATTGTTGTCTTCTTTTCAGCTCCTTTCGTTCTTCTCCCCTTCTCATCGTTCTCAAAAAAAAAAAAAAAAAAGAAAAAGAAAAAAACCTTGAGAGATCATAACTATAGCAACACTACATACATTATATTTCCGTGATCGTGAATCTTCCGTTCGTTCCTGTCTCTACTACAAGGTGTGTATTTCTACTCATTCTTGTGTTATTTGTTATTGTCTTTATATTATATTATATTATTATTTGTTCATACATGTTTGCAATTATGATCCAGGAAGAAAGAAAGTGAAGTATTAAGGATTATATTTGTGGTTGCAATCGATTGATAGAGAGGTTGTGGGTGTCTAAGTGATCGTGAATCTTCCTTTCGTTCCTGTCTCTATTACAAGGTGTGTATTTCTACTAATTCTTGTGTTATTTTTTTTTTATTATATTATTATGTGTTCATGAAGAAAGAAAGTGAAATATTTGTTCAATTTAATCTCCATTTTCTCCTACCAGACTCCCTCAATTTCTGTATGCAAGTTTTTATCGAAGTCTATCTCGTTGTTAAATAATTGTAAATACAGATCGAATACTTATTATTAAAAAGATTGCGGTGTTTTAATTTATTAGTCAATTAAAAAAATAATTAGTTTTAAAATCTTCTTAATAATACACATATAAAATTAAATTAAGACTTTAATCTTGATATCTAACATTTTGAACTTTTACCTTAAATTTGATTGACTTGATGTAAAAGCTACAAATTCACAAGAATAAAATTTATTTGTGTTTGGTGGATTAAAGTAGGGTAATGGTCTAAATAACAGTACTCTTGTAAAAGTTGGATTTATCAGTGCATGGCTAGCTTTCACCACCGTAATTTGATCTTGACACCATCGTTTCTTCTTCTTCTTCTTCTTCTTCTTTTTTATTATATCACTTATGGTTTTTTTATTTATTAGAAAGCTCAAAAATCCACGAACTTCATAGTAATAACAGCCCTTCCGATTACTTAATAACTGATGAAATTAGAGTCATTTTAATCAAATCATCTTCAATAGATAAAGCTATAATGTAATTATTTGCTAGGCTAAGCGTATTTGTATATTCATAGTTCCAGTTAAATTCTAAATACTAGAAATCTACAAGGATTTGTATGATGTTAAGAGAAATATTCCCATTTAGCCAACACTAAGATAATTTTTTGCGATATGCTATGAGTCGAATCAACTTTTTTTAAAGCAAAAAAAATAAAATATCTAGGTCTACTTAACATGTTTTCTAGCGGAAAAAAACTGTGGGGATTAGAGTGATTTAGTCGACTTTATAGATTCAAAGACAATACAAACGAGTGGTAAAATAATAGTTTGACTAAAAAAATAATGAAGATATTTTTTTAAAAAAATATTAAGATGACAATATATTGGATTGACTTGAATTTACTCGAATCAACTCATGTTAACTTGTCAAGTCCCCAACCTAAATTATAAGACCCTAATAACCCTATAGAAGACAAATAAGAAAATATATTAACCCAAATTTCTAGTCAACTCAATATTATAGGATGAAATTGAAAAAAAAATTAAAAAAAACACAAAAAACACATGACTTGAGTCAACCCCATTTAACCGATCAAAATCGTGACCCGAGTCATGAGACCGAGATAACCTCAAATAAAACAAAATAAAATAAATTATCAAGCCTCATTCTTGATCAATCAAATATTGAAGGTTTAAATTAAAAAAAAAAAATTCAATTGAAAAAGGATAAAAAAAACCCTAAGGCAACTGGGCTAAACTGCGACCATAATCATAAGACCGCGATAAACCCATAGAAATCAAATAAAAAAAATTATGAAACTCAATTTTCAATCAATCCAATGTTGAAGGAATGAATTGAAAAAAAAAATCAATTAAAAAAACTCGTGACTTGAGTCATGAAACCATGATAATCCCATAGAAAACAATAAATGAATATTAAGTCTAATTCCGAATCAACCTAATATTGAAGGATGAAGTTCAAAAAAAAAAATTAACTAAAAAGAATAAAAAAATAACTTAAATCAACTTATACTAACCTACCAAACCCGGATAATGAGACTAGAATAACTCAATAAAAAGTAAATTGAAACAAATTATAAAATCTAATATCTATTAAACCCAATATTTGAGGATGAAATTGAAAAACAAAAGTTTGAACTAAAAAAAAAACTTGAGGATTAAATTAAAAAAGGCCAAAACATCTCACTATTCATTGCTATAGTGAAATGCCAAAACCTCATATTATATGTTAATTATTCGAATGTATGGTTAGTCTATCAGAAATAAAATTCTTATAAATTCCCTAGTTAATCAAAATAGAGTGTAGACTTTTTAACAATATATAAAATATTACACAAGAATCCTGACCATGAAATAAAAATTAATCCAAACATTTTTAATGAATTATTCTAAAACACAATAATTTATATATATATATATATATATATATATATATATATATATATATCTCTCTCTCTCTGCTGTCTATCTCTCTATTTATCTATCTATCTACAAATCTAGATAGAATAATTGTTTATCATGTCTTGTATAGTATACTTTTATCCAGGATGAAGTTATTCTACTGAAGTTGCAACTTATTATTATTATTATTATAAATTTCATGTTTGATTTGAAAGGTTGATTTCTTTTTGCTATAAATTTCATGTTTGTATATGTTGATATAAGAAAAATAAAATGAAAGTAGATCAAATGTGAAATACAGGATCCCTTTTAGTTTGAATATTTTTAGCTTTGGCCTTCTTTGGCAAATCAAATTTGAAGTATGGAATTGCTTTTAGCTTTTATGGATATATCATAAGGATAGTCATACGTAAGTTACTATTAGATGCTAGCTCTAGTTTGATCATTGCAAGTGGGAGAGAGGGTCCTTAATTCAATTAATTATTTACTCCTTTGAAGACTTTAATTTCTTTTTATTCTATACAAAAAAACTTTCTTTTTTTGGGAGAGAATTTCATAGATTATAATTCAAGTGAAAGATGTGATTTCAACTATAAACATTTATGGTTAAATAGTTATTTAGAGTTACAAACATTAGATTAAAGTCATACATTCAAATTTACAGATTAATATTATATTTCAAGTTTTAGGAGATAAATCTTTTAATTTACAAATAATTACATGGTCAAAAACAAAAGGTAACTAAACCAATATCATTTCTGACGAGATCCTGATAGACCTAAAAATAGAAATTAACATGTACACATAAATATAAAAAGGTAGTAACAAACAATAACAATGACATGTAATAATCTCCATGAAATTTCTTTTGATACATAAAATTAGTCATAAACCTCTTTTACAACATACATTTTCCATCTGTTACCAATATCCATCAAATATCCTATCCCATTTGTCGAGAATAATTTCATCTTGGAAATCTCAACACAACTCAATGATTTTTGAACACCATCTCCTTATAAATCAATTCTTATTTGATACCAAGATATTCCTCTCTTGGTATCATTAGCTTATGTCATTCTTTTGGAATAACTAATCAATATTTCCCCTCTCATTTCCTGGGAGGTAATTGTCGATACTAATAAATCTCATTAGTATCATTAGTCTCCCAATAGTGGGTTATACTAATAAATTACATTCATGCGCCTATATTAATACAATCGATTGGTATCATTAACTATTCCTTCCCCAGAATAGTTAATCAAATCTTATTCATATCTGGTTTACCATCAAAGTTGCCAATGTCAAGAACCCTTGACATCATTAGCTTTCTTACCTACAGTAGCTAATCACACTAGAAATGATTGCCGATACCAATGTGATCCATTGATATCATTAACTATTATTGACCTGGAATAGTTAATCAATTTATCTTTTTCACTTAACCAGGAGTAACCATGCCGATGTTAGCAATTAAAAATCATTAGTCACCCAGTTGCTCGGGATCGACTAATCAATTAAAAAAATATTGGCACCGATGAAACCCCATCGATATCATTAGCTATCCAAACCTGGATAGTCAATCAATGTCATCTGAAATGTCGGTACCAATGGAACCCCATTGATACCATTATCTATCCAAATCTGGATAGCTAATGAATGTCATTTGAAATGACGGTGCAAATGAAACTCCATTGATACCATTAGCTATCCAAAATCAGCTAATCAATGTCATCTGAATCTTTCATTCGTAACGACCCCTTTCGTTTTTCTTATTAACATCTTATGAATTGTAACCATGGTTGTCAAGTATCATTCACACATATTATTAGTTATCGACACTATAATCACTAAACATCATTCACATAACCTTGGTCAGCCTCATCATAGTGCCAAGTATCAATTTATACCCTTAGCTACCCTCATCATGGTGCTAAGTATCATTGTAATGTATCCTTAGCCACCGACACTATAGTGACCAATTATCTATAATTTCTTCTTCAATCTCCAAGTCATTATGTATACCCAATTCATACTAAGGTATGTAAGATAATTAAGTCTATTCTAAAGTTATCATGGCTAATTCCATACCTATCAATGTAAGGTAATTGTATCCATCCTAATAATAATATAATTAATTTGATGCATAACAATGCAAGCAAGATACTCATATTCGTTCAAACATTATCCTAACTATTGGAGGTATATCATTGTATACAAGGTACTCTTATTCATTCCAATAATATCATTACAAGTTTGATACATATTAATGTACGTAAGATACTCATATCCATTTTAATTATATTATAACTAGTCGATACACATCAAAGCACGCAAGGTACTCATATTCATTCCAATATTATTGAAACAATAAAACAATAAATTTTAAAATTTATCAATAAGTTTACACAATTTAAAAACACAAGGTGCGATGCACCTACCTATAGTATGTGCACGTGCTGCCACTCCATGCAATTATCTAGTCCCCACATCTTCCCCTATACCACTAGGGATTTAGTTTTTATCAACAATGCAACCAACATCACAACTTCATTTAATTCTCATTCAACTAGTATTCTCAAACTAACCACAAGGAATTTCCTTAGAATCTCATACTCTTACCCATTTTCATGTTCATATTCATTCTTATAATTTTGTTATTAAAATCATCACTTAACAATAATTCCAAGCAAAGATTAAAAATTGTCTAATTACAATCAATTTAGCTTAACCAACCCAGAACACTATCTAGTATTTTAAGTATAACAAAAGCTGTAAAACTCAGTTTTGGGCATGGTTTGTCTCTATGAAAGGCTAAAACATAGAAATACAACTTTTAGAAAGAAATCAACTCCAAATTATTTTGTTTTAAGGCTCAAAATCAACAATGATAATAGCCTCTCCTTCATAGCTAAAATTTTGGACAACGAGGATTTTCATCCCTTGGAAATCCTTTTCAACTTCCAACTTATTTTCATGCATATGCAACATTATCTAAGGTCATTTGACATCATTAAATCATAAATTTAAACCAATTCTAAAACAAAACATTCAAACAATTTTCATACCTCTACAATATAGCAAGATTAGGCCAAAATAAGGAAACTTAACCCTTTGGAATTTCTCTTTTTTTTTACACATACTATGTATGTTATTATCCTTGTTTAGCATTATTAATACAACAAAACAATGAACCATTCATTTTCTTTCACTTTCTCCTCGTGCAATTAAATATTTGCAACAAACCTTAACAATTAATATTCTTACATCATTATCACAACAACAATTTCACCCTACTGGTTGGAATCCATGATAATTTTTATTAACTAGTCAATTTGTCAAAAATATACTTATAACTAGCCTTAAATATGTTTTATTTTCCAAATTTCTTTCATTTCAATTTTTTCATGTTCCACCTCATTCATATCCACCCAACCAACAAGTTAACCTTTTATTCAATCAACATGTTTATATTAGTAATTTTCCTTCCCATTCTTACACCATAATCATTCTTCCTCTCATATAAAAAATACACAATTAATCTATAACAATATTAATAACAAGAACATATTTTACCATTACATCTTTCATAAACCCTAACACCCACATAATTTTAATTTCATCAAACCATGTATTTAATCAAGTTTTCTAAATTTTACCAAAACTAGCAATAGATTCAAAAAGCAATAAGTCATCCACCTTAGATTTGTTTTTCAAACCCAATAGTCGTGCATAATATATCTTAAAATCAAAATGCTCTAACGATTAAATCTCCCTAGATCTGAATAAAACCAAGCTAACCTGGACATTGACGAGCTACTGTTCAACATGAACAACACCTAACTAGAGAGTGTTTTCTGATCTCCACCATCCATAATGAAGGAAACATCTAGGCGCACCACATATCCAAAAATAAACATGATTCAATTGTGGAAGAGATAGAAATCAGTTGGCGACCAAAACTGCTCTGTAGGTGTATTTCCTTTTATTTTCCATGAAATTTCTGATGATGATTTTTGTCAAATGGATTGTGTGCTTTTCGATCCCTTTGGCCAGTTAGTATAAGCATGTGCGAAGAGCAATATATAGAAAACGCAGCACGATCCAATAGTGAATGCAAGAGATATGGCCACCGGAGCATTATTGTTTTTTTTGGATTAACTCCAAATTCTACACTTCTATCTTTAGCTGAATTTTCTCTATTGTCTCTCATTTCATTTTTTTTTGTTTGGGCTAGTGGGATCTTTGCTGTTTTAAAGGTATATTTTCCATTCATTACAATTTTATTCCTTATTTATGTCTTTATGTATTTTATTTTATTTTTCAAGTAAACTATTCGGTTTGTTTTCTGCTTAAATCGCTAGTCTTTACCAAACTCTGATTGGGATGAGATCTTTAACCAAGGTAGGAAAACATATTAATAGATTTCATGCAAAATTGCATCCTAATCTGACGATTGGATTGAGAGCTCTTGCTTTCTAATGTAAAATTGGTCAGTTCATGGCTTTTCATCAACAATCCAAATTTTCTTGTTCAATCTTCACATAAAATCATATCAATTATCCTTACTAATTTATTTATTTATCAGGCTTATTACTGTTTCAAAGTAACGTTACTAATTTTTAATCGGTGCTTGCACCTTCAGTCCTGCCCTTTTCATTGTACTGTCCTTTATTATAATTTATTATTTATTACCTCACTTATTCTTTAGAAACATATCATTTTCCTCATTGTTTTATCCATCAAAACGCATTACTAGTTTCTTTGTCCTTATGAATTCTAAATCAAATTTCATTTTATGGAGGTCATCCCCTCCATTATATATCATATTTATATATAATTTCTTATCTTGGTTTTCATCACTCATCGAGATCATACCACTTTCAATATTACATTTACATGGAAGTTTACACATTCACATATTTAAATTATAAAGTTTCAGGGTTTCACACATATTTTTTATTAGTCCAAGTGCAGGAGTACAATAGCCACTTGATGAATCCACATCAAGGTTTTTACACCACTTGAAATCATTCTTCAAGATTTTTCTCACTTAAAGATATACCCTCTTCAAGATTTTACTTTGGTGATATTCCCTCACCAATACCAAGAGTTTTTACCTAACTCGTATAGTTTTACAAATATGGTTTTGTTTACAACAAACTCTTTCAATAGAATGCATGGTACAAATAAAGTTCTAGTATCTCTATAACTCACTAAGTAGCACTTATTGGATTTAAAAGTGTTTAAGTGTAGTGAGAATGAAAATGTGTACTCTTTGTGCTACAATATGATGTTTTAAAAGCACTAGTTAGAGTATGATTAAGGATTGATAATTTTGTTGTTATTTTGATATTGGAGTAGATTTTTTATTATATATGTTTGGAATCCCTTACTAATTTTGCAATTAGACAACCTATATAAATGTTTATAAGAAAAACTAGCCATTGGAACCCTAGTAATGAGTAAAACGGTCGACCAGTTCAGATTGGTCAAGCCAATATCGATCAACCGATTCCTACAAAATTTCTAAGTGTTCATCATTGATGAACAAACGGTCGTCTGGTTCATGCAGAATTCCATATTCAACAATTTTAATCTAGGTGAATTGTTAGAACCATCTATCTTAAATCATCTGATATATCAATCATTTAATGTATGTTGAGTGATGTGTGATAGTTCATTTTAATTGTACCATCAAGTAAGATATAAAGATTTACAAATTAAGAGCTAAAATGAATACTTAAACTAAGTTTTCACTTTGCTTCCTTCTTGGACTTTTTGATTGATTTTTCATGAAATCATTCATGCTTATTGATGTGTTCTTCATATGAAACATGTTTAAAGCTTATTTTCAACCAAGCATATTATTAGTCCATTTTTTTTTGTTATCATCAAAATATATAAAAATATGAATGTGTAACTCTAAAGGTCAATAACATCACCACCATTTAGAGTAAAAATATATCTAGACTAGGATTTGCTATCATCAATATCTAATTTAAATCTAGCATTCAAATATCCATAAACTACCAGTTCATTTCCTTTATAGACCATAAAGAAATTCTTAGTTCTTTTTAACTACTTGATAATATTTTTAACTATTTTTGTGATCCTCACTTGAATTAGATTGATATTTACTCGTTATGATCAAAATATAAGATAAATTTGATCTTGTACATAACATTTCATATATGATGGATCTTATAGTTGAAGCATAGAGAATCCTTTCCATCCTCTCTCTTAATTTATGTTTTAGGGTATATATCTTTGGAGAGACCAATCCTACGTGAAATAGGTAAGTATCCTCATTTAAATTCTTTCATGCTAAATCATTTCAACATTTTGTGTGTGTGTGAATTGGGATAACCAAACAAACTTTTATATCTCTATAGATCTTTATTCATAATATATAGATTGTTTCACTCATATCCTTTATAAAAAAATTCTTGGTGAACCAAATCTTTTCTTGTTGGAGTAAAGATATATCATTTTCTATTAAAAATATGTGATCTACATATAACACTAGAAAAATTATTCAACTTCAACTAAACTTTTTATAAACGTAAAGGACATCAATATTTTTAATAAAACCATTTTTTAATTATCTTATCAAAATGGATATTTCAACTCCTTGAATCTTGTTTAAGTTTATAAATAGATTTTTACAGCTTGCATATTTTTTTGAAAAATTATTTAGATTCAAAACCTTTACGTAGTGTAATATGCATATCTTTATGAATATTCCTATACAAGAATGCATTTTTGACATCTATCTGCTAGAATTCATAATATTAGCATGTAACTATAGCAAGAAGGTTTCATCAAAGTCAATTCTTGTCTTTTCTTGTTACCATTAACAACTAATCTGGCTTTATACATTTATACATTGCCATTAATATTAATCTATTTCTTAAAAATCTACTTACATCCAATGAATTTTACCCCTTCAAGTTAATCAACCAAGTTATAATTAATCCATTTAGAATTTTATATCCTTGAGTCATGTCATGAAATCAATATTAGATATTGCTTTCATATAATTGGTAGGCTCTTTAAGTATGAGCAAATTGTCATTTTTAGCTTCTATGAAAAATTCATATCTCATTGGTGTATGACATCTCTTATCAGATCTATGGAATTATTGTGTTTCTTGATCTTTATGCTGAGCATCTAGTGCTATATATTCGAGCTTGGGTTCTAATTTGATATCAGTTTATGGTTCTTGAACTTCTTCCAATTCTATTTTCCTCTCACTACTCCTTTCAAGAATAAATTCTCTCTACATTTCTTTTACAAGTCAATTCAATGTGTTTTTTTTATTAAATAAACACCTACATATTAATTTTAGGTATCATTTACACCTCAACCTTGTAGAACAATTGCTTCATTTTATAAAGAAAAAAATAAAATATGTATCCATCTCAATAACTTTGATTAATTTCTAGTATTAATGAAGTATTAACCAGGAGCACTATGAACAATGTTTTGATATAATAAGAAACCTCCTAATTATCACAACTTTATAATTTTCTTTTCTAAGCATCTTTTTTCCTAAGAATCTTGTCTCAACTTTAAATTCATTAATCAAACTCAAATGAATATTAAATATATTGATTGCATGAATAAAGTTAGTGGCATATATAACCACTTGATTAGAAAAGAAATAAAGTTATAATTGTTGGTCATACACACTAATATAAACTTCATGTTCCTTTCTAAGTACTACAAGCATATATTCATAACCGAATATTTGAGCTCTATTAAGAACATTAGGCTTCACCTATAACTATTGGATTTCTCGAAACATATACACGCAATAGAAACTATAAATTTAAATTTTTTTAGGGGTCATAAGGATCTTGTTAGACAAATCTAGAATTGTTTAAGGTTTATACAAAGATTAATTGAAGAACATATGTTCTTTTTTTGCTTTGAAAAATTACTTCAATGTTAGGTTGTCGCAAACCACAAACCATCCAAATATTTGGCTTTTAATAGTAATTCACATGAATGACCAATGAAAAATCTTCTAAACCCTTTTAAGAGAGAGGGATTGATATACCTTAGAATGCGAACTCTTTTATTTTGTGTTTAGGTGTTTACGTATAATACTTTTCTCACATTCTCTTAGGAAATAATAGGCATAATATTCTATTTATAGGAAAACCTAAAAACCCTATAAATGAAAAAACATCAATTTGCTCCTTAAATAATATCGCATATATTATTTTAGGATAATTTTATAAATTTATTCAATAAAGTCCTTACTTAATTTTTCTTGGTCTAGAATTGCAATCCTCTATATTACTTACATTCTAGTCCTTAATTTCTAAAATTTATTTAGAATCAAGTCACACTTGATTAATAATTCTATTTTAATTTCTGACTAATGGTTCTTATGTGTGTGATCCATTAGGTTCCCTAAGAAGTTGGCCCAAATATAAATTATAATTCTAAAAAAAATAAGATTACATAATTTTTTTTATCAATTTAATAATTGATTCATTTATATTTAAGATCAAGTACAATAGGTTTAGGAGATTTGCTCGAGTTTGCTTGGTTTTCCCCCTTTTTAAGCTTATGGTTTTTTAGTTCATCCTTCAACATTTATTTAATTGAATATTGGGCTCTAGTTTTTTTTATTTTCTTTCTATTGGATTTCTCATTGATTTTGAAAATGATACGGGGTATCTTACTCTTCAACATTAAGTTGTTTGATAATTAAACTTTATAGTTTTATTCAATTTGCTTTTGATGAGGTTGCCCAATATCACAACCAGGTCACGGATTTTGTATGCTAACCTGGAGGAATCGAGACGGGTTTTTTTCGAAACTTTTTTGAGATTATATTTTGTCTTCAATTCGTCCTTCAATATTTTATTTACTAGAAATTGAGCTTTGACTGCTTTCACGTTCTTATTTAACTTTTTCTTCATTATTAGATAAGATCCCTCAACATTTGATTTTTTTTATTTCGTATTTCAACATTTAATTGATACTTCAATCTTATAGCTATAATTATGGGGTTAACAGGTTAACCTGGTTTAACTTAGATAGTTTTTTCATTGTTTTTTTAGCTTTGCCCTTTGATAAAGGGACCTTATTTACAAATTTTACTCTTAAGGTGTATAGTGGAAATAGACTCTCCCTAGTCAATTTCTATATTTCCATCAAACCTATTTTAGGGTTTGAACATGAACCATCTGAAGAGGTTTTTTTTTTCTTGTATATTATTGCTTTAACAAAGATAACAAAAAAGAAAAGAAAAGGATAAAAGTAAAACCAGAGAAAGATTAAGAATGCCAAGAGAGTGTGGGATTGATATTGTAATATAAGATGTTTTTTTAAAAAAATATTTTAAAATAATTTTTTTAATTTTTTTATCAACATATTAAAATCATAAAAAACACTAATTTTTAAAAATATATATTCTAACAAAACTCATGCAAACCCAATTAAAAAATCAAAACGGTGCCAAGTGGAATTAACTGGGGAGAGTCTATTAAATCAAGAGCAAAACAATCGGTTTAAACTATTATGCTTTAAACTCATAAGTGTAAACTATCAATGTATTCGTTAGATCGGTGGTATGCTATCTTTCACTAATAAAATTCTTTTTATTGGTTTTGAGAGGAAAAAAAAAAGTATTTCTATCTTTGTTTTATGGAAAAAGCACATAGATCTATGAACTAGATATATAAAAAAAGAAGGATAGATTAGATATTCCCATTACTTAATAATCGAGGAAAATAGTGTTTAAAATTAACATAATAAAATTGAAACCAAATCAGCTTCATTAGATAAAGCTGTTGCGTAAATAAGTGTGAATTTTACTCGTGGCATAGATAGAGATAGTCATTACAGATTTTAGTTGCCTTAGATTGATCCTTTGTTGAGTTCGTTCCATTAATTATGTCATCAAATTGCATTTTTTTTATGGGAATTGCTGCTCTAACTCGTAAGTTAGAATCCGTGTAAACTATTTTGTATTTATTTTAATTCTGATATGCTATCTTTTCTTTTTATTGGTTATGAGAAAGAAAAAAAAAAGTATTTCTATCTTTTTTATGGAAAAGCACAGAGATCTAAGAACAATTGTGTAAATAATTGTTAGGGTAAGTGTGAATTTTAACACATGGCATGGATAGATATTGATGAGGGGACAAAGGGATTAATTGTTTATCGTTCTCCTTTTGTTCCTCTCGCTGAATTTTATTATTGGGCAGTCAGTACCAGTGCTTTCCGTATATATTTTCACAAATTAAGGTAATAAAATTACTATTCTCATTCTCTCAATGCCTATTTTACTTTTAATGACTCACTATCACAGTCAGCATCCTCATTTCTCTAATTTTTCAGACTGGTGAAAAATGGCTATCGAAGATGTTGGTGGATCCATTGTATCTAAAATAGCAGAACTCTTGGTGGAACCAGCGATAAGGCAGTTCCGTTACATGTTCTGTTTCAACAATTTTGTTCAAGAATTCGATGAACAAATGATGAACCTGGCTTTGGCATTTTATCGTCTGCAAGATGCTGTCCACGTTGCTGAAAGGAATGCTGAAGAAATTGAGATTGATGTCAACACATGGCTGGAAGACGCAAAA
>Ga0307510_10004907_pt1 | contig 15824 bp, 19 predicted proteins | sample 12_EM_MG_FD_207224 | JGI IMG/M metagenome (GOLD analysis project Ga0307510, IMG submission 207224) | Populus trichocarpa ectomycorrhiza microbial communities from riparian zone in the Pacific Northwest, United States - 12_EM | ecosystem: Host-associated > Plants > Roots > Unclassified | place...
CAAACGTTGTGCAGCTACGAGTAGCAAACGACTGTAATATTTTCATCCAACCTTTGAATATTTGTCATGATGTCTTGCGGCTCTAAGATACTGTACAGTACTGGCTAGGAAATGAGCATTACAGAGTTACGTATGTACGCTAATCACCGGCTGTAAGTTTGTGTGGAATGGTCCGGGTATCTCGTTGCAGATCTCCGGATCCGCTCTGTTCCGCGTGGTCACACGTTGGCAGAATTTCCTAACAAGCGGAAAATTCGTCGTGTCATGTCAATGTATCTCGTGTGCAGTGCAGTGCAGTACATTACAGTGCCGTAAAATACGGTAGTATCACGGCGCCGGGCAGTTTCCATTGCTCAATCACGCTCATTACTGCATGGGATCGATTAAATCTATCGTATTGCGGACTGTTATTGCAGCGATGGCATACCAGCAAAGCGCTGCGAGAACGACGTATACAGTAGTTGTCAAGCCGAGAGTACGAGTAGATGGGGAAGGCTGTGTTTGAATACTGTTTCGAGTACCCATGAGTGTTTTCCGTAAGTATTGGTAGGTCGGGGAGAAGAAAGGAATGCGATGATGGTGACGTTTTGAACGCAAAAGATTCAGTCGGAGCAGATGCCTAATAGCCTTACACAGTAATAGCCGGTGTGGTAGACTTATTGTCGACCATGCGGCTGTGACGGGCCGAAGAGGATTCTAGAATAACTAATGACAGGTTGACAGGAAGATGCAGATGGGCGCTCCCTCATGGCCGTTCCGCGCGTTCCGCACCCACTCCAACCCGAAAGCATGCATCACACCAAACGATTCCGGCTCAGGAAAAGGAACCACGCTCCCAGTTATTCGGCCCATAACAAACGATGGGTGCTTGCGGGCTCTACCTTTTGAATGGAACCGAACAGAGCTGCCCTTTTAAAGCTAGGTTCCTGTGTCGCTCGACTGACAGCTGTGCAGCAAGCTCGCCCCGTGTAACGGCTCCTGTGGTTGAAAAGCTCCTGATAGATCGGGGTGCATATCCAACCCTCTTAAACACCGTCACAGTCTTTCCCCTGCCCTCCCCCCGTCATGTCTACCTTACCCAAAACTCAAGTATTGAATAGTTCGACGTTCAAAGCTCCGCCGCTGGGTGACAAGTCCCTATGTCTCCCCGACTTCTACGACTGGCAATATCGAAACAGCCCAAGTCACCCGTTCTTTGTGTATGACGATGGCCTCGGGAAGACCATAACTGTCACTTGGGAAGAAGCTGGTCGTGGGATCCATCGCGCTGCCCACCTTGTTTCATCGCGCGTCTCTGCAGGGGGAGTATCAGCCGCGCTTGAAGGGCACCCTGTCGTTGTTGCCGTCCTCGCGGCTGCTGGTCCGTTACCTGTTATCACATTGCCCTGCGCTTCCTTTGTTGACTTCCTGTATCATACAGACACCGCGACCTACGTCACAACCGAACTAGGAGTTTTGCGAGCTGGGTTTACAGTGTTCCCCATCTCACCGAGAAACTCACCGGAAGCCGTCGCTCATCTACTGAAAAAGACGGGGCCAAGGCACTTACTGGTGGGCCGCGAGCCCAAGTTTCAAAAACTTGCCGAAACTTCCTTGGAGTTATTGCGAGCGGATGGTCATCCAGGCATACCTTTTTCCGACATTCCTCAGTTTGGAGATCTCTACCCAAATGGTGACTCGGATAACGAATTCAAGCACTATCCTGCAGTGAAGTTTGACCCCAACGCACCATCATTAATATTACATTCCTCTGGTCAGTGCAGTGTCGGTCTGCCTTATACAACAAACTAACTTCTTTATTAAGGATCGACTGCCTTCCCGAAGCCCATCGTGTGGTCCCATAGACAACTTGTCACACAATGTACATCTTCCTGTAAGTCGTCTGCACCCGTGATAGAACTCCTCTCATGTTTTTGGCTAGGGTGGGGAGAAATGGATCTGTGCGGGCATATTGTGTCTTGTCACGCGATGCCTGTCTTCCATGCTATAAGCCTCCTACAAATAACTCTGGTGGTGAGTGCGATATCCTCGAAGCATTTCCATTCTAACAAATTTCAGCCGTCTGTTGGATTAGTGATGGCGGTCTTCAAGCCAGCCTTCCCGGCTGTCCTGCCAAACCCTCAGAACGTATTAGAGGGGATGATCGCGACGAAATGCTCGATCGGAGCAGCTGTGCCAACATTCTTAGAGGTAACGTGGACCATCCTTTGTTTTATTTTGGTTCTCATTCGAGGTGATATCAAGGCTTGGTCTCGCAACCCCGCTGCCATAAATTATCTCAAGACCATAAATGCGGTTGTATGTTACTAGTAATCACTGTAGAGGCGTATTATTGATTGCCCCATGGAAGATGTGGGGTGGAGGGCCACTACCCAAAGAGGTAGGAGATCGCCTTACGCGCGAAGGAGTCTCTGTACACGCCCAATACGGGTGGTAAGCACATCAGTTGTTGTCCTGTTTTCGTCTCTGTATGGTCACCCTAGTACCGAATGTGGGGTCATAAACACAGTACTCCCAAGTAAGTTCTCGTTTTGATCATCTCGCGTATTAAGTGGTTTAAACGTCACATACCAGATCATTCTCGCGGGGAGGATTGGGAATACTTCACAGTGTCCCCACACTGCCGTCCTGCATTTCTACCTCAAAGTGATGGGACATTCGAGTTGGTTCTCATTGTAATCGGGTTTTTTCTCCATCTACTTCCAATACTGAGATTTTCTAGAATCACGACCTCCACCACCCTGTCGTAATAAATACTCAGATAGACGGTGGGGATGCATATGCCACCTCAGATCTGCTGGTGCCTCATCCTACAAAGTCTGGCCTTTGGAAGGTTTACGGTCGAAAAGATGATCAAATCATGTTGTCGACGGGAGAAAAGACGAACCCAGGGCCTCTTGGTAAGACCGTTTACTCTGATCTTGTTAGTAATATGTGTTCTGATCCCAAAATCCAGAGGGAATTTTGTGTCAGGATCCTCACATCCTGTCTGCTGTGATGTTCGGCCGGGGGAGGTTCCAGAATGGCGTCCTTATTGATCCAGAACCTCAATTTGCTTTTGACCCGAAGAACGAGGAAAAACTTGAGACGTTTCGAAGATTGATCTGGCAAGTATATAGTTCACATTAGCTACTTTTTGGTTCTCAATTTGAAATCTAGGCCGTCTGTGGAGCGGCTAAACGCTTATGCACCACAACACTCTCGGCTATTTAAGGAGGTGCGTGCGTTTATTTCCATTCTCTATATTAGGCTAAGCGAGACGTCTGTCCAGATGATAATTGTGGCGTCACCGTCCAAACCCTTTTCGTATACAGCAAAGATGACTGTGCGCAGGCAAGCAGTACTCAAGGATTACGATGAAAAGATCAACGCACTATACAACAGGGTTGAGCAGACGTCACAACTAGATGTCCCGTTACCCGTCGATTGGACTTTGTCACAGTCTCTTGACTATGTGCGACACATTATCCATAAAGTCATGACGCAGAAAGTTGCCGATAGTGTCGATATTTTCCAACATGGCTGTGATAGGTAAGAATACTTGCCACCACGGACATCACCACCAAGTAACGCCCATTTATAGTCTGCAGTCTGCATATATTCGGAACTCTATTCTACGTGCACTCCGGGAGACAAAGCCTGAGGCAGCACAGCTTGTGTCTACGTCGTTCGTATATGAATATCCCACGATTGAGCGCATGGCAACATTTTTGAGCAAGGCAGTCGCCGATCCGCGTTCTACTCAAGGGGTCGTCGACCTCGCAATGCGCGGGCGAGAACTCCAAGCACTTGTCGACAAGTATACGGAAGGCCTTTCCTCATGCCTCGCGCTCAATGGACCAGCATATCCGGTGCCCCCTGGGAACGTCTACTTGCTAACCGGAACGACAGGTAGCCTCGGTTCCAACATGCTCGCGCAGTTGCTGGAAGCACCCGCTGTCACGCGTGTATATGCATTTAATAGGCCATCAAAATCCACAACGTTACAGGCGCGACAGGTTTCTGCCTTTAACCAACGTGGACTGAACACAGATCTCCTGTCGTCCGAGAAGCTCGTGTATGTCGAAGGAGACCTGAATGGACCTGGTTTTGCTCTGGGTGACAAGTTGTATGGAGAAGTAAGTATTTCCCCAGATCTCCGGCTGCTTGTCGCCCTCATAAGCGGCGAATCACATAGATCCATGAATCAGTTACACACATCATTCATAACGGTACGTCATTGTCTGTTTCACCACGCCGACTACGCTGAGTGATTCCACAGCATGGAAGATTAATTTTAACCTATCATTGACTCCCTTCGAAGAATGTATTTCCGGTGTGCGAGCCTTGGTGGACTTTGCGATTACATCGCCACTCGCGCGTCCTCCACACATACTCTTTGTCTCTTCCATCGCGGTATTCAACAGTATGTGTCGCTTTAAGGATATGGACATTTTGTTGATTACCCAATCCAGATTTCGAGAATAAGGGTCCGGTAGCAGAGGACGTACTGTCGAATCCGGAGGTAGCCGTTGCCAACGGCTACTCGGAATCGAAGTGGGTAGCAGAGCGAATCCTCGATGCAGCTGCGGAGCGCACCCCATTGCGACCTGTAGTCGTACGCCTCGGACAAGTATGCGGGGAGGGGAATGGCGTCTGGAATGAAAAAGAGTGGTTCCCGTCTCTTGTGAAGTCAGCCCTGACGCTGGATTGTCTGCCGAGCCTCGATGGGGTAAGTAGGATGCCAATCATATTGACGGCGTTGTCGCTGATCCAACATCCAGACTGCATCTTGGATCACAGCACCAGATGCTGCCGCAGCAATGCTCGAAATGTCGCATATCGATCCCGCACCCGACGCACACACCTTCCACGTTGTCCACCCCCGTGGAGTGCCCTTCGACACCCTCATCGGTTCCGCCGCATCCTGGCTGAACGTGCCACTTATCCCTTATCCCGAATGGCTTTCAAGGCTAACCGAGGAATACAAGTCCCAGTCCCGTTCCGACGCAAACTTGGAAAGGATGCAAGTGACCAATCCCGCATTGAGGCTTTTCAGTTTCTACGACGCTGCGCACACTGGACCCGAATGGGAGCCCCTCGGCGCTGCGCGCTTGGATGTTTCGCGCGCAGTATGCGTGTCGAAGGTGTTGGCAGAGGGCGTCGAGCCACTCGGGGAGGAGAACGTACGGAAATGGCTGGCCGCTTGGCGCTCGAGCGGCTTCCTCCCTCCGCAACGGAGGAAGACACTAGCTCGTATCGAGAAATCGAATCAGGTGTCAACGCTAGAGGCGGCGACACCTGTTCCAACCACCTCTTGGCCTGCAGACATATTCGATGAATTGACACTTCTAAAAGGAGCCACGGCAGTATATGTCGCCTCCAAGTTTGGGTTCTTAATGGTCATACTTGGGTCTCTCCGTCTGTTGTATGGTTATTTCTAGACATCGTCCCATCCTGCATCTATTTTAATCTACCTAGACCTGCAACCGGTGTTTCGGATATACGTAAATACCAAGTAATGGTGAGGTGACGTTGGGGCGTGATTTGGAGAAGAATACGCGTTGACACGAAATAACGTTTTTGGGAGGTCAGTCGTGTCACTGCTGTTACTCGCGAAAAACGATGCGACAGAACAGGATTGAGGAACCTTGAGAGGTAAGTGAGGGTGCGCATGTCAGAGGTGGATGTCAGCTCGCTGAGTCAGGACGAGGTTGAGTGATAATCGAGATTCTCCACTTTTGACCACGTGACGCTGTCCGCTGCCAAGTTGACACGTTAGCCTTTCTTTCGCTTCCCCTCGCACTCCATCGTCTCACCTCCATAGACCCGATCCACCTCTTGTCCTGTCCTGCCCAAGTCCCCTCTCGCCTCACCTCAAAACCGGCTACCGACAATGCCCGGATTTCCCTCTCTCGCTATCTCGAGCTGTCAAGACAACAGCGTACGCGACGCCTCGCCAGTCGAGCCCTCGCTCGGGACAACATATCGCCAGACTCGTAGTTTTCTGATTTAGTATCTTCCCTCCCTCTTTCGTGCGTTTTCCTACCGCCCTTCGATCGAAGAACTCCTACTCCCCCTCTTTCCATTTCCATTTCCTGCTTAGCCATCGGACACGAGACAACACCGCCCCCCTCTACTCGAATAGCATACTTGAATATGACCCACTCTCCTGGCCCCAACAAACAAGAAGGAGGACCTCCGATGCAATCCTAGACCATTCCTTTCCCCGTTTCGCTCGCGTGCCATCGTCGCCCTAAGCCTCTGTGCTACGACCTTTACCATTTTCCTCGCGCGTTCTCGGCCTTCGGCAACGCGGCCTCTCCCTCTCTTCTCTCTCCCTTGTGCCTTCGCCCTCCCCTCGGGAACGCGGACCCGCTTCGGGCCAAACCTTTCCCGAACTCACTAGCGGCGTGGACGTCCCACCTGCGGTACAATTCAATGAGAAGGTGTTCAACGTTCAACCTCGTAAAAGAAAAATCGGACACTGCAGGTAAATTGTCCATTGCCTCGGGGGAAATGGCATTGTTCTCGGAAGAAGGACAGTGGGCGGGGATCTTCCGGCGAGAAAAGATCAGGGTATTGGCCTTGCATTACCGCCGTGATTACTGTATCCCTGAGGCCGAATTCGAACCGAGTTCAACATAAGGTCCGGACTACTGTAGCCATTAATGACGATATTCGTTGGGGAGAAATTTCCCATAGACTGCTCTGCTGGATAAACTCGGGAACTCGGGATCGTCTTTGGGGGGTATTCTGGCAAAGCGGAACTTGCCGTTATTAGCACTGGCAGTTTTCAACGCTTGTTATCGGATCGATTGGTCCATTTTTGGTCCGGGTTACTCGGCTTGTGATTAATGACGGAACCTGGCGCCGGTCCGGACAAGCTCAACCCTTTGAGAGGTACAGTCTTCTCTCTCAAACCTAACCTTCCCGACCTTCGTCTTTCCCTTGATCCCTGTCATGTCTAGCGCTCCCGAAATTCAATCATTGAATGGCTCGGCGTTCAAAGCTCCACCGCTGGGCGACAAGTCCCTATGTCTCCCTGACTTCTACAAGTGGCAATATCGAAACAGCCCTAGTCACCCATTCTTTGTATACGACGACGGTCCCGGGAAGATAAGGACCATCACTTGGGCTGAAGCTGGTCGTGGAATCCACCGCGCGGCTCACCTGGTTGCGTCGCGCATCTTCCCACGGGATGTAGCAGCCGCACTGGAAGGGCGCCCTGCCATTGTTTCTGTGCTAGCAGCGACCGGTCCGTGCCCTGCCTCCCACTCTGGCGCTTCCATTGTTGACTTCCATGTAGACACCGTGACCTACCTGACGACAGAACTAGGCATTTTACGAGCTGGGTTGGCTGTGTTTCCCCTCTCTCCGAGAAACTCACCCGAAGCCGTCGCCCATCTCCTGAAAAAGACAGGCCCAAGTCACCTACTGGTCGGCGGCGAGCCTATGCTTCAGAAACTTGCCACAGCTTCTTTGGAGTTATTGCGAGCGGACGGCCATCCTGGCATACCTCTTTCCAACATGCCCAATTTTATAGATCTCTACCCACACGATGACACAGATAACGGATTCGAGCACTATCCTGTGGTGAGGTTTGACCTTAATGCGCCATCATTAATTTTGCATTCCTCTGGTCAGCGGCACTGGCTGTCTCTCTTGATAACATAAAAATAAACTGAGTTCGGCATAAAGGATCGACCGCATTCCTAAAGCCCATCGTGTGGTCCCATAGACACCTTGTCACACCGTGTGCCCAGGTTGTTTCCTGTAAGTCGTCCGGCCTCGTGGTGGGACTTCTCTTATGTCTTTGGATAGGGTGGGGGGAAATGAATTTGTGTGGACAGATTATTTCTTGTCACGCGGTGCCTGGCTTCCATGCAATGAGCCTCATCCCGATATATCTGGGAGTGAGTACAATTTCCTCATGCCATTCCTATTCCGACAGTTTTCAGCCATGTGTTGGGCTAGTGATAGCAGTCTTCAGGCCGGCCTTCCCAGCTGTCCTACCAAATCCTCAGAACGTCTTCGAGAAGGTGGTCATAACGAACTGCTCGATCGGAGTAGCTGTACCGACATTCCTAGAGGTAATGTGGACAGTCTCTCGTTTGTTAGTTTCTCATTCGGGGTTGTATGAAGGCTTGGTCTCACAACCCCGCTTCCGTAAATTACCTCAAGACAATGGAGGCAGTTGTATGTTGCAATGAACCAACGTGAGGATGTGCAACTGATCACCTCACGGTAGATATGGGGTGGCGGCCCGCTACCCAAAGAGGTGGGAGGCCACCTTACACGTGAAGGAGTCACCATTTGCTCCTCATACGGATCGTGAGCACTTTAGCTCTTGTCATCTTTTCGTCTCTATATGATCACCATAGTTCCGAATGTGGGATGATAGGCTCAACCCTCCCAAGTAAGCCCTCGTTTTGATAGCCTCAACTATAATTTGATTACAATGTCACGCAAAAGGTAATTCTCATGGGGACGATTGGGAATACTTCACGCTGTCCTCACACTGCCGTCCTGCATTTCTACCTCAAGGCGATGGAACATTCGAGTTAGTTCTCATAGTAAGTTGATCGTGTCATCATGTCCTTCCCATTCTGAGATTTTCTAGGATCATGATCTTCACCATCCCGTCGTAATAAATACTCAGATAGACGGGAGGGACGCATTTGCCACCTCAGATTTGCTGGTGCCTCATCCTACGAAGTCTGGCCTATGGAAGGTTTATGGTCGAAAGGATGACCAAATCATGTTGTCTACGGGAGAAAAGACGAACCCAGCGCCTCTTGGTAAAACTATTTACTCTGGTCTTAGTACTAATATGTGTTCTGATACCAAAATCCAGAGGGAATTTTGTGTCAGGATCCTCATATCCTGTCTGCTGTGATGTTCGGCCGGGGGAGGTTCCAAAACGGGGTCCTTATTGATCCAGAGCCGCAATTTGCATTTGACCCGAGGAATGAGGCAAAACTTGAGACGTTTCGAAGATTGATTTGGCAAGTATATGATTTACGTTAGTGACCCTTGGTTCTCAATTCGAAATCCAGGCCGTCTGTGGAGCGGTTGAACGCTTATGCACCACAACACTCTCGGCTGTTCAAGGATGTGCGTCCGTATTTTTTCATTCTCAATGTCAAGCTGAGGGAGATGTCCGTCCAGATGATAATTGCGGCATCACCGTCCAAACCCTTTTCGTATTCAGCGAAGATGACCCCGCGTAGGCAAGCAACCCTCCAGGATTATGATGAAGAGATCAACGCACTATATGGCAGCGCTGAGCAGACGTCACAAGCAGATATCCCGTTACCCATCGAGTGGACTTCGTCGCAATCGCTTGACTATGTGAGGCACATTATCCACAAGGTCATGGTGCGGAAGGTCGCGGATGAAGTGGACATTTTCGAACATGGCTGTGACAGGTATGAATACCCACCTCCGCTGGCATCTACGTCAGGTAACGCCCTTGAGTAGTCTTCAGGCTACTTATATTCGGACCTCTATCCTACGTGCGCTAAGGGAAACCAGGCCCGATGCAGCCAAACTCGTGTCTGCGTCTTTCGTGTATGAACATTCCACGATTGAGCATATGGCAACATTTTTGAGCAAGATAGTCGCTGATCCGCATTTTACCCAAGGGGTCGACCCCACGACCCGTGGGAAAGAATTGCAAGCACTTGTCGACAAGTATACTGAAGGTTTTCCTTCACGCCTCACGCACGATGGATCCGCATATCCGGTGCTCCGTGGGGACGTCTACTTGCTAACTGGAACGACAGGTAGTCTAGGTTCGAACATGCTAGCACAATTGCTGGAAGCACCCGGGGTCACGCGCGTGTACGCGTTTAACAGACCATCAAAGGCCGCAACCCTACGGGCACGACAACTTTCAGCATTTGAAGAGCGTGGGCTGGATGTGGATCTCCTGTCATCCGAAAGGCTTGTCTATGTCGAAGGAGACCTGAGCGCACCCGGTTTTGCTTTAGATCAAAAAAATTACGGAGAAGTAAGCACCACAGGGTTTCGGCTGCTCATTATGCTCAAATGTGGTGAATCACATAGATCCATGAATCAGTCACTCACATCATCCATAACGGTACGTCATTGCCTCTTTCACCGTACCATCCATGCTGAGTGATTCCACAGCGTGGAAGATTAATTTCAATCTATCATTGACTTCCTTCGGAGGGTGTATTTCCGGTGTGCGGGCTTTAATGGACTTTGCAATCACATCGCCACTTATGAGCCCTCCGCACTTACTCTTTGTCTCTTCCATCGCGGTATTCACCAGTGCGTGTCGTTTTATGGGATTTATGCTGGTTGTTGATTACTCGATTCAGATTTCGAGAACAAGGGTCTAGTTGCGGAGAACGTTGTGTCAAATCCGGAGGTCCCTGTTGGTCAAGGCTACGCGGAATCGAAGTGGATAGCAGAGCGTATTATCGATGCAGCTGCGGAGCGTACTCCATTGCGACCTGTGGTAGCACGTCTCGGCCTGGTATGCGGAGAGGGGAATGGGACCTGGAATGAGAAAGAGTGGTTCCCGTCTCTCGTAAAGTCAGCCCTGACACTAGACTGTCTGCCAAGCCTTGAGGGGGTGAGTGAGGTACCGATTATATTTGAAGCTATTGTCGCTGATCGGTCGTTTAGACCGTCTCTTGGATCACGGCGCCAGATGCAGCCGCAGCAATGCTCGAGATGTCGCACATCTACCCCACACCCGATGCGCACACGTTCCACGTTGTTCACCCCCGTGGTGTGCCCTTCAATACCCTCATTGGTTCTGCCGCGGCGTGGCTTGACGTTCCGCTTATTCTCTTTCCTGAATGGCTTTCGAAGCTCTCTGAGGAGCACAAAGCCCTGTCTTATTCGGATGAAAACTTGGAAAGAAGGCAAGCCGACAACCCCGCATTGCGCTTATTTAGTTTGTACGAATCCGCGCGCACTGGACTCGAGTGGGAGCCGCTCGGTGTCGCGCGCTTGGATACAGCACGCGCAGTACAGGTGTCAAAGGTATTGGCAGAAGGCGCCGGGCCACTCGGGGAAGAGAATGTGAGGAAATGGCTGAGCGCTTGGCGCTCGAGCGGCTTCCTCCCTCCGAAATAGGGAATGGTAACCTGTGTGGAGGAAATGATTCAGGGGTAGAGCTGTAAGATTATGGGCCGATGACAAGCGAGAATAAATAGCGAGGACCGATCTTTGAACAGAAACGGGTGTGATGCCTGCTCTGAGGGCAATCGCGAAAGTGGTGATCGGTGAGGTAAAAAGACTCGGATTTGGGCTCGCCATTGAGCCCTCTTTTCACTACTACAGATATGTGTGAGATACACGGAAGCTATGGGGGAAATTTTAGCAATACCAGTGATGCGTCGAAAGGCCGTATGTGAGCATAAACATCACTCCCGAAGGTGGCCCCACACGGTACTGGTAGTAATCTGTGCCCATCGCAGGGACAAGGGAAGCCGACAAGACCCGCATGGCATGAACAAAGGGAAAATAAAATGAAGAGGTGGGGTCAGTAGGAAGAGATGGGAAGGTTATGCGAGACGATGAACGAGAGATAGGTAGTATGTGTCGACTGCTGTCCCTATCTAATCTATTAGCAGTTGTTTAATCCGTATATAGTAACCCTAGTACTTGAATCGTGTGTGGTGTGTGGTGACGCGCCTCGGCCCTACGGCCCGTCAGCGTCCAATCCCCGGTCCGGGTATTGTGCATTAATTATTCCAGTATTTGGTCGGCACAAAGGTGTCTCAGGGTACGACCGGCCAAGTACAATGCATATGCATTTTATAGAGTACAAACGAACGAGTGAAGGTGTATCGAGTCGAGTCGACGAATAACATGCGAGGACGATCAGGTACTTTGATACGGTATAATATAAAGACGCTAGTTGAAATTTGACATCGTTCCCGACATTTCCGAGACCTCATGGACTCCCGACGACGTACTGTACAGTACTCCCATGCAGTCGCATTCGCACCCCCGACTGCAACGCGAGTTACTTAACGACGTCCGACATCACCCAACGAATCGACTGTACCCCCGTTACGGTGTACTCAACCCACTATATCCGAGTCTGTCGTGCTATGAGCCTTTAAAAGACCCCTCTCTGCTGCCAGTGTAGAGACTTATGGGTGACTATGACCTCGCTTGTCTGACTAGCAAGAAATAATTATCGACTGCGGATGAAGAATCACCCCATAAATAGTACCTGAGGTTTTTCGTGATGCGGTCGGGACTCGGATGAGGCCGAGAGAACGAGAACAGAAATTTTGTGTTCAAACCTAGATTTCCGGATGAATTCGGGTCAATCGATGAAAGGGCCTGCATCCCTTGATCATCGATGTACTTGATGTCGCACAACCTGAGCATGTGTTCATGCCAGGGTCCAGGCTAGATGTCGCAATGTCGCGCTTCTGTAATTCTCTTCGCTGACCAAGCAGGATTGAATATTCCATTCGATTCTAACGAAGAAGTTATGGAATGGAACGACCAGATGTGTAAATATGTGTGATTTGTAGTAAGGTAATGCACACGCGTGCGATCCTGTAGGGATATCAATTATCAAAGCCGACTCGGTCCTGACGTCCATTAACAAAGCACAAGACTGATGGAATAAAACTACAGGGAGAGGCGGCCTGTAATATAAGGAAGGCAGAAAATAGCATATCTTGAGCAACTGGAAAAGTGTCCGTAATTGAGACCGAGTCCCATATGAGCCAGGTCACGTGGTAACGACTCGGAAATGCGGGGAAGGCTCGAGTGGAACCTGAGACAGCCCCCGGCCTGGTGGCGTACGAATATGGCAACAGCGCTCCACCGCGCTCTCTCACCTCGACTGCACAACAATATTCCGACATCCAGCGCGCCTTAACGGCCGTAACGCTCGTTATGGAATCAATTAATCCGGGTTTTAACCTGTTACGGGCTTGACCTTGCCGTAAATGGCGTGCAAGAACCTCGGCATCATGACACGCTCCTGGTCACAGTATTCGATTCGGTCCAGTAATGGGGCCGATCGCCGGGCGGTGCCACCGCAGAGCCTGCGCATCGAATGAACCCACTTTTTCAAAGTCAAAGGTATCGTATTCCCTCTCATATCCAACTCACTCCTCCATTCTTCACCTTTCCATTTCTCCCCGTCATGTCCAACTCAACCACTGTCACAGCTCCACATCCTACACGGGGAGTCGACTCCGCAATGCGTGGGCAAGAATTGCAGGCAATTGTTAAAAAGTTTACGGAAGGCTTTCCTTCACGCCCCACGCCCAATGGATCCGCATTTCTGGTGCCCCATGAGAACGTCTACTTGTTGACCGGAACAACTGGTTGTTTAGGTTCGAACATGCTGGCACAATTACTGCAAGTAACGGCGACCACGCGTGTATATGCGTTCAACCGGCCATCAAAGTCCTCAACCTTACGGGCACGACAACTTCTGTCCTTTAGGCAACGTGGGATGAACGCCGCCCTCTTGTCGTCCGAGAAGCTTGTCTATGTTGAAGGAGACCTGAGCGCACCTGGTTTCGCTTTAGATCACAGGTTGTATGCAGAAGTATGTACGTCCCCGGTTCCGGCCACTTATCACACTCATACGCGATGAATCACGTAGATCCACGAATCAGTCACGCACATCATTCATAACGGTACGTCGTTGCCTGTTTTGTCACACCGACCACGCTGACTGATTCCACAGCATGGAAGGTCAATCTCAATATATCATTAAATTCCTTCGAAGGCAGTATTTCCGGTTTACGGGCCTTGGTGGATTTTGCAATCACATCGCCACTCGCGCGTCCTCCACACCTACTCTTTGTCTCTTCCCTTGCGATATTCAGAAGTGCGGGCTGTTTCAGGGGTTTATACAGTTTATTGATTGCCCGATCCAGATTTCGAGAACAAGGGTCCGGTTGCGGAGGACGTTGTGTCGAATCCGGAGGTCGCTGTTGGCCAAGGTTATGCGGAATCGAAGTGGATAGTAGAGCGTATCCTCGATGCAGCAGCTGAGCGCACCTCATTGCGGCCTGTAGTCGTGCGTCTCGGACAGGTATGCGGAGAGGGGAACGGTACCTGGAATGAGAAAGAGTGGTTCCCGTCTGTCGTAAAGTCAGGCCTGACATTAAACTGTCTGCCAAGACTTGATGGGGTAAGTGGAGTCATGACACTGATTACACCGACAGCATTGTCGCTGATCGGACGTTTAGACTGTCTCTTGGATTACAGCACCAGATGCTGCCGCGGCAATGCTCGAAATAGCGCATATCGATCCCACACCCGACGCACACACCTTCCACGTTGTTCACCCCCGTGGCGTGTCCTTCAACGCCCTGGTTGGTTTGGCTGCATCCTGGCTCAACGTTCCACTCGTTCCCTTCCCCGAATGGCTTTCAAAGCTCTCCCAGGAGCACAAGACTCGGTCCGATTTGAAAAGGTCGCAGGTGGACAACCCCGCATTGCGCATATTCAGCTTCTACGAGACTGCACCCACCGGACCCGAGTGGGAACCTATCGGCTCGGCGCGCTTAGACACTTCGCGCGCGGTACGCGTATCGAAAGTGCTGGCGGAAGGCGCCAAGCCACTGGGAGAAGAGAATGTACGGAAATGGCTGGGTGCTTGGACCTCGAGCGGCTTCCTCCCTCCACGACGGAAGAAGACGGCGGCCCGCATGTAGGAACTGATTCAAGGGCCAACGTGTCAACACCGGAAGCGGCTATCGCCTGGCTGGCGCTTCTTCACCTTCGGACGTATTCGGTCGTTCGGCATGTATCAAAGTAGCCACCGCAGAAAATATGGTGTCCAGATATGACTGAATAATGACGGAGGGTGGGTTAAAGAAGGGCGTGTGTAGATGAAAATAGAGAGAACCTCATGCTCTTGCGAGGTCTAATATGTGTGATGAGGGAGGAGAATGAGGTGCTCAATGGGAGAAAAGGAGAGGCCCTGAGGACGCGACTGTCCCACGAGCATGTATCGTATTGTCACAAGTCGCGAAATTATCGCGAAATGCCACAACCCTTTTCTTTTTGCCGAGATGGCCCCTTTTTCTGGTCACAACAAAAGATTCAATACTACACACGATCACGCAACGAGACCAGACCATGCTTACAGTAGCTTTGTACCTGAGACAGAAACTGGCGTCTCAGGAAGTAGCAACGCAACGCAAGTGGGAAAGGATAAAGGCAGGCAGTGGGCGAAGGACACGGCACGGCACGGTGATCCTGGAACAGATCCCAGAAGCGGAGATCAGTTATCGAGTATCCACCAGCACACTTACAAAAATGTTTCGCCTACCTAACGATGGACAACTACCGGGTGACCGGAGAGCTCTCTCGCTGCGATAACCTTCCCAATGGCCTCCAGGTCCTGACTCAGGAAATTGAGGTCTTTCGGTCAAGACGGTTCGTAGCGCGGGCAACACGTCCGTTGACACACATTCCCCAGTGATGAGCTCTTGCGGGATGGGTGCGATAGATGTCCCAAATTTATGGGACAAGGTACGAAGTTAACACAATTCAAATGCGAACGTAGGGTGAAAAAGACAACTGACCGTGGTTCAAGGAAAAGGGACTGGGGTACAAGGCCTGGATGTGGATTCCACGACACTGCTCAAGGGGGCTGTCCGTTTTAGTACCAACACGAGAGAGAAGGAAGTTTCTTTCTGCCAGTGCCAGCGTGTGGGGTGCGCCCATGTGCTGCTGATGTGCACAGGTATTTTCCCTTCGGTTTTACGGTTCTGATGTCTGAGACATTACCGGCTGGATTATTTGACGACGCGTTGTGGTTGCGCCTCCGAGTCCGAGGTGCGATGGGGGAAGGAGAAGGTGCTGAGGGG
>Ga0307510_10004908_pt1 | contig 15823 bp, 15 predicted proteins | sample 12_EM_MG_FD_207224 | JGI IMG/M metagenome (GOLD analysis project Ga0307510, IMG submission 207224) | Populus trichocarpa ectomycorrhiza microbial communities from riparian zone in the Pacific Northwest, United States - 12_EM | ecosystem: Host-associated > Plants > Roots > Unclassified | place...
ATTGCAATGGCCATCAAAATCGACAAGAAGATCAAGGGCTACCAGGTTGTAAAGCCGGAAGACAAGGTCGCCGCCCCGGCGCCGGTCTCGGCCAAGGTAGAGCCACCGATGGCCGAAGTGATCCAGATGCACGAAAGCGTTGAGCGCCCTGAGACGCTGATCGGCAGCACCTACAAGATCAAATCCCCGTTGGTGGAACACGCCCTGTACGTGACCGTCAACGACATCGTGCTGAATGCCGGCACCCCCCACGAACAGCGCCGCCCCTTCGAGGTGTTCATCAACTCGAAGAACATGGACCACTTCCAGTGGATCGTGGCGCTTACCCGAATCCTGTCGGCCGTGTTCCGCAAGGGCGGCGACGTGACGTTCATCGTGGAAGAGCTCAAAGCCGTGTTCGACCCGAAGGGCGGCTACTTCAAGGCCGGCGGCATCTACATGCCCAGCATCGTGGCCGAGATTGGCGCGGTGATCGAGCAGCATATGAAGAGCATCGGGTTGATTCATGATCCGGAGATGGACGAGTCGACGCGCCGGTTGATCGCTGAGAAGCGTGCGGCTTATGAGGGTGCGGCGAAGAAGAAGGCTGAGCAGGCTGCGGGGACGTTTGCGCCGGTGGCTAGCGAGAGTGCGAGTGGGTTCCCGCCTGGGGCGACGATGTGTGCGAAGTGCAATACGCAGGCGTTGGTGCTGATGGATGGGTGCCAGACTTGTTTGAATTGTGGGTATTCGAAGTGTGGGTAAGGACGTAACCCAAACCTCTGGGACTACCAATGGACATCTGGTCCGCAGATAAGATCGCGCTTTTTATTTTTTTTGTTATACCGGGACTTACGTCCATTAAAATATATGGATTGCTTTTCCCGGGAACAGACAAATCTACGAGCGACGTTATAATTGATGCTGTTGCCTACAGCTGCTTAAATTTAGTGCTCTGCTCGTTGCTAAGCGTGTGCTTCGGTCTGCCGCAATTCCCAATGTTCCTTTCAACAGCTGTAGTTCTTGCGGCTAGCTATCTATTTCTTGTCCCGCTAGCAACGGCGTTGGCTTGGCGCGCGATCCGGTATCAACCGTGGATGCTTCGCTATCTACCGCACCCTGGTCATGCAGCTTGGGATGAGGCGTTTGCGAAGCGAGGCCCGTCTTGGATTAAGGTATTCCTAAAGGATGGGACGGTGTTGGCGGGTCTTTATTCGACAAAGTCATTCGCAACGAGTGCTCCGTGCCCACCGCAGATATACCTAGAGCAATCTTGGATACTCAACGATGCTCGCGGGTTTGATCGGGTTAAGAAACGCACCAACGGAATCTTGATTGTTTCTGACGAAATCGCCTATTTGGAGTTCATATCTCATGACAAATAACGATAAGAACGTCCCTCTTAATGAGGGCTATACCCCGATTCAAAAAGGATACCGCCCACCTATTGATGGCGGTTATACACCCCTGTCCGATGGCGACAATCCGGCAAATCCTCCGCCTCCTCCGCCGGACTCTGAATGAGTCTGCTTGCTGCTGTAAACGAAGAGTGGCGTGCGCTTTAGCTCATCTTTGAAGCGCTTAGCCTCTCTGCACGGCTGACCTGCATCGAATTGGAGAATTCGGCTCCAGCCAAGGTTGTAAGTTAGCTTCGGATAAGCAGTCGCAAGCTCTGCGACTCGTGCGTGCGATGTTAAAAATGAATGATTCGAAGGACGGGAATGGCCAAGAAAGCCGGCAACAACGACGCCCATCAGCTCAATTTCGTTGATCTCTTTTCCGGGTGCGGAGGCTTTTCTCTGGGATTGGAATGGGCCGGCCTGAAATGTTTGGCCGCTATCGATTTCAACGAGTTCGCAATTCAGACGTTTCGGGCGAATCATTCGGCGGTGCCTCATGCGCTCGTTAAAGACCTGACAAAATTTTTGCCTAAAGATCTCGATAAACTTATCGGGCAGCAACCAGTAGACGTAATTGTTGGCGGACCGCCTTGCCAGGGCTTCTCTAGAGCGCGGCAGGTTGATGGAGCTAATCATGGAGACCGTTTGGTTCACGATCCAAGGCGCACTCTGTATAAGCAGTTCCTTCGTTACGTCGCCTATTACCAGCCATCCGTATTCATAATGGAAAACGTGCCAGGGATTCGGTCGGCTGCTGGGGGTGAATTTTTCACGCGGGTGCAAGTTGAGAGTCGTGAGCTCGGATATCGTGTCATACCGTACGAAGCTCAGGCTTGGAGATTTGGAGTTCCGCAGAAGCGAATTCGGCAGTTAATTATTGGTACTCGGCGAGAAATGCCGGTCTTCATACCCGACCGATTTATTCAAGCAACTCATGCGTCGCCGGGCGAAGCGTTAGTTTTTGGATTGGAACCTGCCGTAACACTTGGCGAGGCAATTGGCGACTTGCCAGAAATTCTTGCAGGTGATGAGGCATTTGAGCGCGATTACGATGTTCGCAGGCGCAAGCTCCACCTAGAAGCTTACGGTTCCCGCTATACCTTTGGCGTGTTGCAGGCGCATAAGGCCAAAACCCTTACTGGGCATGCAGCTAGGCCGCACAGCATGCGAGACCGGCGCGATTTTGAGCGGCTCCGCGAGGGGGAGACAAGTAAGCAGGCGTTGGCTCGGGGCGTAGAAATGGAATTTCCGTACGATCGAAAGAATTTCAAGGACCGCTATACGCGCCAGCATCGAGATCAGCTGTGTTCCACTATTGTGGCTCATCTGAAGAAAGATGGTCTGATGTTCATACATCCGACCCAGACTCGATCATTAACTCCGCGCGAAGCCGCGCGCATCCAGAGCTTTCCTGACACGTTCAAGCTACCGACGCAGCGCACAGAAGCATACGCGGCGATTGGCAACGCAGTGCCCCCGCTCATCGGTAAAGCAATAGGTGTCGCAGTTGTCGACTACCTGATAACACCATCCACTGTTGAGGCGAAGCTCGACTGCAGAGCAATTCCGTTGCCGGAAGGGCGTGATGCCGCAATTAGCCAGATCGAAGAATTCGCTGAGTCTCTCTTCCTTCGCAACATAAAGCAGCTTTCGGCGGCTGAATTCTTGGAAGCATGGTGGGCGATAGGCTATCTGCACCCGCATCTCCACCCAGATGCTGCTCTCGATAACGGTAAGGCTGTTAGCCGTGGAACGAAGAGAGGTACAAGTTTCGTCCTTGAACCAATTTATGTTCAAAGCGGATGGCCTGTCGAGCTCGTGCCGATATCTCGAGAGGCGCGTAGACGTTTCGAAGAGAAACTCATAACTGAAGACGAATACTACTGCTCCACTGCCATGGTTGCCGGAGCGGCATTCAGTAATTCACTAAAGTAAAGTATGAGGTTGGCTCGCGTTGCGACGCTAGCTTTAAAAGGGGGTGTAATGAATGGAAGGATTGAAGTAATCCCAAGCGCGCAGCGACTTGTGAAGTCGCTGCGCGATGTCGGCTACGATTTCGTTACGGCTGTGGCCGACATCATTGATAACAGTGTGGAGGCTAGGGCCAACACTGTCTGGGTCGATGTCGTTTGGGAGGGCGAGCAGTCATATGTCACGATCGCCGACAACGGCAATGGCATGTCCCTAGCTACTCTGAAAGAGGCCATGCGGTTTGGATCCGAGCGCGACTACGAGGGTGACGACCTTGGAAAGTTCGGGCTTGGCTTGAAAACGGCATCCTTAAGTCAGTGTCTGCGCTTTACTGTGGCAACTAGAAACAATCCGAGTCGAGCGGATATCAACGCTTATAGCTGGGACGTTGATCACGTCGCCGCTACAAATCGTTGGGAAATTCTCCCTGTGAAGACTTCAGAGCTCCGCGAAGGGGTGCGTCAACATCTAAAAGACACGACTGGCGCTGTCGTGGTCTGGGAGCGCCTCGACCGAGTCCTAGGCTACAAGCGACCAGACGGCGAGTCGGCGCGTAGACAGATTTCGGCGATGTGCCGTGAGCTTGAGGATCATCTCGCCATGGTATTTCATCGTTTTCTCGCGGGAGAAGTGCGGGGAAAGCGCCTTGCTATCTATATCAATGAGAACAAGATCACGCCGTGGGATCCATTCGCAAGAAGCGAGCAAAATACGAAAAAGCTTGAATCAAAAGCATTTCGGCTCGAAGGACGAGTGGGCAAAGGGGATGTTGTCGTCGAGCCTTTTGTGCTTCCTCACCAATCCAAGTTCTCGTCTCCGGAGGCTTTTAACAGGGCCTCCGGTCCTGAAAAGTGGAACAAGCAGCAGGGGTTCTACATTTACCGCGCTGATCGAATGATTCAAAGTGGGGGATGGAGCGGCCTTCGGGCACTTGATGAACATCGAAAATTGGCAAGGGTGGCGATCTCATTCGGGCCGAAGCTAGATGATGAGTTCAAGATTAATGTTGCCAAGATGCGCGTGTCGCTCCCCCAATCGATGCGTGAATTGGTAGCGCCAGCGATTGCTCCAGCGCTGACAATGGCGGAAGACGAGTACCGACAGCGCGAAAGAAAGTCTGAAGTCTCTGTAGGGATGTCCTCGAATTCTCAGGCGTCGGGAGAACTCCGCGATGACACTGTGCCCGAGAGTACACCGTCTCCCTCAAGTCGTGAGTCTTCTAGTCTTGTTGCGCAGCCACCGTCAATTACCTCAAATCATGGCCTTGAAGCCTCCTCGGTCCAATTGCCCGACACGAGCTTTACCATGGAGGAATTGAGACGTGTGGGAGTGCTGCTGCGACGTCATGTCCGCGCACCAGGCGAGGAACACGTACTTGAACAGCTCTTGAGCCGCGCTGCTACGTCGCTGGGGGTTTGAATGTCTTCGCCAAACGTGGATCAAGAGCAGGCGCTTCGGACCGCAAGGGTGCTATTGGATCTCGGATATCCGCGCGAGAGTGTCCTAACCAATCCTCTTATACCCGAAGCGCTTCAAAAGTGGGTTGCGGAGCAATTGAGTGACGAAAGCAATCGAACCTTTGAGCGTGCTCGTGTCATCGCCGACGCGCAGGAGGGGGGCGACTGGCTGGCCGGGCTAGATCGTAGCGATTGGTACTACTGGAAAACACTTCGCGCGTATTTGCTCGGGGTCAAGAACCGGTCGAAAGATGTCGTCGCATCTCTCGACGATAGTTCCGATCAAGTGTTGCGTCGGTTGAAACCACCATCGTCTGCAGAGTTTGACGTGCGGGGTTTAGTACTGGGGTACGTGCAATCTGGAAAGACGGCTAATTTTACCGCTCTTGTCGCCAAGGCCGCAGACGTCGGCTATCGACTTATCGTCGTGTTGTCAGGAATCGACAAAGGCCTCCGCCGGCAGACGCAACTTCGGCTTAGCCGGGAACTCACTGGGTATCCTGGCAATCCGAAGGGAGCTGTGCCTTTTCCTCCTGCGGGAAAGCAATGGCATCAGTTTACGACAGATGATCTTGAAGGAGACTTCCAGCCTGGCAGAGCGAATGCAGCCGCGCTCCAAGGGTCTCAACCGGTTCTAATAGTCGTGAAGAAGAACGGCGCGGTGTTGCGTCGACTTATTGCATGGCTGACATCTGCGACAGAAGAAGTAAGGCGGGAGTTGCCCACAATTTTTATTGATGACGAAGCCGATCAAGCCAGCGTAGACACCAGAGGAAGTTACCAAACCGAGAGTGGATTCGATCCTGAGGCTTCTGATTACGAAAGTCCCGCTGTAATCAACGGATTGATCCGACAGCTTATCCAAATATTTTCGCGGCGGGCGTACGTCGCTTATACCGCCACGCCATTTGCCAACATTCTAATTCCCAACGATACATATGACGGTAAAGCTGGCGCGGATCTTTACCCTAAAGATTTCTTCATCGATCTTCCGAAACCATCAGGCTATTTTGGCACCGAAGAATTTTTTGGGCGTCTTGATGCTAGCGGTGACCGCCAAATAGCGGGTCTTGATGTTCTCCGCAATATTCCTGATGCGGAGGTCGAGTCACTGAAGCGCGATAGCAAATTGGTGGAATCGCTCGAAGAAGCCTTGACCGCGTTCGCCCTTGGGGGAGCGGCGCGCGCGCTACGTGGGCGCTCGGACGAACCCTGCACTATGTTGGTGCACACTAGCCAAATGATATCGGAGCAGGGCCCTACACGTGTCTTGATTGAGCGCCGATTTAGAGAGATCCGAGATGAATGGCGGTATGACAGGCGCAGCGGTATCCGCGAACGGTTTTTCAAGCTCTGGCGCGATGACTTCATAAAGACGAGTAATGGCGTGATAGGTGCGCCCATACATCAGTTTGAGGATTTAGAGCCGTTCATTGGTCCATTCTTAGACGCCGTTTCCGTCCGAGAAATCAATAGCGACAAAGGCGAAGTTCTTGATTTTGAGGCCGAGCCGGCTCTGAAAGCCATAGCTATCGGTGGCAACAAGCTCTCTCGAGGACTGACGCTCGAAGGGTTGCTCGTTTCTTACTTTGCTAGGCGGTCGCCGCAGTACGATACTCTGCTACAAATGTGCCGTTGGTACGGATATCGCGGGGGATATGAGGATTTAACCCGTATCTACACCACGGGGACGCTGGCAGGGTGGTTCACGGATTTGGCTCTAGTAGAGCACCAACTTCGCGAGGATATGCAGGTCTATGAGCATGTCCCAGGTCTCCGTCCTTACGACGTTGGTCTGCGTATTCTCGAGCATACAAGCATGCAGGTGACATCCGCGCTGAAGGCTCGTTTCACTACATCGAGTCAGATCTCGCAAAGCTTCAGTGGAACGCTTCAGCAGACTTTTAAGTTCCCTCTGAACGCGCCGCAAAAGATGTCGCTACTGTGCGAAAAAAATCGATTGAGGTGCGCGGAGCTGATTGCCGCCCTCAACACGCCAAATGGGCGTACTAATTTCGGGCCGCTTTGGTCCGGCGTGCGCGCATCTACTGTCGCAAGTTTTCTAAGGTCATTTGTCGTTGACGCGGATGCAAATAGTCTGGCGACTGAACTTTTGGCTGCTTGGATAGAAACTCAGAATATCGAAGGTGATCTCAAAGAATGGACAATTGCTATCAGAGGGCGCGATGAGGAAAGTCCTCTCTTAGGCTCCGCTACCTGGGTGCCGAGTGCCCTTGGAAAGGTGTGGAACGTCTCTCGTTCGCGAATTAGAGGATCTAACTCGCTGGGCGTGATTACGACACCAGGCGATGAGGAGTTCGGATTGGATCCCGATGAGCTTAGAGAGGCCAAGCTCAAAGTGGCTGATGGAGCGCTCAAGGACAGAAACCAAGCCGCCCGGCTTTCCCGTGCTTCAGCTCATGGCTTGATGATTTTGTATCCTATCAGTCGTTACTCCGGTCATGAGAGCGACAGCAAATCTAGAGAGCCACTCTTCGCGGATCCTGATGGGCCAAATGCAAGAGAGGTTATAGGGCTAGCCTTTTCAATTCCAAAGACCAAGAGGCCTGGAGCGACGGTTGCCTACCTCGAGGGCCGCGCGAAATGGCGACCGTTAGTGCCATGATGGCGGCCGGTGATCGGCCGCTCCTAAGGTGGGACTTGTTGGAGGCTCAGGCACCGACAGGTGAACGGTTAACCGTCCGAGAGGCTGTGGCCGGAGTGCGGCACGACGTTCTGATCGCAATAGATGCTTCCCATCGTCGATACATCCTCGTTGAAATCCCAATGCATGAGCCCGGTGAGATCGCGGAGCGATCCACTCGGGGCCTTGCGGTGCAGACCGTTGTATTTAAGTCCGGGGATGGCCAAGAGAGTCGCTTCGTTGAAATAGCATGTCTAGATCCGCAGGGGCACGCTGCGTTGGATACGATCGCCCTCGAGGTTGTAGCCGGCCTAGAGTCTGGTGCGAGCATAGGTTGTGTGCGGCTGATCCAGAGTGTACTTGCCAAATGGCGTCTCTTTTGGTCCGGGCTCTCGCAAGGGTTATTGTCACGAAATCAGCAAATCGGTCTATTTGGTGAGCTGTGGTTCTTGAGTCGATGGCTCGCGCCCTTCGTTGGTATGGGAAGGGCGGTCGAAATGTGGCGGGGCCCAGTAGGTGCCCGTAATGACTTTGAAACCCCTCGCCTTGGGATCGAGGTAAAAGCTACTGCAAGGATTGATGGCGCGCACGTCATTCACGGCCTTGAGCAGCTCCTCGAACCAGCTGGCGGCTCGCTGCTTTTGTTCAGCCTAGCTGTTCGAGAGGAAGCGAGCGCTGAGAATTCACTGCCGAGCGTAGTCGCAAGCACCCGGCAGCTTATCGGCGAGGATCACTTGGCAATGTCCACGTTTGACTCGATGTTATTTTCAAGCGGGTATGACGAACGATTTGTTGCAGAGTATGCAAAGTACCAGTTCCGAGTTCGTGGCGAAAATCTTTATCACGTCAAAGATAACTTTCCGCGCTTGACGCCAAGTTCCTTTCTGGCCGCTCTACCCCCAGGCGTAGGGAACATTGAATACGAGCTTCGCCTTGATTCGGCAGGTTCGTGGCTTTTGGCCTCCAATCCGTCAGACGCGGCGAAGCAGTTGAAAGGCCTCCTCGCCTAGGACGCAAAATTGTATGCCGGATGTATTTGATGTTGCGAAGCGGTCCGATGTCATGTCGCGAATTCGCGCACGTGGCAACAAGACAACTGAGCTTGCCATGGTTGCGGTGTTGAGGAGCTTCGACTTCACCGGCTGGCGTCGACATCTGACGATTCGTATTTCGGAGCGAAACGAGGCAGCTGGGCGGCTAGCGCGTGCAATGCCCCCGCTCGTGACTAAACCTGATTTTGTTTTTCGCAGACAGAAGGTTGTCATCTATGTTGATGGTTGCTTTTGGCACGGTTGTCCGCTTCATATGAAGCCTCCCGGAGGCAACGCCACCTTTTGGAGCGAAAAAATTGCCGGCAACAAGGCGAGAGATCGGCGAGCGAATCGACTCCTTCGTAGAGCAGGCTGGAGGGTGGTAAGGGTTTGGGAGCACGAACTAAAAGAGAACACTCGAATGGTTGCGACAAGGATTAGGCGAGCGCTACGTGAGCGTCCTTGAAAACTAGTGCGTAGCCTCTGGACATGTAAGCCACTTGATGAACTGGGTCAAAAAGCGCACGCCAAGAAATAGCCTTTGATTGCTTACTCCTTCGTCGACAGGTTGAGAACTTCAGCTGAGATTCTGGATGTCAGATGGCGAGCGAGCCTATTTGACTGCGATTACGCAAGCACTAGGGGGAATTATGAGCTCGGATAGTGGAATTCTAATTGGAGCTGACATTATTGCCGAAATAGAAAAAGGCAATCTTGTTACGGGTGGAAGCGTGGAACGAGTGAGAGGGTGCAGCTACGATCTCACTGTTGGAACGATGTTCTGGGAAGACAAAATACATCATGGCCCAGAGGCAACGGTTGTTGTGCCCCCCGGAGGCGCGATTGCACTCCTTACTGCTGAGGAAGTGTCGCTTCCAGACAATATGTTCGCCACAGCATATGCCATCAACGATATGAGCTCGAAAGGCTTCTTAGTGCTCAACCCAGGGCATGTGGATCCTGGATTCAAGGGGGCACTTACCGTCAAAGCCCTCAACGTCCGCAAAGTGCCTATGCCATTGCATTATGGTGACCCCATCTTCACCGTCATCTTTCAGAGGCTTCCGAGTTCAACTACGTCGTACAAGGGCGCGACTTACAGTCGGCAAGAGCGCGAGCGTCGATTCAATACGACTACGATTGAAACTTCACCGCGAACGATATTCGAGATGATGCCTACAGACCGAAATGGGCCCTTCCCAGGTCGGGATGAGGTCAATGAAATGATTCGAAGGCATTGGCTTGGCTGGCTAACCCTGGGTCTCTCGGTGATAACACTTATTGCTGCGCTCGTAGCCGCTTGGAAAGCCGTGTACCCATCTCAGGTGTCATCGGCGCCACCTATTTCAACGACTCAGCAAACTGAAAGTCTTCCGCCATCGAACAAGACAGCTACAGCTGGTTCGTCGCAAGCGCGCACTGAGGCTAACATGCAGCCCGGCGCAGCGGCGCCATCGAACAGTGCTAAGGACGCTGCCTCCCATCCGGACAGTTTCACGCATGAACCGGCAAAATAATGGGAATGTCGTTCTTGGCAACCGGAATTCATGATGCTTACTACCAGAGATTGGCGCCTGTTCGGCTTAGCACGATACATAGGCGGTTGGAGTAAAGATCAGTCACGAAAGGTCGGTGCTGTAATAGCCGACTCGAGTGGAGGAGTTCGAGCGGTTGGATACAACGGCCTACCTCGTGGGGCAAGCGAGGAATGGGAAAGCCGACATCTGGCACCTGACAAGTATCTTTGGACAGAACACGCCGAGCGCAACGCGATTTTTGAAGCGGCGCGAATGGGCATTCGAGTTGAAGGCTGCACTATGTACTTGCCCTGGTTTCCATGCATGGATTGCGCGCGAGCCATAGTGCAGGTGGGAATTACGCGGCTAGTTGCGGTCGAACCCGATCATTCAGACGCCCGGTGGGGTGACCATTTCATCGCCGCTCGCGAACTGTTCCATGAGGCGGGCATAGAAATCGAGTGGGCAAATTTGGATGCGAGAGCTGAGTAGTCGCGAATACGGACGGGCTGTGACTCCGACTCTACTGCGATTCGCGTTCGCTGATGGCGCATGTAACGAATCGGGCGGATGGACCAATCAGGCTCCCTGGAGCCTGCGGGTCAACCGGCTTCACCACTGGAATAATGAAACCGGCCAGCCGGGGGACCGTTCTTACTTGATCCTATGATCCATCCACCCGCACTGGCTCTTGGGGGAAGGTGCCACTGCCGCTTCTGACGTCGGAGGTGGCGGGCGAGCCAGGGTGCAAGACCGCTAAGGGAACGGTCAGGCCGAAGCCCGCCTGGGTCGCCCGCCATAAGGCGGGAAGACCCTGGATGCCGCAGGACTCCGCCTGCGGCACCCAGTTCCTTAAAACGGGCTTGCACACCCGGCTGTCGGCGCGAACCGACAGCGAAGCCATGATCCCGAATCGCGCCCGGCGAATCCATCGTAATGGTCTGAAAGTTGTTGGCTTTCGACCATCCATGGATACTCAATTTTCTAACCGCCTGCCGGGGTGGCGACGGGCTTGGATACGGCGTATCGTCCTGTCCGACAGGATGCTGGTCATCGACGGGCTAGGGGGCCCTTCATGGCACGGAAAGGGGATGGAACTTTTGAGAATTTGACCCGTGCACCGTGGCCGGTCGGCCTGGTGTTCGGTGTGATCTTCTTTGCCGTTATCCGCTATGGCATACCGGCCTACTTCGAGCACTCAGCGTCGCCGATACTGGCCAAGGTCGGCGCCTCGCTGGGGCCGGCGATCGCGCCCCTTGCCTGGGTGGTGCTGATCGGCAGCTGGCTGGCTTCACTCCTCTCATTGATCGGCGCGCGCCGCCGACGCCGTCTGCTGGACGTGCAGCGTAACCTCGACTCCATCGCCGCCCTGGGCTGGAAGCACTTCGAGCTACTCGTCGCCGAGGCCTATCGACGCCAGGGCTATCGCGTGGAGGAAACCGGGCAAGGCGGTGCCGATTGCGGCATCGACCTGATCCTGCGCCGGTCCGGCGAGGTGGTGCTGGTGCAGTGCAAGCAGTGGCGCACCCGCAAGGTGCCGGTGAACGTGGTGCGCGAAATGCACGGGCTGATGCATCACCACGGGGCGCATGCGGTGAAGCTGATCTGTGTGGGTGTGTATACGCCGGATGCCGTGGCGTTTGCCGAGGGTAAGCCGATTGAGTTGGTGACGGGGGAGGCGTTGTTGGGGTTGGTGAGGTCGGGGCAGGGGGTGGTTACGTCGGTGGGCGGGCGTAGGGGTTCCAGGCCTGAGCATTCGCGGCCCGTGCAGGATCAAGATGCGTGCGCCCATCTTCAGTTTGAGGCGGCGCTGGTGGCGGCAACGGCGGACGCTTTACAGCCGACGAGCGTTGAGTGCCCACGATGTGCTTCACCTATGGTGAAAAGGAAGAACCGGAGAAGCGGCGAGGAGTTTTGGGGCTGTTCGAAGTTTCCGGGATGTCGTGGGGTTCGGGTTGTATAGCTTACGAGGATAGGACAGATGAACTACCCACTGACCCCGGAGCAGGTTGCGCTCTTACGCCTCGCGCAAACGACGTGGGCGAGACGTGAAGCCGTCAAGCAGCACAATCTTCCATTCGGAGAGGAGTCAATTACTGAGACGATCCTGATGGACCTTGCCATGGCATACCCAGGCAGGATGTCGATACTTCCGTTTAACAAACGCCAGGAGGGCGAAAATGGGGCGGATTGGGCTTGGGCGTTCGCCAGCTCGGACGGGAGTCACGTCCTTCCCATGTTAGTGCAAGCAAAGCTGCTGGATATAAAGGACTTTGAGTATCCAGAACTAGGGCGTGCTGTAGGCAAGAGAACGCCGCCCGTGCTCCAGATCGATCAACTTTTAAAGGCGGCCAACCGTCATCGTTGGCCAGCCCTATACGCATTTTATAACCACCTAAGTGATCCATCTCGTATTCCTTCTGTTTGCAGATCACTACCGAGAAATGGTCTTGGAATGCACGAGTCTTGGGGGATTACGATCGCTTTAGCGTCTCATGTTCGGGCGGCAATGAATGATTACACCTTCGATACGCATCGCGAGCACTCTGTCCCTTTACATTGCCTACTCTGCTCGAGCGCTACAGGTGAGCGTCCATCAAGCGGATCGGCGGGGCTAGCGCTAGGCCGATTAAAAAAAATGAGGGATTTTATCTCGACCGATGTTACGCAGCTCGCTGAACCATTTCTGCCCGAAAAGCCTCTGGACAGAATGCCTGAACTATTTCTAGAAGCAGATCGCATTCTGGAACTCCACGGTCAAGAGCGGGACTACAGACTAGATCGACTGGCGGAAGAGAACCCGGATATTGCGGGAGTGGTTACTTTCAGAGATGCCGCGTGGCCACGACCTCACTCGGCATTTGAGTAGCGACCCGCTTCGAAGTGCAATCCTCAGGAGCCAGTTACTGACCGAGCAGGCTGACGCCTATCCGCGGGGCGGCACGCCATTCACTCACCAGCCTGGACGCTGTGACCACAATGGCAACAACTAGCGCAACGCCCATGCTCGTCCGATTGCGGGTGACACCCATGTGCTACTCCGCCCAAATCCTCGCCGACTTCTCCAAGTACCGCCGCCTGGGCGGCGACCTGGACCTCGACGCCTACGTCGAGATGGCCGGCTGGACGCGGCAGAAGGGCAATTGGGTCAAGGGCGTGCCCAAGGCCATGCGCGACGTCTTCCTCGACTCAACCGTCCCTGATGAGCAGGAAGCCCGCGAAGCAGCGATGGCCGCCTACCGGGACGCAGCAGCGGCACTCGAGCAGGAGATTGCCGAACAGTCCGATCGCCTGTCCCGCGCTGAAGTCGTGCTGGCCGGGCCCAAGCCCACGAAGAAGGCCGCCAACGACCAGCGTGTGGCCACCAACAAGATAGCGGCGGCGCGCGCTGCCCTTGCCCAGGTCACCGACCGCCGCCCCGGCCAGGACTACGCCCGGGTGTGGCCGGGTGGCCTTATGCCTGTACTCATGCGCGACCCTGAAACAGGGCAGCGTCGCGTGGTGCCCATGCGCTTCCGTTGCCGGCTTCGCGGCTGGGATGAGGCCAAGGAGAAGGCCATGCAAGGCACCTACTGTGCACGCAAGGATTCCCTGCCAACGGTGTGGCGGGAACTGTGGGGGTTCAACCACGGTGTGATCGTTGCCAGGCGGTGTTATGAAGCCGTGTCGCTCCACCGCCTTCAACAGCGGGAGCTAGCGCCCGGTGAGCGGGATCTTTCGGTGGAACTGGAATTCCGGCCCGAGCCCGAGCAGGACATGCTGCTGGCCTGCCTGTGGCGGCACGTCGAGGCGACCGATAACGAACCCGCCTTCTACAGCGTCGCGGCCATTACCCGCGACCCGCCGTCGGAAGTCGCCGCGGCTGGCCACGACAGGTTCGTCATCGCGATCAAGCAGGAGAACCTGGATGCCTGGCTCGATCCACAACCCGGCAGGCTGGCCGACATGCTGGCGATACTTGAAGACCCCATCGACGCTTACTACGAGCATGAGGTTGTCGAGAAGGAGAAGGACGCGCCAGTAGCCTGAAACGGGATGGCGCAGGCAAACCCCCAGGTCTCCAGCACTTAGGCGACGTTCTTGCCGAGGCGCCTTCTGACCGTCCACATTCCTGAGACTGGCCGGGTCTATCGTCGGCGCCATGGACCGACCCCGCCACTTGCTTCTGCTCACCTGCACCGCCTTGGCGAAGGTCCAGTATGAATTGTACAGCGAGTACTGCTTCCTCAAGCAGTCGGCCGAATGGTATGGGCGTGTGCGCGACCTGGAGCGGCCATCAGCCTGGCTGGATGGCGTACCGAGTAACTTCGCGGTCACTGGCGTGGTCGGGCGCATGATGCGCGTTCAAACGCATCTGCTGGCGATGATTGCCACGCCGGGCGATATAGATGGCTTGCGAGCGTGCGTGGTGCTTCAACACATTGCGGGCGATACGCAGTCGTCGGGTTGGTCGAAACCCGTCCTGCGCCTGGCTGCGCAACTGGGCGTGTCGTTGCCCGCTGGGCCTGCCGTAGTGATGCACCAGACAACCCTGCACAACTTGCCTGCGGAAGCTTTCCCGGTGCGGCTTGCCAGGGCTTTACCGGATGATCAGAACAGGCCGGCGGCGTTTCAACCGGCAACGTCCACGGCGGGGAACGTGACGTGCAACCACCCAACCACGCATAAGAAACGACGCCGCAAGGCCTCGGATTTCGCACGCGCCAGCTAGCGCAGGCAGGGATGTTTGCCCGAACGTTCTCGATATAACGAATCGGGCGGATGGACCAATCAAGCTCCCTGGAGCTAGCGGGTCGACCGGCTTCACCACTGGAATAATGAAACCGGCCAGCCGGGGGACCGTTGTCACTCGATCCTATGATCCATCCACCCGCACTGGCTCTGGGGGGACAGTGCCACTGCCGCTTCTTACGTCGGAGGTGGCGGGCGAGCCAGGGTGCAAAAACCGTGCGTGGACGGTCGGGCCGGAGCCCACCTGACTGCCCGCCATAAGAAGACGGGAAGACACAAGTACCGCAGGAGAACGCCTGCGGTACCCGGCCACGCATAACGGGTTTTGCACACCCGGCTGTCGGCGTGAACCGACAGCGAAGCAATGATCCCGAATCGCGCCAGGCGAATCCATCGTAATGGTCTGAAAGTTGCCGACTTTCGTACATCCATGGATGCTCAATTTTCTAACCGACTGCGGAATGGCGCTGTTACGCGAAACTAAGCCTTGCCGACAAGGCGATCGCGTTCCGCATCCGGCGCCATTACCAACTCCGCGTCCGTGACGACGTAACGCACATACCGATAATCCCGAATAAAGCTGATCTTCCCCTCACGCCACTCCAGCCACATCAGGTAGCTCGGCTTCGGGTCCGTCCGGCTCTCGAAAACCGCCACCACCTCACGGCCTTCCAGCCACGCAGGTACCAGCCACACGCCTTCGATCCGGGCATAGATGCCAAAGAACATCCCCACATCCGTGGCGCCCGCGCGTACGGGATAGGTGGATTGAAGAAGCTTCACATCGCCCGCCAGAAGAACGCGCAGGCCTTCCCAATCCCGTTGGTTGAACAAGGTCACGTAGCGGTTCACTTCCTCCGACGTCCGCCGTGCCACGGGTGGCTGGTCTGTCGCCGCGTTGATCGCGCGCAGCCGCTCGCGCCCGCGGGCGAGGTGGGCTTTGACCGAATCCACGGTGAGGTCCAGAAGGCTCGCAATATCCGCAAGCGATTCGTCCAGCACATCCTTCAGGATGATCACGCTGCGCTGGAGCACCGGAAGTTCGGTGAAGCGCGACACGGCCATCGTTATCGCTTCCTGCCGCATCAGCATC
>Ga0307510_10004909_pt1 | contig 15823 bp, 18 predicted proteins | sample 12_EM_MG_FD_207224 | JGI IMG/M metagenome (GOLD analysis project Ga0307510, IMG submission 207224) | Populus trichocarpa ectomycorrhiza microbial communities from riparian zone in the Pacific Northwest, United States - 12_EM | ecosystem: Host-associated > Plants > Roots > Unclassified | place...
TATAGGTATATAGGCATGATGAGGATAATCTTACTTGTCTAAAATCGCCCATGCTCGCTTGATGGATGAGGAAAGATGCACACTATAAAGTGTTGGATAACAATAATGTTCCTTTGATTCTTCCAGATGAGCTAAGAGTTCATCAATGGCTGGTAATACCCGCGCAATATAGCCATTTGATTGTGTCCGCTCTGTTCCCGTTCCTTGTAACAATAATGTCCAGCTACCAAATAGCTTTAAAATACGGAGTATTAGTTTTAAATCCTCCCAGTCATTGAGAGTTAGCTCATCGGTGGATATGTGCTCTGGATTCTCGTCAGCAGGAGGTTGAGACAGGTTGTTCATTTGATCGTGGTTGTAGTCCAACTCAGTTGGAAGTTGCCGCCGTGTCCTCGTTTGCCTTTCATCCCTTATTGCTTCTCCAATAAAATCCTCAACAGCATCCTTTAAAATAAATGCTCTCTCAATTGAGTTAGTATCACTTGACCATCTAGTAACATTTCCAAACATGGGTAAAAGCGGGCCTGAGGTGCTGCTACTTGTACTTCGTAGTTGTTTAACCTTCTGACTGAACCTGTCGTGCCTTTGTGGAGTATGTAAAATCCAGGAACTAATCTTGTGAAGTTTACCTAATGGTCCCTTTTTTCGCCAAAGCTTCAGTGCACTTGCTGCTTTTTTAATATCTAGTTCTGTTGATATTTCAGCTTCGAATGCCTGCCAATCCTCGCCCCAAAGAAATGCTTTAACTACCAAATTAATGATATGACCAAAACAGCGGACCCGTGACTGCCGTGGATTAAATTCAACTCCAATATCCTCAAAATACACGGCACGTTCTGCAATAGCTGTATCATTATTTGTCGCATTATCAGTTGTCATATACCCAATCTTTCTGGTTAGTTCAAAACGTTCTAGTATATTCCACAGTGCGCTAGCAATATTGCTCCCACTATGAGATCCTTGAAAGCGATGAAAGCCAATTGTAGCTGACTTTAGATCACCCTTGGTGGTTGCCCAATCAGCTACGACTTCCAAAAATGACAGATGATTTGGTGAACTCCATAGATCGAAGCTTAGATGAATGCAGAATGGGATACTATGGAATTGTTGTTTTAGGAGAATTGTATTCTGCTGGTATACAATGAGAATCCAGGTTTTAATTGTCTTGCCGGATGAGGGAAGAGCATGCTGAAGTCTATTGAATGAGGCTTTCTAAAAGCAAATTAGTTTTATTAACTATCAAAATATGTACAAATTTTACTAACACAGGATAGCAAGTAGGTAAGAAGTGCAGGAAATGTGGGATCCTCAACAGCCTGAAAGGGAGTATTTGTAACGAAGATCCAATGGATAAGAAATCGCTGGAAGCTATCGGAGTTGAATTCAAACTGAGGCTTCATTGATGCAAAGGCTACAACAATACAGGATGAACTTGCTTGACCAGGTGTATGTCCTGTTGGATGTCCTTCAGGATACTCCTTGGTAACGCCGTGAATATTGGCAAGGTGGTTATTAATATTTTTTGTCGATGGATCTGTCTAAATGGGGCTTCATCCGGGTAGGCCTATGGTAGAGTTACAACCTGAGGTATTAGAAAGAGGCCTGAATTGAAATTAAAACATATTGGAAATGATAATAATGTTTCTTACAGCGTGCACATTGCCATTTCCACTTTCCATTAACAAAAAACTCTTTTCCGTTTGCCGGAAGCCAGCAGTTGCCTTTCCGGGACTTTTTCTTTGACAGGAATGGTGATGGAATACCAGGATAATTACTAGTTTGCTCCGGACCTATATGGCTATACTGATGTGATAGGTTATCATCACTACAAGTGCTGATGAGTAGGAGAGTTAAAAGGCCACTCGGTGCGGAACGTAATACAGATTCAGAGTGAATACTAGTGTTCTCGCCAGAATAGTTGTATCCAACCTGATAATCTGAGCCAAAAATTGTAGGAATAGTTTGTGATACTGAATCATCTGGGTGAAGCGTGCTTGGAGAACCATGTGGTGGGGAATTGGCCATCATAAAAGATTGTATGGATAATAAGGCAATAATAGAAGAGGACTAGGAACCGTGAAGTGATAAGTTATATATAACCTTAAAGTAGGTTTACAGTCAGATGGGTAGAGATAACGCATCACTATTATTCGGCACATATTACAGTTATACTAATCTCGCAAGATAGAAAAAAGTGAAGATATCTGCAGATATCGCACCAATATTTACAGATATACGGAGATATTGGCTGGCATCTTCAGATATCTGCGGGCATCTTCAGATATCTGACGGTATCTGTCGGTATCTTCAGATATCAGCAGGCATCTTCAGATATCTGCCGGCATCTAGAGATATCTGCCGGCATCTTCAGACCTCTGCGGGCATCTTCAGATATCTGGGGGTATCTGACAGTATCTTCAGATATCTGCGGGCATCTTCAGATATCACCCAAACAACAACCAAATATTGACTTCTCACATGGAACATAGCGAAAGCCGGCCGCCGCCGCCAGGCACCCATGAAGCCTGCAGGCTTCCCCAAAGCTTGGCCTACGAAGCCCAGGTCTGTCTCACACAGGCCTGGCCTGGTTGGACTGAAAGCCGGCCGGTTATCTGCAGGCCGACCTGGCCGCTTGCGAACACTGCTTCTCACAGCCCCCCAGACTCATTCCTGTGCCTGTCAACCTACAGTTGCCCGCTAGATGCCTTACCCAACCCTGGGCAGTTTATAACCATCTGCCTGACACATTCCCATGCCTTCTGACCCTACCAGTGTGCGCTATATGCCTTACTCATACTTGCGTGGCTTATAACCATCTGCGCCATTCATTCTCATGCCTTTCCTGCCCACCCACCCGCACACTACTATTCTTTGACCATTCTGGACCGTTTTAGCACACATAATTTAATTCAATTTTAGTACACATATATACACAATCAGTGAGTGTGATAAAACCATTCTGCCAATCCTCACGATTGGTGTCTTCAATATGCCATTCCACCTCCCCAGGGTCTGAGACCTGCGCTGCACCAACCATTGATCCTGGATTTGGTCCATTTTCTCGCCACGGCTTGTGCCGACCATGTCCTCTTACTGTATCCCCGCGGCAGACAGCGGCCTCCAATTCATCCAGCTCGGTATCAGTACCAAACGCCTGCCTCAATGTGTTCTCATCATTGTCATATACCGCAGTCCTCTATACCCGCTTTCCCCGCTCCTGCACGATTCTGGCCTCCAATGTTGTCCTTATCAGTGGAACTATTCAACGTTGCCAAACTCTTCGCGTTTTGGCCCACCGTCGTGTCTGACATTCCAGCAGGGCCATCTATCGTTTATCTGACTGTTCTCCCAACTCAAGTACTAGCTGTTTTCGAAAGTGTCCTGATGCCCAGGCAGTCGAGTGATCTGGAGACTTTCGAAACCTGCCAGTATACACTTTTTTTTCTTACCCCCAGAGGTGGCCCTTGTGAAATCCACATTATCGATACAGATCCCAGTCCACCAACATCGCAGTGAATGATATAATATGGCCGCTGTCCGACGGATACATGGGCAATTCATTTAATTCAGGAAACCGTCATCCATCATGCCTTTCCCTTTCGGGCCAGAGTAATATTGAGCAAATATCACGCCGGGATTCTGGGGTGCTAGAATTCAAAGAGAAATTGGGTGTCCGCTGGATTAAATCGATTTAGTCTTACTCCGATTAGAAACAATCCCGAAAAATGTCAAAAAGATACCTCATTGCTGCCTGGTGGGCAAATTAATCTATCCTCTGGCAGTAGGTATTCCACTCTTCGTGCGCAGACTGTAGGATCCTCAATATTGAGCTTATAGAGTTCTGTTATTGCCTTCTTGCTGTATGCACATACTGAGATCTGCATCCGCTGTGCTTTGCCCGGATCCGCAAATCAGTAAACAGCGGCCACTCCATGTGCTCTAGGGTAGGAGGTCGGTTAAAGATTAAGTGTAAATTGCCTGGTAATTTGAGGGCGGGGTAGTATCAGCAAAGTGAGAAAAGCCTAATTTGGTCCAAGCATCAATACAACATTTGTGGACATCTTCAGTCAGGGTAATTGGGTCCGGAAGGGGATTGACGAAGATCGTCGAGTACCACATCAGGTCACAGGATCTGGCCAGACTGGTAGGCTCAAGCCCAGTTGCCATATTTGACCTAGTCCTGGCTTGCTGTTCTGTGCTATCCAATTCCCGCTCCATTGGATCTTGGTGACTTGGGGTTATCATCGGCATGGCAAGTCGGTTCAAGTCTGTGGGTAAACGGGAGGGAATGGCGGATGTCAAACCATTTTGGCTAACTCGTACGGGAGCAGAGGTTCACCGTCTGGGATAACGAATCCTCCATTCGGAATTTTGGGTATTGCCAGGCGTGATTGGTAGTATCGAGCGCTGCGAGGTAAGGAACTCACACCCAATTGATCTTTGCGCTTCCCAAGCTGATGGATGATTCTTATCATCCCCATGCTGGCCTAACTCGTTCTCCTCAGTGTCCTCACTCTCCTCACTCTGGCCATCATTACGCTCATATTCCCCATCATTAGAGTCTAGAGTGTGATCCACGGACTCTAACACCTGCTGCAGGTTGAACATGACAGGCTCTGGTACTAGGAATCGTGAAGAAGCTGTCTCCCGCACACGATCCCTCCTACTACCTACAGCGGACGCAGCCATAACAGACTCAACACTGAGTGATGTTATTTTAGTTAATCTGTATCTGGACCCAGATCCCTGGAAACGCCCGTGAAGGCCCTCCCCTACCTTTGGCTTTCCTTCCTCAATAAACACGTTGAGTCCACCATAAGCCGCCGCTATTGTTATGACATAGTATGCAGGTGAATAGTGATAGAAGGGAATTGCAGTGTATGACGTTGAGCTGCAGGTGGTGTCAGGAGGCCTCGATAAGTAGGTAGCTAAGGGCACGATATGGGGTGTGAACTGGGATGATCGAAATGGTCAGCCCAGCTTTCTTAAGAACTAAGGACATTCACAGTTCATCACTCGCTGTCATGTCCGCTAGTGTCAGCACACACCACGCAGCCAAATTGGAGCTTGATACCTGATATCAGAATTCGCACCGAAAGACTTGGCCGCGCTCTGATTTAACTGGGACAATACCAGTGTTAGGTATTTGGTGTTCCTAAACCAGATGAAGAAAGGTTTATCAGAATGTACCGACTAATCAGGTTTGAGTAGGTCTGCCAACCAGACAGAAACAGATGCAGGTAAGGCTATGGATTGGGCCCAGACGCTAATCACAGAGAGTGAAAGGTGCCGCTAAGGCTCAACAGATAGGATTTAAGATGCAGAGCTAGGATAGGAATAGTAATGAAAGGGGCAACCGCAAACAAAATACAGCTAGAGAAGAACAAGAAAAATTGGCACAAGTCCAAAGAGGAAACCGCTAAAGCCACCAGAGAAAATATATATCAAACGACAAAGAGCTGGAAAGGAGCAGGAATAATCTCCGAAGAGTCAGAGAGCAGGTCCCATCAGCTGACCAGGCAAACACAGAACAGCTAATGGCAAACAAGAATGGTCTGCAAAACTCTAAGAGGCACCTCATAGAGCAACAAAGTGTTCGTAGACTACATTGGGTTTTGGCAACCCGGAACGGCAACAGGCTGGCGAATTCAAACAAGAAATATGCGGGAACAAATACAAGGATAACTCGCAAAACTCTAAAAGTTAAACTCCATATGAAAACCACTCAAAAGAAACACGCGCAGGATCTGCGGACAGTCGTAGGTCTAAATTAAGGACAGTGATCAGGGCAAGTAGCCCAGACGTTACGGCCTAATCTCAAACAGAAATAGTCACAAAACAGCGAGACTAACATGAACTCTAGAAAGCAAAATCAAAACACTAAAAGGAAAAGTTGAAGGGTCCATCATGGTCTAGTGCTAGTAAATTGCTTGAAATGGACCTGCACTGGCAGCTAGGTAGACATTAGCCACATTGTTCGGGGCAGGCGAGCTTGGTTCGCAGAGGTGGTGAGTCAGGACAGAAACGGACTTGGGCGGACTCCCAACGCGTATTTCTGCCAGAACACAGGCAGACCTTGCGAACAGAATTGATGAAAAACCTGGTAGTCGTAACAGGAACTTACCCGGTGTAGGGTATGCACCCGAGCTAGTTGCGGAGTCAGCAGGTGCGCGTAATTCTTGTCCGACTTCTTCATGTATCGGAATATTCGCCGCACACACATCGCCGGTACCCAGATCCTCTGAGGGGGAATGGCTTCTGCCTGGTATATCAACTTGTGTCGCCCATATGTTGACAGGCTGCTCTGCCCCTGAGGCAAGCATCAAAAGAGGCGCAGCTGACGTTCTCGCCTCTGCCTGCTCAAAGGCTGCCGACTCATAATGGTGACCCAGATGGGGAGTTAACAGAGATGCCCTATTTGTGGGGCAAGGCCTGTCGGCAAGTTGCTGACTCAGATTACGCTCCCCTGCGGGTGTGTCTGGTTCAACCTCAATGCCGGCGTCAATTGGCCCCACCTGGCGGGCCACCTTGCTCTGGGGTTCCGGACTTCGGTTCAAACCGTAAGGCTCATGGGCCTCTGGCATGACCGCAAGGTTGTGCTTACCACTGTTATTTGCAAGCGTCCGGGATCCTTTCATTAAGGCAGTCTTCCGTTCTCCTTGTTTAATAGACCTCAAAACCCGAGTCCCCAATTTAGCACCGGGCCAGAAGCTTGAGTACCAGAACACTGGCTCTGATTCGCCAATGTCCACCCAATTGATGCGGTGTGTTCGCCCAGTCTTTTTTGTGGTATTACTGCTCCTAGTTGTTCTTGATTAGGTGGTTTGCTTTGTGGCTGCAGAGGACCACTCTGGCAGGTGGCCATCTGAGCTCTGTCTATCATCGCTACCAGCGGACCTGTCATCCAAATCATCTGGAAGGTGGCCCTTGTCATCATGTGGAGAAAGGTTGATCACAATGGGAGGAGGAGTGCCATACTCAGTATGATTCATTCGATTGCAACAGCAGAGCACATCTATTGGTTCGCTTGGCGGATTCAACGCCTACCATATGCTGACAACTCGGCTATTTGTGATTCGGATCATTTCAGCAAGTGGCACCTGCTCGTCTGGATCCTCCTGCAGCAGACGTGTACCCTGTCTCGTCATACCAATAAGAGTACCAAGTCCGACTCCCGGTGCCATGGGTTTGTCTATCCCCCCTAGCAGGGTTGGCCAGGTGGGCTCAGTTAGCTCCATCCACTAAAAATGTGCACGACTTTGCCACTGGATCTAGTCTATCCAGAGAGGAAGCTGGGTGCTTTGGTGTCTACGGATGGCTCATCGATGGAGAGATGGACAGACCGTGGACTGGTGAGACCTGCAGGAGCTGTATTAGCATATAGGTTACATCTTTATTGTGGACACTGGGGGATAGGTTATGATCATTTTTGGCAGGGATGGGGTCCCCAACCGTAACAGTGGCAATGGGTGCTCTCAACATGTCTCTTAAAATATCCGGATGTTTTTTTGCTTTTTCCTTTCGCAAAAGTTGAGACATGCGGTAAAACATTGACGAAGGGGATTTTATCCTGCCCGAGTCCCGACATGTAGCTGACAGGGCGGAGGGTAAGAGCATGTGCCTGGAGAGGCGACAATTGTCCCGCAGTACTCTGCTTGCATCCTGGCTTCCTGTGTTGCTCTATCATATGTTTCATTGCCATTGTCCAGGCTTCATACTCCAGACTATGTGTTCGTGGGTGGGGGAAGCCGCAAATGGGCTTACACCACTGGCAGATACATCGTTGTCGTTTTTAAAGGACGCTAATGGTGCAAAAGTGAGACCAACATTTGAGACTCCCATTATAATTGTGATCGGGGTGGAGGGTGGTTGATGGATCAGAAAGAGACTGTTTTTTTCGCAGGTTTTAATTGTCCCTCAGCGGATGGAGGATGGCCGCAGGTAGATGTTGGGACTTTTGAGGATGAAGCATTGTCGAAGAGCACAAAATGGAAATAGAGTTGGTATTGCCGACTGTACAGGGAGTTCTGTGAATGGTAATGGCTGTGAAAAGGTTATTGGGTAGGGAAACGCAGATAGGTGATCTGAGGAAAAGCTGAGGATACACTGGTAATACTGTGGACGAGTGAGCGGTTGTCTTGAGCTTGGTGGGTCGTGTTAGAATAGGCGGGTGGATTGAGGATCTGATTGTGATTGGGGAAAGGATTATAGAGAGAAGATGGAAGGGAGGGAAGAGGGAGCTTATATAGGCCGCACGAGGACGGTTTTAGTCGGGTTCGCAGGATTGTACCCTGTACAAACTTGAATCTCTTGAAAAGTCATGTGACCCACCCACAATCTTGATGGGTTTCCCATAAGGGTTTGAGCCACAATGGAGCCGTATGGGATTGTGACCCATGAGCCAAGGCGCTCCCATACTCTCAACAAAGAACAGGTTTCACAAGTTAAACTGTGAATAACGCTTGGCAGCTTGAATGCCTGGACCCGTTTGTCATCTGACTAAACAAACTTGCCATTTTCCCCATTTATCCATTGAAAGAAACCTACCCTTCACTTTGAAGACTGAGTCCACGGCAGCCACTCAGCCCATCTGCTCAGGCATCTGCCAGACTACTTGAAAGTGAAACACCACACACCATAACCTGAAAGACAACAAAGTGCCCTTATTTCAGGCCGCATTATCAACAGGCGGCTGCATAAGAAAACACCTTCAGACGATGCATCCTAATATCATTCTATGCCTTAGCGCGATTGCACACGCGTCTTCTATCAGACCTACTTTTGTTTGTGATAAAGCGCAAACCCTCACTGACTCAGACTGCACATCTGATTGCAGGCTCGAGATCCCAGCAATCCATACAGCCAGTAGTGCGATAGATGATATGCAGAACGATTCAGACAGGGAAGATGTTTCCCACCCACTGGTCTGCGTGGGCCCTTCACATCAAGAAACTATTCCTGGTGCCGGCAGACCACTCAGCGAAGTTGCTAGCTATAGAGAGCTCAACAAGGCCATGACCAATGCCCCTTAGACCCCTTTCTCATCCGAAAACGACTTTAATTTGGCGAGTGGGTTTGTCCGGAGCAAGGTGGCCAAGTCCCAGATTGACCGGTACTTTGTGGAACGTTGAGGCGGTACGGACACCAGATTATTGCTGTCTGCCTATCCTTGTCACAACACAACGACATACTGGACCCACTTCGTGAATACTTGGTTTGGGTGGACGCCAGCATTGATGAGGGTCGACAAGGAACAACTTTCTGTTTTCGAAATATTATGGACAATGTCCGCTACCTGATCTATCAGGGCGTTTATAGCTCAGATATGGTTTACGCACCTATTCGATAATATGATCCACGTGAGGAGCAATCATATTGAGGGACACATACGGCAGCCAGGTGGTGGGATATGCAGGGATGAGATCGGTCCTGACAAGTTCTTGGAGTGGTGTTTCCTGTGCTAACAGCCCACTCCGTTCCTTGGTAGAAAGCTTTGGCCGCCCGGTTCACTGTGGTGCCAATTATCAGATTGTGTGACCAGACACACCTTACCAATTTCGCCTGAGATACGAAAGCCTACCCGGTATACATAACGATTGATAATATCCTTTTGTGAACAAGAAGCAGCCGTGCCAAGATGCCAATCCTGCTTGTGGCATTCGTTCCAGTACCGCCAAAGGTTACTGGCGAATCAGCCCGTGCTAACCAAGCCCAACGGGAGACAAACGCGGATGTCCTGCAAGCTGCCATTGATCTTGTCCTGGCACCATTACAGCAGGTTGACCGAGAAGGAACGGTAATGCATTCTGCAGACGGCAAAACAGGCCTTTGTTTTCCCATTTTGTCGGCCTGGATAGTGGATTATGCTAAGCATTAAGCCTTGTAAGAAATAGGCAGCAAGTCATGCCCAAGGTGTGAGGTTGCGTGGGAGGAGCTCAGTGGGGATCAGCGGCAGTGGTATGCCTCCCGCGACTATATGCTATATAGAGAGAAAGCCTTGAGGCATGAGCCGGCAGAAGTCACCAGCATTGCAGAATACTTTCAGTGGTTGGGTGTCAAAACAGGAAGCAATATATTCACGGGACTCAACCAAGTAAGCCCCGCGAATCGACACAGGGTGCACCTTTTGCACAACTTTTGCCTTGGCTTATTCAAACATATGATGGAATCGGTGAAAGGATTCCTGAAAAAGCATGAAGGGCAGCAGCCATTCGGCAATACCTTGGAAAAGGTTTCTGCTGACCCCGGATTCAGGGTACTGAAAAAGGCCTATCGCGAAATCATACAATGGCAAGGAAAGGGGATGCGCAATCGCGGCTGGTCTATTTCAGCTGTATTGCCGTACGCATTGTGAAAGCCGGACAGTTCTCAGTATCTGGCTTTTCAGAGCGAATTGAAGTGGGTTACTGTGCTGCTGGGCTTCACTCTCATTGCTCAATGTCGCAGTCATACACCAGACACACTTTTCTACATAGAAAGCGTCCTGCAGACATTCCACTGGACAAAGGACATTTTGCTTGAGTTCCGTACGTCGAAGGCTACGCAGGCTCAAGCAAATCACCAGGATCAGGAGCCAAGGGGACTAATGGCAGATTAGCGTGCTAAAGAAGTCCACCATAGAACCGTCGCTAATCGCCGTCGGCTGGCTCATCCACAGAGGGTTGAAAGGTCTGATCGGCAGGCAGATTTGATACAGAGTGAGAACCTCTGCAACTTCACCAAGACGCACTACATGACTCACTTTCCCTCCCACGTACTGCATTTTGGACCTATATTGATGTATTCAACCGAGATCGGTGCACTAGCACATAAGGATCAGATTAAAGATGGCTACCGCAGGTAAAACAAGAATGAAGCCACCCGACATATCTTGTTGCACTCAGGCTGCCAGCATGCCCTAGGAATAAGGTTACAGACAATAGAAGTACGTTCGCAAGTTGAAGCTGTGATGGTGGTAGCAGATAGTGGGATCGAAATGTGGACTGTTTCCATGGGCAGGACACCTCGCCGGGTTCTTAAATGCCGCATGAAGAACACCAGCAGGCTGACCGAATTATGCACTGCCCTCAATATCCATTATTCCCACATGATGCAGGAGATCCTGTGTTTTATCAGGCAGACTGCTGTGGATGACAGGCAGTTGCTTGCGGACCCCGGCGAACTATGGTTACTTCGTGTAGAAGGATTTGCTCAGCTTCAAATCCCAGTTGCTGACTTTCAGGAAACTGACATGTTCCAGATCCACCGGGCCTGCTGCGCTGGAACAAAGGCATTCCACAAGGGCGACTCTAGAAATGATTGGGTGTGGGTCCAGACTGGTGGGGAACCGAACTATGGAGATTTAGGAGGATGCGTGGTGCCTCGGTTGCTAGCAGTTTGCAAGATAAGAAATATTCTAAGTGAGGCCGCAGCTCTCCATCACCTGGCATTAGTTCACATACTCGATCCGATCAATGGTGGCAGATTTCACAGTCCGAGCGGACATGTTCGAATCGGCAACCGGATCAAAGGTCGAGATATGTCAATACTAAGAATAGGGCCAGTGATTGGACAGGCGCATGTTATTCCTAGCGGTGAGAAGCCATGGATAGTGAATCACAGGATTCATCTGAGAACGTTTAATGAAATATAGTAAATTATTCTATCCAATTATATATAGTATTTATTCGGCTGTGTTGAAAGCTGGCACTTAACGTGGCAGTTCGCGTATTAAGGCTTGAGGGCGGCTTCCACTTGGCCGCAGGAGTATGACACGATCTGCCGGCATTTAAGGGAATGTTTTAAATAAGTTGATTTGTTCTGCATGAATATACGACCAAGTTGAAGCCATACGCTTAAGATGGCAGTGCTCATATTCAGTGTCCAGCTTCAACTCGGCCTGGGGAGTACTTCACGGTCCGTGGCCGTTTAAGAGAATGTTTTAAATAGGTTGAATTGTTCCACAGCAATATCTGGCCGGGTTGAGGCTGTACACTTAAGCTGACAGTTCCTATATTGGGTGTCCAGCTTCGACTCAGCCGCAGGAGTAATACATGATTTTCCCAGCAGTGAAGGGAATCTTTTAAATAGGATGAATGGTTCCGTATGAATATATGGCCCCGTTGAAGCTGTATACTTATAGTCGCAGTGCCCATATTGAGTGTCCGGCTTCCCTGCAGCCGCAGGAGTACTACAGGATCTATGGGGATTTAAGGGAAAGGTGTAAATGTGTTGACTTGAATAGGGAGCCGAGATAAAGCCCGCAACTTAAGGCAGAGATTCCCATAGGAAGTGTTCAGCTTCAACTCGGCCGCCTGAGTTCTGCGCATGATTAATTTGGAACTCTGCTCCCCTGCAGGGAGGGAAGCCAACCAAACTAGAGGGTCGGCATCGCGGCCGCACCGGGCATCTTGTGAACAGTAAGGGAATTATGAAAGTGACAGTAGGATGCAGACTAAGAAAATAGCGATATAAGATGTCAGCGGACAGAAGCAGACAGAAGCGGACGGATCTCGGTCAGCCGAGGTGGGAGGGTAGCAGAGATGGCCGCCTGATGCACACAACCCCAAGGAGTTGGTAGGAGGCCAGTAGATGAGAGCATAAGGGACCGGATACAAGGGGGGGTACTATGCGGGGTGGGGGCCGCAACAAGCATGTGGGATACTATGGAGGGGAAGTGGGGCCTCAGGGTGCAATTGACACAGGCGATGAAAGGCAAAGACGGCCTGGGCGATCCGGGCGGACCGGACCGCAAGAGCCCCAGTATTCGTCCTGAAGCAGGCTCTATCCGTCTGGAGAAACAATTTCTTTTTGCTGATATACCTCCTCAGCATGGCATCCTTCTAGTGACTCAAAGGAAGTATTCAGAGCATTAATCTATGTGAGAAAGTCTTTTACTTTTGCACCGAAGCCATCCTCTAGACTTTTGAGTTCTTTTGCATGCCTAGCAATCATCTTATCATTTGTATCCCTTATCCTTACCCCAGATTCCTCGGCCAGGGCTGCAAACCTTGCCTCAGCATCCTTACAATGGGCCTGTAGCTCCTCGTTCTCTATATAATTTGTTAGCCTCGGATCTGCTATGGTCTAATATGCGATAAAACCACAGTGCTTCTTGAATGATAGTAATCCTTGTTTTAAGGTCTGCCAGCTCAGACTCCAACTCGTCAGTAGCTGTCTTGGCATCACCATTGGTGGTAGGGTACCTGCCACCTGTGGAAAGTTGTTCTGAAAGCACCTTGTTCTTTTCCTCCAAGTCAGACACTTTGGCTTTTAACACTTCTAACTCCTTTGAAGAAGTGGTACTCGATGCACTGAGAGTCCCACTGGGTCCCGTTGCTCTCAAACTTAAAGTCGGAGTGCTGGGCCGAGAAGAACGATGGGAGATTCCAGTAGTTCCCCTTGCAGCCCAAGAGATAGGCCGTCAGGCGGCGGACGGCAGCCTAGGGGAGATAGCATTCTCCCGCAGCGTGGAAGAAGCTGAAGCGGGCCCAGCAGTTGCGGTCTTGGATAGCGCGGACATCGAAGGGCGTGGCCGATGTGAAGGTGCTGTAGGTGTGGTTGTAGAGGTAGCGGCCCTTCTCACATTGCTAGCGGTACATGCAGTGCTTCCTGCAGAAGACCGGCGATCAGCGGTAGAACTAGTCGAACTGCTTGAACTGGATGCTGTTCCCTTCTTCTCGGCTGAGCGAGTAGCATTTGCAGCAGGAGAAGCGATTGCCGGTAGCCGGTCTTGAACCAGCAGCTGGAGCATTGTTGGTAGTACTGTTAGTCAATCCAGAAACGGTCCTACGTGTTGCAGTATTGCTAGCAGTGCCAGTGGCCCCATTGATTGGGAAGGTAGATCTCTGTGGTGGTCTTGATAAACTTGTGGTTCCAGTCCTCCGAGGCGCAAGACGAGAGGCCGGAGCAGCAGAGCCCGATCCACTCCCAGGAGGACGCCCAGCCATTCCCGTCATAGTTGGTTTCTTGATTGCCTCCTTCTGCTCTTCCCGATGGGTCTCCTTAACTGGGTCAGGATCTGCTGTAGAAGATACCTCCTCCACACAGGAGTGATGGGCACCCCCAAGCCCTGCGGGGAAGTTGGAGCTAGTACCTGTTCACGAGAGTCAGACATATTTGATTCTCCTTAATAAATAAAAATTTAGAAAACCGACAAAGTTTCATATAAAAAAATAATAGATAGATACTAGCAGCAACAATATTAAGATCAAGAAAAAGGAGGAAGAAAGGAGGAAGGTGAGTGAGAAGAACTTTCTTTTGGTGTGAGTACGAGTGGTCACACGAAAGTGTTGGGTTGGCGCCATTTGTGTAACCGGATGGGGCAGAACGGACGCAGGGTTAAGCCTGGTCCAGTTAGACATCTTTGGCTTGGCTCGAGTCTCTCACTTGTGACTGGCTTCTCTTCCATCCCATCCTTCTCCATTTCCATTTCCTCCATCCCTCTTCTCCTCCTATCTTCTTCCTCTCCTCATTCTGATCCTCATCCGGCCACTGTTTTCACATATTAACTGCCTCTGCCAAGTCCGCTGTTTGAGAGACTCCTCGTCCCCCTGTTTAATTTGATTTAGTTAATTGTAGTGGTTGTACTACTCGAGTACTCAGGAAGCTACCGATTTCGAAAAGGTCATCAGTGCTAGAATTTCTCAAACATTTCCTTTGTCCCACCCTCCCCTTCTTTCCACTCTCCCCTCCTTTCCACCCTCCACTTCTTTTTCTACTTCTACATCCCTAAATAGAATTATCTACCGGTACTGGTATCAGTGCTGAGCCCACTTTTTTCTTTCTATTTTTCCTTTTTTCTCCTTTCCAACTGACTTGTGTCACTAGATTAGAACCGCGCTTCTTTTTGTCGCAAGGTACCGAGAAAAAGACTGATACAAATTCTACCATTGGGGTATCTGCCTCTATAAAGGCTACGGTATATTATACCTATCTCTATGAAAATATGTATTACCTATCAAAGGAGTGTTGCCTGCTAACTACCCATCAATTGGTTAGATGGCAACCGGGATAGTGTACACCGAGGTTGATAGAAGTGCAGATCCAAAAATAGAGGTCTATAGGGTTAAAAGGGCTTTGAGGGACTAAGTTACAACAATCTCTGGGACGGGTGTGAGAACCCTAGCAAATCAGATCAATTACGGAAACAAAGATGGTTGGTCTGTGCTCATATTGATGTACAAAATGAACAACGATGTTCTCCCCTTAAAGAAGCAGGTTGACGACCCACAGGGCGAACAAACAGTGTAAATAAAAGAATGGACCGAAATGAAGAATACATTGATAAAAGCATGGACCGAAATGATGGCTGCATTGACCGAAACAACGAAAACGGTGACCAAAGAGGTAAACATGCTCCGTCCACTGGGAGAGAATGCTATCGAGATGGGCAAGAGATTCTTTGCTACCTATCATCGTCGGAAGCATCAAAGGAAACATGACAACAGGACAAGAATCCTTGCGGAAATTTTGCTGCACATGGTGGCGAAGGTGGTTTAGATGGTAGGCTTTTTAAGAACGGGTTAATAGAATATGAGGATACCTTCAGAGCCCTGTACGGGTTGTCCTGGTTAGAGGACGAGTCTCTTTTCACTATATTTTTTTTTCCTTTGGGTCCACGACTAGAATGGCAATACACCCAAATACACAACCTCCTCGAATATGCAGTTCACTCCTGAGGACTCGGTATTTGGGGGATTGTATATTCGGGTACTCCGCAATCGCACTATTTGTATATCTAACTAGGGCTACTATTAGGATGCAAAAACTTCATTTCGGCTATGAACATTTGCGCCTCCCCCATCACAGACTTCTTACCCTGGTGGAGCCAGGCTTTGGAAAT
>Ga0307510_10004910_pt1 | contig 15819 bp, 11 predicted proteins | sample 12_EM_MG_FD_207224 | JGI IMG/M metagenome (GOLD analysis project Ga0307510, IMG submission 207224) | Populus trichocarpa ectomycorrhiza microbial communities from riparian zone in the Pacific Northwest, United States - 12_EM | ecosystem: Host-associated > Plants > Roots > Unclassified | place...
ACTTCACCTTGCCGCCGAAAAACGTCAACCGCATGGAGCACAGCCTCACCTACCAGGCAATCGACCAGAACGCAGTCGATGTCATCGACGTCTACTCGACGGATGCCAAGATCCGCAAATTCAACCTCCGGGTGCTCGAGGACGATCGCAACTACTTTCCTGTCTACCAGGCCGTGTGGGTGGCGCGGCAGGACTTCGTCGAGCGTTATCCTGCCCAGTGGCAGGCGCTGCAGAAGCTCGCGGGTACGATCGATGTCAACGCCATGTTGGATATGAATGCCGAGGCTGACATCGAGAAGCTCAGCCTGACGCAGATCGCAGCCAAATTCCGCGGCGCGCAGGCCCAAGCGGCCGACACCCTGACCAGTCGGATAGCGCACCGCACGATCGAGCATCTGTGGCTGGTCGCGATCTCACTGCTCTTCTCCATTGTCATCGGCGTGCCGTTGGGTGTTGCGGCCGTGCGGTTTCATGCCACGGGCCAGGCCATCCTCCTGCTGAGCGCCATGATCCAGACCGTGCCGTCCCTGGCGTTACTGTGTTTTCTCATTCCATTGTTTGGTGTTGGGACCAAGCCGGCGCTGGTGGCGTTGTGCCTGTACAGTCTCCTGCCGGTTGTACTGAACACCTTTACCGGGATACGCTCCATCGATCCGCGGCACCTCGAAAATGCGCGCGCGTTCGGCTTGAATGGCCGCCAGATCCTGTTTCGCATCGTGCTGCCGCTGGCCAGCCCGATGCTGTTGGCAGGCGTGAAGACTGCGACCATTGTCAGTATCGGCACGGCCACCCTGGCGGCGCTGGTTGGGGCCGGCGGCTACGGCGCGCCGATCGTTTCCGGGTTGTCATTGAACGATGTGCCCACCATCCTGACGGGCGCGATTCCCGCTGCCCTGATGGCGTGGCTGGCCCATGCTTTGTTTGAGATTCTGGGTAAGATTTTCATACCCGAGGGCTTACGAGTACGGCCGTAGATCTTCGGCAGCGCGTACGGGGTGACTCTCTCATGCGAATTCTGATCGTTGCGGTGCTGGCGTGCGGGCTCCCTGTGGCAACAGCGGCGGCGCGCCCCGCAGGCTCCGTCGACGCGGCGCGCATGCAGGCCGCGACCTCCGACCCTGACAACTGGCTCGCCACCGGCCGCGACCAGCAGGGCACCTACTACTCCCCGCTGACCCGAATCAACAGCAAAAGCGTCGGCACGCTGGGGTTTGCCTGGGCCTATGACCTCGGCACCTACCGCGGCCAGGAGGCGACTCCAATCGTCGTCGATGGCGTGATGTACACCTCCGGCACGTGGGGCTACGTGTACGCTGTTGATGCCGCAACCGGAAAGCAGATATGGCGCTATGACCCCCACGCAGTTCACCTGGCTGCGCGGCATCCCTGTTGCGACCTCGTCAACCGCGGTGTTGCAGTGTGGAAAGGCCGCGTCTACGTCGCTTCGGTAGACGGCCGGCTGCACGCGATCGACGCCGCCACGGGTGCGAAAGTCTGGGAAGCCGACACTGTCATCGATCACAAGATGCCGTATTCGAGCACCGGTGCGCCTCAGATCGCCGGGCGTGTTGTTGTAATCGGCAACAGCGGCGCTGACCTGGGGGAGGGCGGCGTGCGGGGGTACGTATCCGCGTACGACCTCGACACGGGTGCATTCAAGTGGCGCGTGTTTACTGTTCCACCCGATCCCGGGCATGCGTACGAAAGCCCGGCGATTGAAGCGGCCGCTAAAACCTGGGATGCACCCCGGGACCCTAAATACAAGTTGGGTGGCACCGCCTGGGACGGTTTCGCATACGATCCCACGCTCAACCTGGTCTACTTCGGCACCGCCAACGCTGCACCCTATGACTCACGACAGATCGGTCCCTCGAATCTCGACGAGCTCTACACGGCGAGCATTCTTGCAGTGCGTGCCGATACCGGGCAGGTCGCCTGGCACTACCAGGCGACGCCCCACGATCACTGGGACTTCGATGCAGTCCAGAAATTTGTCATGACGGATCTGCCGGTCGATGGCAAGCCGCGGCAAGTCATCATGCAGGCGAACAAGAACGGATTCTTCTATGTGTTGGATCGCAAGTCCGGCGAGCTGCTCTCAGCGAACGGCTACACCTACGTCAATTGGGCCACGCACGTTGACTTGAAGACGGGCCGGCCGGCTGTCACCGCTCAGGCCGACTGGTCGAAGAAGCCGACCAACATCTATCCGTCCTGGGCGGGTGGACACACCTGGCATCCGATGTCCTACAGTCTCTCGACCCACCTCGTGTACATCCCCGTGCTGGATGTTCCCAACATCTGGGTGGACATGGCACACAACGGTGGGTCGGTTAAGTACATCGACGGTTTCTTCACCGTCAATGGAATCATGCCCGACGACTCATACGCCCCCGCGGGCTTGCGTGGGATGTTCGGGCCGCTACCCAACAAGGACTCACTGGGGCGTACGAGCGTACGCGAGCTGATACGCGCATGGGATCCCGTCGCTGGCAAAACTGTGTGGGAGCACGAAACCTCGACCGGTATGCGAGGCTATGACGGCGGCGTCATGAGCACCGCAGGCAACCTCGTCTTTCAAGGCCGCGGCAGTGGCGAATTGTGGGTATACGCAGCGGACACCGGCAAGGTGTTGAAAACCATTCCAACGGGTAGTCACATCATGGCGGCGCCCATGACTTACACCGTGAACGGTGAGCAATACGTGGCCGTGCAAGCCGGCTACGGGGGCGCCGCAATCACCGTGGGCACCATCCCAAAAAGCAGTGCCGCTTCGAAGTATCAAAACATCAACCGCATCATCGCCTTCAAGTTGGGTGGGCCCGCGGTTCCAACTCCACCTGCCTTCATGGAGGCGCCCATTCAGAAGCCACCGCAGCAGACCGCGAGCAAGGCGAGCATCCAGGCGGGCGAAACCAAATTCGTCCAGGAGTGTTCGCGGTGCCACGTACTCGGGCACAGTGTGACGCCGGATCTGCGCAATCTGGCGCCTGGCCTGCATACCGTGTTCAAGGACATTGTGCTGCGTGGTGCCGTTGCGCCGACCGGTATGGAGTCATTCAGTGATCTGCTGACGGAAAAGGACGTGGATGACATCCACGCCTACCTGATCGATCAGGCGTGGCAGGCCTACAAATAGGGAACCAGCAACCGGGCGGCGCCGTCTCTCAACTTCAGCGCCAGTGACCGGTTCTCGAGCGTGAGCCGTGTCTTCTGGTGCGCCGTGATCAGGGCGTCGATCTCCTGGACGATGCCGGAATGATAGACCTCCAGGTCCAACTCGAAGTTCAGCCGGAGGCTGCGGATGTCCCAGTTGGCGCTGCCCACCAGTGCCCAGATGTCATCGATGGTCATGAGCTTCGAGTGGTTGAAGGGCGCCGGATAGGTCCACACCCGGCAGCCTGCCTTCACGAGCGGCCCCATCTGCACCCGCGATCCCCAATCGACGGTGGGATGATTACTGTGCTCGGGGAGCACCAGGTCAACCTCCACTCCGCGATAGGCGGCGAGCGACAGTGCCGTGATTACCCGCTCATCCGGCAGGAAGTAGGGCGTCATGATCCTGATCGATTGGCGCGCGCAGCTCAGCGCCTGGAGGATCACAAACTCGATCTTTTCCAGGTCGCTGTCGGGACCTGAAGTCACGACGCGCGCGGTGCTGTCGCCTGCCGTGTTTTGCTCGGGAAACCAGGCGTCACCCGTCAACAGTTCCTTCGTTGCGAATTGCCAATCCGCGGCGAACACATCAATCAACTGCGCAACGACAGGCCCTTCGAACTTGAAGTGGGTGTCGAACACCGGGTGTTTGGGATGGGTGCGTGTCAGATTCTCGGCACCAATGTTGAGTCCGCCGGTGAAAACGACGCGACCGTCTATCCCGAGGATCTTTTTGTGGCTGCGCAAGTTGAGAAAGGGCATGCGCCAGGGCAGCGTGGAGTGCAGAAACCGGGCGGCCGGTACTCCGGCCCGATGCAGCCGGTGGTACGTTGACGAGGTGAAATAGCCGCCGCCGTAGCCGTCGATGAGCACGCGGACTTCCACTCCGCGCTCCTTCGCACGCGTGAGGGCTTCGATGAAAGGCTTCCCGGCGGCGTCGGCGCGAAAGATGTAACTCGAAAGGGCGATGGAGCGGGTGGCCGCGTCGATCGCGGCGAGCATTTGCGGATACGCATTGTCGCCGTTTCGGAGTATCTGGATGGCGTTGCCATCCTCGGCTGGGCGCCCCGTGATGCGCTGCCCGGCGTGTTCCAGGGCGGCCAGGTGGTCCGACCGAGCGCTCTTCGTCGCCGCCCTGCCCGGGATCGCCGGCCGCGGCCGCCGGAGGCTCTGGGCGCGGCGCCGGACCCGGTTGATGCCCAACAGGAGATACAACACGCTGCCCAGGATGGGTGCGAGCCACGAGAGTCCGATCCAAGCAACGCTGGAGGCCGCTTCGCGCTTGGTGAGAAGCACGTGTACGGTGACCCCGATCGCCAGTGCCAGGTGCAGGAGCGCGAGGATGTCGCTGCGGACGTAGTTGGTGATGTCAGTCGCGCTCATTTCAACCGCCCCATGCGCCAACGGCCCTTCATCCCAACAACCGACTCTGTTCCTCCAATTCCTCGGACGCCTCCAGCCAGGCAGTCTCCACTTTCTCCGTCTCCCGCGCCACTTCCGCCTGCTGCGCGAGAAGGTCTTTCAGCTTGTCCTTCGAGGCCGTGGCGTAGATGTCCGGTGCAGTCAGCTCCGCCTGGAGGGTGGCCGACTGCTTCGCTAACCGCACCAGCTCTGAATCGTACTTCGCGATTTTCGCCTTGAGCGGCGTCAACCGGTTGCGGCGCTCCGCTTCCTCCCGTTTGCGCTGCTTGCGCGACTCAGCGCTCTCCGACTGCGGCGCGGCGCCCGAGGCCAACGGCGCGGAGTCCTGTGCCTCCGCCTGCGCGCCCAAGGACGGCGCTACAACGTCCTCGTTGGTCTGATCCAACCACCTGGCGTAGTCCTCGAGATCGCCGTCAAACGGCGTTGCTCGCCCTTTGTGGACAACAATGAACTCGTCGGCGACGGTTCGCAGCAGATGGCGGTCGTGCGAAACGAGCACCACCGCGCCCTCGTAGTCCTGAAGCGCCACGGCCAGCGCCTGCCGCATCTCCAGGTCGAGATGGTTGGTCGGCTCGTCCAGGAGCATCAGATTGGGTCGCAGGTAGGCTGTCAGCGCCAGCATCAGCCGCGCTTTCTCGCCGCCTGAGAACGGGCCGACGGGCTCAAACACCCGCTCGCCCCTGAAGCCGAAGCCCGCGAGGAAATCCCTCAATTCCTGCTCAGTGGCCTTGGCGGCCAGCTCCGCGCCGGCGCGCCGCAAGTTGGTGAGCGCCGAATCCTGCGGATTGAGCTGTTCGAGCTGATGCTGCGCGAAGTAGCCGATCCGCAGATCCCGCGCCTCGGTGCGAGTGCCCGCCAATCCGGGCAACTCTCCCGCCAACAACTTCATGTAGGTGGACTTGCCCGCGCCGTTGCGTCCCAGGAGCGCAACTCTCGCGCCGGGCGCCAGAGTCAGGCTCACCTTCTCGAGAAGCGGCTTGCCGTCGTAACCCGCTGACTGATTTTCCAACGCCAGCAAAGGACGCGGCAATTTGGCCGGCTGCGCAAATGAGAATTCGAACGGTGAGTCCACATGCGCCGGTGCGATCCGCTGCATCCGCTCGAGAGCCTTGAGCCGGCTTTGTGCCTGGCGGGCCTTCGTGGCCTGGGCACGGAAGCGCTCGACGAACGATTCCATGTGTTTGATCTCGCGCTGCTGGCGCGTAAACAGAGCCGATTGCTCCGCCAGCTCGGACGCGCGCTGATCCTCGAACGAAGAGTAGTTGCCGCGGTAGGCGCGCGCCTTGGCGTGTTCGAGGTTGACGATGCGATTCACGATCCGGTCCAGAAACTCGCGATCGTGCGCAATCAGCAGCAGCGTCCCCGGATACTCCAACAGCCACCGCTCCAGCCACAGGATGGCATCGAGATCCAGGTGGTTGGTGGGCTCGTCGAGCAGCAACAGGTCCGAACGGCACATCAGGGCCTGCGCGACATTCAAACGGACCCGCCAGCCGCCGGAGAACGATCTGACCGGCCGGGATTCGTCGGCTGTTGTGAAGCCGAGCCCGTGCATCAAGCGTCCGGCACGGCTGCGGGCGTCGTAACCACCCACGGCCGCGTAACGGGCGTGCAGGTCACCGAGCTTCAAACCATCGTTACGTGCTTCTGCCTCGGCAATCAGCTTTTCGATCTGGCGCAGCTCGGCGTCGCCGTCCAACACGAATTCAATTGCGGCTGCATCTGTTGCGAGCAGTTCCTGGGAGACGTGCGCGATCGCGAGATTGGACGGCATCTCGAAGGTGCCGGCATCCGCTTGCAAGTCGCCCCGGACCAGCGACAGCAGGCTCGACTTGCCGCTGCCGTTCTCACCCGTGATTCCAACTTTCTCGCCTCGAAACAACCCGAAGGTGGCGCCGGAGAAAAGTACACGGGGCCCGCGTCGTATGGTGACGTCGGTAAAATTCAGCATGCGTGGGTTGGCAGGAGGGCGGTCAGCCTGATTGGCTCGACTGCGCCCAGATGTTCAGGCCACCGTCGGCAGCATGCTTGTCGATTTCGTCGAGCTCCGCCTTGCTGAATTGCGTGTTGCGCACAGCGCCAAGGCAGTCTTCGATCTGCTGCCAGCGGCTGGCTCCAATCAACGCGCTGGTCACGGCCGGCTTCCTCAACACCCACGCAATCGCCATCTGCGCAAGGCTCTGGCCACGCCGCTGTGCGACCGCATTGAGGGCGCGCACATTCGCGAGGTTGGCTTCCGTCAGCATTCTCTTGTTGAAGAAGTGGTTCTGGGCGGCCCGCGAATTGTCCGGGATGCCGTTCAGGTACTTGTTGGAGAGCAGTCCCTGCGCGAGCGGCGAGAAGGCGATGCAGCCCACCCCTTCGGTCTCGAGCACGCTCAACAGCTCTTTCTCGACCCAGCGGTTCAGTATCGAGTAGGACGGCTGGTGGATCACCAACGGCAGCTTCATCTCGCGGGCAAGGGCCACGGCCTCACGGGTCTTCTGCGGACCGTAGGACGAGATTCCAACATAGAGCGCCCGGCCGCTGTGCACGGCGGTTGCGAGCGCACCTATCGTCTCTTCCAGGGGCGTATCGGGATCGAAGCGATGCGAATAGAAGATATCCACATAGTCGAGCCCTAAACGCCGCAGGCTCTGGTCGAGGCTGGCGAGCAGGTACTTGCGCGAGCCCCATTCACCGTACGGACCGGGCCACATGTCATAGCCGGCCTTGGTGGAAATGATCAGCTCGTCGCGATAGGGGGCCAGGTCGTCTTTCAGGATGCGACCGAAATTCGTTTCCGCCGAGCCGGGCGGCGGACCGTAGTTGTTGGCCAGGTCGAAATGAGTGATGCCGTGGTCGAACGACTTCAGGAGCATCTCCCGGGCGTTCGCCAGCGAGCTCGTGTCCCCGAAGGTGTGCCACAGCCCGAGCGAAATCCGCGGCAACTGCAAGCCACTGCGACCGCAGCGGGCATACGAAGTCAACGAGTACCGATTGTCGGCTGCGACGTACATCTTGCGCGTTACCACGTCAGGTCGTCGGGGACGACGAAATCCTTGTAGGGATCATCCGCGGGAGCCTCGACAGAGTTGTCCTTAGGCTGGACGAAGGGAACGACCATATTCTCGTCGCGTTCGCGGATGCGCTCCGCGGTTTCCTTCGGGACAACCGCGTAGTGTCCTTTGTAGCGCACGATCGCGAGCGTACCGTTGGTCAATTGCTCACGACGCTGGGGGTCTACTGACATGCGACGGATCTTTTTTCCGTCAATGAAGCTGTAGTAATCCTCGGTCTCGAGCCGCGGCGCGCGGTTCTGCTCAATGATCTGCTCGATCTCGGCAATGCGCGCACGACGCTTGGCCTTCTCTTCGCGCTTGCGGTTCAACTCCTGGTCGCGCGCGACCTTGGCCGCCTGCGCTTGCTGCGCAGCCAGGGTGGCTGCGCTCTGTATCGGGTGTTGAGCGGAACGGGTAACAGCCTGCGTGATTTGCGCGCCCGGACGGCTGCCTGCGTTCTGTCCTGCACCGGTGTTGGGCCCCGCGTGGGAACCCCGGTTCTGCCCGGCTTGGGGATTCGAGCCCGGTGGGCCGCCACGCTGCTGGCCGCCGCTCGGGCCACCTCTTTGGCCACCGCCTTGGCCGGGCCGCGAGTCCTTGGGCTTGGGAGGTCGGTTACGGAACTGGCGTTGCTGTTCCTGCTGCGCCGCCTGCTTAGCCTGCTGCTCCGTGACGAGGCCGACTTTGAGCAACTGATCGCGCAATGAATTCATGACTGGACGCAAGGGCGCTGGCAAAAAACGAGCTGCGTATATTACGCGTAGCTCTTGAATACTTCATGGCGGCGATGGGATTGATGCACCGGTGAGATGGTGGGCCCCCGCCAAGCTCCGTTTGCCGCACGCCGGGGCAAGTTCCGCCCATAAAAAAGGGCCCGGCTATTCACCGGGCCCCTTGATCATCACTCGATCAATGAAAGCAACTTACCAGCGGTCGCGTCCACCGCCGCCACCGCCGCCACCACCGCCACCGTAGCCGCCACGACCGCCACCGCCGCCCGGACGTCCGCCGCCGCCGCCAGTGCGGGGCTTGTCCTGGGCTTCGTTGACGCGTAGCTGCCGGCCACCCATATCGTGGCCATTCAGGCTCTGAATGGCGCGGGCCGCATCGGCCTGGCTCATTTCAACGAACCCGAATCCGCGAGGGCGTCCCGTTTCACGATCGGTCGGCAGCGACACGGACTCGACGGTCCCGTGCTGCGAGAACAATGTGCGTACGTCCGCCTCGCTGGCGCTGAACGGCAGATTGCCTACATAGATTTTGGCCATAAATTTCGTCACTCTCCAAACAACTCGAAGCGGCCTGTAGGGCGCATAAAAGGGTTGACTGCCCTGGCCACTTCACACGGCAGGAACACCAGTCAGGTCAGGGAGAGTGTGTCTCACGAGCCCAAAGAACCGTAGATCCTGTCACCTGATCGCTTTCAGTTCGGCTTTAGATCCGCAATGCGTTGGAAGCATCAGGTCGAGACGGACATGGGCGATCGGGCGAAAGTATGCCAGAAGCGACGCCTGTGTACCCCTTTCGGTAATGAACCTTCAATGTTTTAAATTGTCTGCTGGAGCCCCATTGAGGCGCCTCCCGGGCAAATTAGCTGCCTGGGCTGGATTCTGGGCCCCGCTCCGAAGCTCTGCACCGGCGCTGTCCCGACACCGTTGTCATCGTAAATATACGTTATAGATCAATGTGTTGCACGTGAGTTGGTTTGCTGCGGGCGACCCCATCGGTTTGTGACATGCCCGTTCGCGGGGCAGGCGTTGGATTGTTGCGCGGCTGCCGTGACATACATCGCTCCCCGATCCTCCAGGAAATATTTTTCGCTCGTCGGAGCAAGGTGTTGCGTTGGAGCCGCGCCAGGATGTGGGTCGCGGCAGCGGTCCGAGCATCACTGCGGTGGACCATTTTCCGATTCATCGTAAAATAGTCCTGGGTAACGCAGGTCGCGGGTGCATGCGGGAGCAGGCTCGGTTTCATGATCAGGTGCTGCGGGCGGGGCTGCCACGGTGTCGCACCGCGTTCGTTAGTGGTCCTTCGCAGGTTGGCAAAACAACCTCCTGCAAGGCTCTTTCGCCACGCTACCTCGACTGGGACGACGCTGCCGATCGCCTGGTTTTCCTGAAGGGTCCCGAGGGGGTCGCCAGGCACCTGGATCTCGAACGCGCCCGCGAGCGCGAAGCCATCGTCGTATTCGACAACCTCCAGGGGCATCCCAACTGGAGGGGCTTTCTGCGGAAGTTCAATGCGCGCTACGGCGCCCGCGTGCGGGTTGTAGCGACTTTCCTCTCCTATGGCCGAAAAAAGCCGCCGCCGTCGAACACCGTACGGGTGCGCATCAATCCGTGGACTGTCGGCGAGTGCGCCCGGACGGCTCCAACCGACTCACCCATCAAGGCACCGACTAACATAAGTGAAGAGGACTGGGTCACGCTTCTCGAGCATGGTGGCTTTCCGGAGCCGTTCCGTAAACGCGACGCGAAATTCACGGAGCGCTGGCATGCCCGACGACAGTCGGACCTGGTCGGGCACGATCTGCCGCGGCTCGCCGGGGTGCGCAACAGTTCCGCGCTGCAGATGCTGGCCCTGTTGCTGGCGGACCGCTCGGCCAGCCCGCTCGTTTATTCCGATCTGAGCCGGCAGCTCGGAGTGTCCGTGGACACGATGACGCGTTGGATCGATCTGTTGGTTGACCTGCAATATGGCTTTTGTGTGCGCCCGTGGTTCGCGGGTGTGCCCAAGGCGCTGCGCAAGGAACCCAGATGGTTTTTGCGTGACTGGTCCGCCGTGCTGGATTCATCGGCCCGCACGCGGACACTGATCGCCTGTCACCTGTTGAAAGCGGTGGAGGGTTGGAGCGATCTGGGATTCGGGCAGTTTGAGCTGCGCTATGTTCGCGACAAACTGCAGCGCGAAGTCGATTTCCTGGTGTTACGCGATCGCCGGCCCTGGTTTCTCGTAGCCGTTGCCGATGTGGCGCCCCGGGGCAGCGCGGTGCCGCCCGTGCTTGCGTATTTTCAACGCGTCACCCGCGCGCGGCATGCGTTCCAACTGGTCATGAACGGATCGTTTTCCGCTGTCGACTGCTTTGCACACAGCGAGCCACTCGTCGTGTCGGCGCGGACGCTGTTGAGTCAGCTCCTGTAGAGCGGGGTGCGATCAGGCCGCCAACGGCATGGCGACCTCCACCCGGTTCCGCCCCGAGCGCTTGGCCTGATATACCGCGGCGTCCGCCTGGGCGATGAGGTGCTCGCCCCACACTCCCAACATGTCGCTCGTCGCCACGCCGATACTGCAAGTGAGTCCTATCGGCTCGCCGAATCCCGCGACCCGGACACTGGCCACCCGTTCCAGGATTCTCTGCGCAATGGGGTGAGCGGCCGCCGTGTCCGCGCTGCTCAGAATGACCACAAACTCTTCGCCACCATAGCGGCCGATGATATCCGACTGCCGCAACTCCGCCTGGATCGGCGCAATGATGGCCGCGAGACACGCATCGCCGGCCTGATGGCCGAACGAGTCGTTGATCTCCTTGAAATGATCCAGGTCGATGAACAGGAGCGAGATGGGCAGTCCGCGAGCGCGGGCGCGGATGCAGGCTGAATCGAGCCTCTCTACCAGTGAGCGTCTGTTGAGCACGCCCGTGAGAGAGTCGATCTGCGCATGCCTTTCGGCCTCCGAAAGTGCACGCCGCTGATCGCGCAATCGATCCGCGATTCCCAGCGCAATCAACAGAGCCGCGGCGACCATCGACAGCGGCAGCCCCAGGTAAATGACCTTGTCATGATCTTCGCCGGTGTCCAACAACAGCCGGATGGTGGTCGCAATCGTGAACGCTTCCAGCAGTGTCCATGCGATCAGGAACCAACCCGCCGAGCGGCTCCCCCGGCGCCAGGCCATGAAAGCCACCACCAGCGTATAGACCGCCGACCCCAGGAAAAGGATATTCCCGACGGCGTTCACGCTGTCCTCGAAGCCCACGAGCTTGATGAGGTTTGCGAACGTCAGCAGCATGAATGCGCCGGCGAGCCACCCAAACACGTTGTACGTGCGGGGCATGAATCGCCGCAGGTCGGCTATGTCGCGCACAAACAGACAAGCCGCCGCGCCGCTGAGTGCTGACAATACATTCCAGGTGTAATGAGTGAGCGGGGTCGCCGCCGATAGCCACGGCCACTCGAACCCTTGCCCGGAGAAATACGCGACGTACAACGCCTGCAACGTAAAAAGCGTGAAATACAGGATGAAGGCTCTTTCAGCCAGCACGATCCAGATCAGGAGCGCGGCGATCGCCATCGCGCCCAAGGCGCCAAAGGCCAATGTGATCGTCCGAGCGCGGGCGGTGCCCTCGCTCAGGAATTCATTCAATGTGGAAATTGCAAACCTGGGAACGCCGTAGCCGGCGCCCGGCGGGGCGATGCGGACATACACAGCCGCTGACTCCGCCCCCGCCGGCAGAAGAAACGCCGTGTCACGTGCGCCCGCAAACTCCGGAATTTTCGCCGCCGGCGGCAACGGCTCGCCTGACCCAGCCGCATACACCTGAATCCCGTGCAACATTCCCGCGTGCGCGACGATGATCGGAATGTCGCCTCGGCCAAACGATTCGCGGCTCGCGACGCGCAGCCAAAGTACCTCCCCGCGGGCGACCTGTTCCTTGAGGCTAGCCCCCGTAAACCGGGAGTCGAGCGAGCCGGTGGTCACTTCGGCGATTGTCGCGTCTGTGATGGACGGGTCCAGCGCCTGGATTTCGGGCGGCTCGTGGGCGCCGAGGGAAGTAGCGGGTGTGGCCGCGCCGGCGCTAAACCCTGCGCAACAGGTGATGAGGCCCAGAATGCACTGGAATGCAGCGGCACACGGACCGTTGCGGAAACTGCTCATCAGTAGAGACCGGCATGACTACTACATTGGTCTTGGATTATGCCGCAAAGCAGACAAGTTGGCGCTTGCGAACCCAGCATCGCTGGGCCGAAACGCCGGGGCAGTCCGCGCCGCACGAAAAGCCCGGCGGCGCGTGACCCCGTTACAACGCGATGCGCTCAGCGTCGCTCCCAGTGACCCTCGACGAGATACCAGCCATCTCGTTCATGGACCCAGTGGTGGGGTACCCATCGCTCACGCGGATGCGGGTGCTCCCAGTGACCAGCGACCCAGACGTGCTGCCCGCCTTCCCAGCGCCAGTACCCGGTTGCCCAGATGTATCCGGGCGCAGGCGGAGGCCCGTATGTCTCGACCCGGACAGGGGGCGGCGCTACCACGACCGCCGGACCCGCGTAGTAACGGCGCGGGGGTGGCACGGCGGCGACAATGCACCCGCCGAGGGTGATTGCCAGCATGGAAATTGCTACCAGCCTGGCGGCGTTCACACGGAGCTCACTCATACGCACTCCCTCGAAGGTTGATGGTGGCCGCCATCGATTTATGGTAATCGGTGACTGGCCACAATGGCGCTCATAGTGGCGCTTCCTCCTTAAACGCAAGATGACGCAAACGGTTCACACGAAGGGACGGACAATGCCGGGCCAGCAAGACACGGTCTTTCTGTTTGATGTCGACAACACGCTATTCAACAACGATGCGGTTCAGGTGGACCTGAGCGAACACCTGGAAAGCGAGTTTGGTCGCGCCGCCCGCGAGCGCTACTGGAAGATCTTCGAGACACTGCGTTCCGAGCTGGGGTACGCCGATTACCTCGGAGCGCTGCAGCGGTACCGGATCGAGGATCCCGATGACCCGCAACTGCTGCGGATGTCAACATTCCTCATTGACTATCCGTTCGAGAGCCGCCTGTTTCCCGGGGCCCTGTCCGCAATTTCCCACTGCCGCCGCGTCGGCCCGACGGCGATCCTGTCCGACGGCGATGTCGTATTTCAGCCGCGCAAAGTGATGCGCTCCGGTCTGTGGGATGCAGTCGACGGCCGCGTGATGATCTTCCTCCACAAGGAGCAGATGCTCGATGCGGTAGCGCGACGCTATCCCGCGAAACATTACGTCATGGTGGATGACAAGTTGCGCTTGTTGGATGCCATGAAAAAAGTCTGGGGCGCGACCCTCACGACTATTTTTGTTCGCCAGGGCCACTATGCCCTGGACCTGGCCAACATTTCGGCCTATCCGGCGGCTGACATCACCCTCGAGAAGATCGGTGATCTCGCCACTCTCCCAGTTGCCAACCTTTCCGGAAAAAAATGAGCACAGTCAAACTCAATCCGCTGGCAGGCAAACCCGCGCCGGTCGGCCTCCTGACCAACATCCCGCAATTGCTGACGGATTATTTCACGCTGCGGCCCGATGGCGCGGCGCCGGCCCAGCAGGTCTCTTTCGGAACCTCAGGACACAGGGGTACGGCCTTCCAGCGGTCCTTCAATGAATGGCACGTGCTCGCCATCAGCCAGGCGATCTGCGAATACCGTCAGTCGCAAGGGATCGACGGCCCCTTGTTCCTCGGAATCGATACCCATGCAGTGTCGCCGGCCGCGAGTGCGAGCGCGCTCGAGGTGCTCGCCGCGAATGGTGTCGATGTCATGCTCGCGCAGAATGACGAATACACGCCGACCCCTGCGGTGTCACACGCGATCATTGTCTACAACCGTGGCAGGAAGAGTGGGCTCGCGGATGGAATCGTCGTGACTCCCTCCCACAATCCGCCGATGGATGGAGGATTCAAGTACAACCCGCCCAACGGCGGCCCGGCCGATACCGATGTGACAGGCTGGATACAGAATCGCGCCAATGATCTGTTGAAGGCCGGGCTCGCGGGTGTCAAGCGCGTCAGTTACGACGCGGCTGCGAAAGCCGCCACGACCCATCGCTACGATTATCTGAATACCTATGTCAGTGATCTGGCGAACATCATTGATTTCGATGTGATCCGCGCATCGAACCTGGCCATTGCGGTCGATCCGCTCGGCGGCGCCGGTGTGCATTATTGGCCGGCCATTGCAGAACGCTACAAGCTCAATCTGCAGGTTCTCAACACGCAAGTGGATCCGACGTTTCGTTTCATGACGGTCGATTGGGACGGCAAGATCCGCATGGATCCCTCATCGCCCTATGCCATGCAGAGTCTGATCCATCTGAAGGATCGGTTCGATGTTGCATTTGCATGCGACACCGATCACGACCGGCATGGCATCGTGACCCGCAGCGCGGGACTGATGCAACCGAACCAGTATCTCGCGGTGGCGATCGATTACCTCTACGAGAACCGCCCGAAGTGGAAGAGCGACACCGGTGTTGGTAAAACCGCTGTCAGCAGCCAGATGATCGACCGCGTCACGGCCCGGCTCGGCCGGCGGTTGTTCGAGGTCCCGGTGGGCTTCAAGTGGTTTGTGAATGGCCTCGTCGACGGCTCGCTGGGATTCGGGGGTGAGGAAAGCGCGGGTGCCACTTTCCTGCAGTTTGATGGCGGTGTCTGGAGTACGGACAAGGATGGGCTGATCCCCGGGTTGCTGTCCGCCGAAATGACCGCGCGCACCGGGCGCGATCCGGGTGAGGCTTATCGTGCTCTGACACAGGAGTTTGGTGAGCCGGTGTTCGAGCGCGTGGATGCCCCGGCCTCCAAGGCGCAGAAGGCAGTCTTGAAGAAGCTCGCACCGGAGCAGGTGAAGTCAAAAGAGCTGGCCGGGGAAAAAATCACCCAGGTGTTGAGCCATGCGCCCGGCAATGGAGCCCCCATCGATGGATTGAAGGTGCTCACCGCGCAGGGTTGGTTTGCAGCCCGGCCGTCCGGCACGGAAGAGATCTACAAGATCTACGCGGAGAGCTTCAAGGGCAAGGAGCACCTGGCGCGGCTCATTGACGAGGCGCAGAAGTTGGTGAGTGACTGTTTCGCGGCGGCCGGGGCAACCTGAAGGCGCAGTCTACGGACTCTTCTTCTGCGCCAGGTTGAGTCGATTGGCCAACATCAGATGATGCCTCAACGTAGGCAACGTCTGCTGCGCATACGCTTTCACATCAGCGTCGGCATCTTTCTTCGCGGCCTGCTTCTCGAATTCGCTGATGTCAGTGACATGATCCTTCACCATCATCTGCGAATAGGCCTTGTCGAATTCAGTGCCGTTCAAGCCCTCGAGTTTTCCCAACGCGGTGTGCCCTTCCTCTGACACAGAGTCCGCAAGCGGCATCTGCTTGGAGTCGGCGAGAGCCTTGAGCGCGTCATTGGCGGCGCTGTGATCAGACACCATGCGTTCGCCGAATTGTTTGA
>Ga0307510_10004911_pt1 | contig 15818 bp, 8 predicted proteins | sample 12_EM_MG_FD_207224 | JGI IMG/M metagenome (GOLD analysis project Ga0307510, IMG submission 207224) | Populus trichocarpa ectomycorrhiza microbial communities from riparian zone in the Pacific Northwest, United States - 12_EM | ecosystem: Host-associated > Plants > Roots > Unclassified | place...
AAAATTTCAAACGATATCTTTTCAGGGTAATTTATATCAACCCGTGATGCGTGACTCTCTACGTGGATTGAATCACTCTCTACGTGGATTGATCAACCCTAGCATGAAAACAGACAAATACGAGGCCGGACTAATTATTAATTAGCACACTAATGACACGATTTTGGTGGTGTGGGTCAAATATATTTTGTCTCACTTGGGTTGGTACAAGAATGCTAGCTAACTTAATTAAGAAATGGTAATTAAGATAACTGATCTCCCATGTTAGCTAGCTAGAATATTAACGCGTAATTGACCACAATGGATGCCTTGTAGCTCTTCTTCTTCTTCCACTACTAAGAAAGACTTGATCCAGCTACTGATATCATTTGAACAGTTCCATGCAACAACAGACGTACAGTTGCCGACTAAAAAAGACTTGATCCAGCTACTGATCATTTTATCCATCCTTGACAGATGGATTTTGATTTATAAGTTCTAATTAATTAAGCAGCTCTCTCTCTCTCTCTCTATATATATATATATATCCAAAACCTTTTCTGGAAAATGTTGATGGAGAGGTTTTCGAGACGCAGTACTGAACCAACAAAACAGTAGAGCATGCTCTATGCATATTGAACACGGAAAGATCAATCATCAATGTGGCCAAGAAATGGATGAGGCCGGTTGGACCTTCGGGAGGACCAGGCACAAACGTTTTTTTTTATTATATAATTAAATCAAACAATCTTATTGGATCTAGTAAGAGTAATAACTCGAGTTACGAGATTATAATTTGTTTTTAATTTAAAACATGTTTACAGTGCTTGAATATCGGTTTTTTAAATAAAAAAATAAACGTAACAAAGCACGGGCGAGCTGTATAATTATAAGTGAATCAAAGTATTAATGGAGATGGTTGACATTTTGAGATTGTAAGTAGTGTCCAAGGGTTCACGGGTTTCGCAGGATTTTATTATTTACACCTAGCCAACCATAAATGAGAATATTAATTGAACCCTAGCTATTTAATTTAAATTAACCAAAGGTTGATTAGTCCATGGTCTCTCCACTTTAAATTAATTTGATCAGAAAGAACCCCATTTGTTTATGCTCTGCCGCAAGGAAAGAGTATAATAGCAGATATTTAATTTTTAAAGTACTATTTTATTAAGAAATATATTAAAATAATATTTTTTTTTATTTTTAAAAATTATTTTTGATATCAACAAAACAAATCAAAATAAAAACATAAAAAAATAATTCAAAATAAAAATCAAAATGTACCCCGCCCCTGTTCTGGGCAAAGAGCATAAAATACCTGCTTCTTGTTAATAAACAAACCCTAAACCTAACCTAATTGCTTCTTATTAGAAGGGAATTTAAGATCATCTTGTTCAATTATTTTGTATCACACAGTATTGATGTGGCTATTTAATTTATAATCCAGGTGGATAAAGGGAATCAAATATTCAATGTTAGTAGGAAATAGTGGGGTTAACTTGAGCCAAATGAAAGTATAGGGTTTGAGATGAACTGATCAAATATAACAAGTACAAAAAACCAGGCATATGAACCTCCCATTACGATCGCAGTGGTAGGCAGGACTTCGAATGGAGCAACCACAGATTCTAACAGAGTAATATCAAGGGGAAGAAGTTGTGTGAATGGAAAATTAAACATACAGCAAAATTGCATTTTCTATGACTGTAGAGATATGTATAGCACCACCCCTTTGGAGGGGACATTAAAAAAAAAAAAACGAAAATAAATTACACTATTCGAGTGAAGAAAATCGAACTCCTCGTGAACTACCATATCAAGCCGATATAAATCGAATAGACAGCACCGTCAATCGCGTCTGCTCTCATGAGCCCATCCTATTGATGCAAGAAATGCTTCATCGGACAGGCGCCTTAGACTCTCTCCACTATGTTGAGCTTGACCTCCCTCTTGGTCCCACACCAAGCTTGAAAGACCGTTTTGCTTGATATAATTATCCAACGGTGTGTTGGCCAAGTCAACAAGGTTCATCGTGCTCAATCCTGGCATGTCCAGCGGCATGTCCTCCCTGTTAGGATGACAATTTAGGTCTATTTGTCCAGCACTAGTTTCTGGCTTCTCAGTTTGCGTTTTGCTTTGACCGACTTCAGTCTCCGGATTGTTTATAGGCAACACTTCATGACTCATTGTGCCATTCGCTTCTGATTCCTTACGATCCATGTTGTCCTTCTGAGAAGTTTCTGCTTCGCGTTCTGATTGGCGCTTCTTCTTGCGCAGCATGAGGGTTTTAAAACGGCGCTTTACAGTCATGCAGACATTACATGTGCATGTGGGCTTGTGCTTGCCTTTCCCACTTGGTGGTTGAATGCAAACGATGCAAGTGCAACCAGGGCGGTGACGGGGATGCTTTGTGGTGGCTCCAACTGATGGCTCACCTGAATCATCTAGATTGTCTCCTAAAACTGCAGCGCTAGCCAGAGCATCTAAGCCAGAAGGCTCACAGTTTTGGAACCGCTTTTGGCTTTCTAAAATCCTTCGCTTCTTGAAATCTGCGTTTACAAAGATTTACGGGTGGGTTTTCAAATCATGGAGATGTTTTGAGATTCATCAATAATAAAAATCTTGCACTTCAAAGGAAAATCTCAATAATATAATATCACCATGATTATTCAACCCTATCTTCTACTTGATAGTAACTGAATCAGTGATGTATGTATCAGGTTATTAAGCTTACATTTTAAATGAAAATCTTCACTAAAAAACTATCAACAACAATTCAAATCCTGTGTTTTCCTGCATGTGTGTGTGTGTGTGTGTTATCAACCGACCTGCATTAATATGAAATTTAAGTTGTCTAGTCATGGTGATTTCACCCACTTGTATTAGAAACTAAATCTAATGACACCGATAAAAACTCTCCAATGTATAAAAGCTTTATGCAGAAAGCAGAAAGGGTCTATCATACCTTTGCTCACTCTCAGAAGATTATCCAAATCCTTTGGAGTCATCTCTTCGGGTACAGAACATGTACACCTAGTAAAGTTGACCGTAAAAATATGAATTGTTAAACCAAATATCAATCATGAATGATTTTTAATGAAATACCCTAAAGAACAAAAAACAATATTTCATAAGCAAAAAATGAGCAACCTGCTTGAATCCCAAGCATTCTCTGAACACGTCCATTTCGGGGGGAGAAGAGCATCCACAGGAAGCTTTCGCCATTTGGAACAATCATCACATTGAGCCCACTGTTCTTGTCTCCTGAAAGATTCAGTTATTGAGCATTAAAAGAACTGACATGGAGCACTTCACTACACAAGCCCATTCATGCAGATTAAGAGTTTCTACCAAGAACCTACATTACCCCAAACATGCTGCATAACCATAGAGCTACTTGGTCTCTCTTGCTTCCCTTAATTTAAGGTAGTAAGAAGGAGGGAGCAAGCAAGCAGAAAAAACTGTGCCATCATCCATATCAAGGGCTATGGGATCACAACATGCCCTTTCTATTAAAAACTACCAGAGCCTTATTCAAAATTTGTGTTCAATGTACTGTAGGGAAACATTGACAACATATAAATAATACATTGGACAAATGCTGAAAGAACTCCAAAATATCCTTCACCAACCCATTATGGTAGGTTTCTTTTCTTAACACAAAATGTAACACTATGCATATACAAGAATCCTTACCCAGGTGATCGAGAAGTAAATATGGTCCTCTTCCCAAAAACTGGAGGCTCCTAAATGAAATAAAGAAATTTTATCAAATAGTTTATCTAGAAAAAATGGTCGAATTTAGAGCTTCAATGCACTGAATCCTTTAAAGCATCACTGCACATATAACTTGCAATGCATAGGCAAGCAAGAACATCAAATAAGAGAAACCTACATCATATTCTTCAAATTCATGGTCCTCGATAGTGACAATGGTTGGTTTCACACTTGGGGGTGGACGAAGCAAGTCCTGCGCTTCCTCCCATGTTAGTCTTAGCTCCATAGCATCTTCACTATGCATGAGTAACCTCTTACTTTTAGGTCCAATATTTCGAGTCCTTTTCTTCTCTGTTGGTGCTGTTGTTTGCTGCAGTAGATCCCCATTTATCCCGCCCCCATGGTTCTCACTATTGTTCCAGCCAATATATCCATCAGCTGATTTCAAATGTTCAGACAGAGAATTTAGGTCAGGATCCCTGCTGCCTTTAATGATCTAAAAAGGACAGATTAACCACTTACTGCAAGGAGAGTCTCAACAGTACCAGATAAAGAAGTTTCCCCTGAAGCAGTGCCATCAGGAAGACCAGATGCCTGGGCGTCCTGTTCATTCAACAAGCATGTACAAAGTACATGTAAATCCGCCCACACATTTAAAAAGAGATATGGCATCTGAAAGTAAGAGGATTCAGAATGAAGTGAAAATGCCAATAAGGCTCAACCTGTATATCTTCATTGTTGTTTGTTGATTTGCGAAATCCCATGACAAGTTTGCCTCCAGGATCTATACGGCTAAATGTAACTGGAATAGGAAAAAAAATAGCATTCATAAGATAACATTAGAGAGAAAGAGAAACACTTGAAATAAAAGTGATAATTACCTCCAAATTCCAATAGGTTAAAGGATGCAAAAATATGACAAGCATAATAGAACATACAATAATCAAACAAGGCAACATCAATGTGCTTTAGTCCTGTTTGAAAGAACTCAAATTTCATACAGATAGATAAGATTTAAAAAGGTAATGCAGCTGAGAACCTCTCCTTTCATGCCAAAACTAGTTATATTGTGTTCCATTAATTTAAACAGCTGTACTGCCATCTTAGTCCATATTGGTTTCTACATAAACCAAACCATTGTTAAACGGCTTATATTTGAATGAAGCAATATATATCCTAACAGCTATGTATTAACATCTTCCTTTAATCAAGAATAGAAATAAAAAATCACGCACACAACCACCCCCGGCTAGGAATAGCATGAATTTTACAATAAAGCATCACAGAATATGATTCAATGTGCAAAAAATGTTGTGAGAACTCAGACATTAATATCTACTTTAAGCAAGAATGTAACTGAGCATACTTGTATCTCCCGCTTTTAATTGCATAGATTGTATGCAAGGGGTTACACCCTCCAACACATACATCCTACTGTTGTTGTTGGGCCAAAATCTGAACTGAAACGTCCATTCTCTCCCTTTTATATCTTGAATCTTTAAGGGAATGCCTTCAGATTGAGAAATAGGAGGAAAATATGCCTGCAATATTTTAAAGTTTATGCAAATACAAAAGCAAAGAAGGAAGCAGGAACAAAAAATGAAACGAAGAGAAAGGCACAGGCTGTATTACTTCTGCACATGCTTTTGGGAGAACCAAACGACCAATTCGACCAGCATCACTGGCACTGAGAATCTTCTCAAACAATGGCACAATATTGGAGTTCAAACTTTAAGATAACATACTTAAGGAAACCACTAATTCTGAATCCATTTATGATGAAAAAACATATCACAAATGCAAATTTATCCAACGAATTAGACTTTAAAATAAAGGATACTCTCCAGATAGTTGCTGCAGCTCTTGGTCAGTGATCCTTGGCCAATACCGAGGAAGTAACTGATTCTTTCCACGCCCCTCAGCAGGTGGCCTTGCAATCCGTAGCTCAGAAGCTGAACCTTTATTATTTTCTGAACTTGACAAAAGGCCCGGTTTTGAGGGTTTAGGCAATATTGGTCGAGATCTTTGTCCCTGCTGAAAGGAAGAAGGTGTTTTGCCTTGTTCCCTTCCTTCAACAGCCCCACCAGGAAAGGGTGCAAAATTTGTAGTCCCGGATGGAGCTCCCAAAGCCATACTCAGAGATGGCTCAGAAAGTGAACAGTGCATATCTCTCATGTCTAACAATGAACTCATATTGTCTGGGTTGGTGAATTTAGATGATCCGACTGATGGTAGAGTCATGTTTGAGAAGCCTGTGCCAATATCCCCAATTGCATGCCTGATCTCCTCTTGTCTGAATTGCCCAAGACATCCATTAGCGTTGGCTCTCTCGGAAGGATGCAATAGGCTGGGTTCACTAGCCTCTATAAGCCTGCACAACTGAGCAAGTCCTCCCTCATCATAGTCATTAGCAGCCACTGTGCTTTCAACAGGAATGGACTCCAAATCACCAGCATTATTTCTTGTCAATGAGCCATACCCATTAGGAATCTCATCACTTTGCATCTGCGTGAACAAATAGAAAAACAAATGAATGAGCACATGATTAGAACCACTAAAAGCACACTGTCTTGCTACCAAATAAATGCCAAGAAAATACATTATCCTTTATACGACAACCATAACCATAAATTTAAGTCATGAAAATAAAATGTGAGCATGAGAATCTATAGGGACGTGCAAACATTATTAGCTAGAAATGCTTAAGGATAAGCTTCCACAACTATCTAGCTTTTTCACAAGAACACATTAATCATTTCTGTCACCAAATTGTATGTGACAAACAGTCAGCAATCCTGAAACTATTTTTCTGAAGAATCATCAAGACAACCAAAGTCTTCAAAGCCATAAACATGTGTAGCATGTAATTTATTGAGCCTCTATAACTATGTATAATTCATACTTTTGATAGAATGACCAGAAAAGGTAAAAAAGCAAAAGCAGTTGTTTAAACCAATCAAACTAATATTCAAACATACTGCATACAGCAAATTAGAAATGCTAGAAGCAATTCATCTTACTGAATGAAGTCGAGAACTCCTTGCACAGCCACTACACCCAACACCCCCATAATCCAAGAGTTCAAGCAAAAATTTAGAGGCTATGCATCCACAATGGAGACGCTGCAAAACAATTTTCAATTAGACATTTTTCTCTTCTGTTCTTCTTCTTTTTGGAGGAGGGCCATAAGTTGATATAATATAAGAAAGGTTCAACAAACAAAAGGAAGGATTTGGAAAAAGTAAAAGCCACCAGACCATTAACTTACCTTGGTGCATATATTGCATTCCCTCCATCCAGGTTCCTCAGAGTGGAAAGTATCACAGAAAAGGGAATCCTCATATGCAGATCTAAGTTACAAATAAAGTTATAACCCACGTTAAATTAGCAAGGATTTAGTGAAAATAAATGGAAGTAAACATATGGACATCAATAGAATGATGAATCAGAAACATGATGTTTCTACGTTAAAGGTAAAAGCAACTTGTAATGCACACACAAGGTCAGCCAGAGTAATTGTTAAAATGTTACAAAAATTACAAAAGTAATAAGGTGTCTCATGATTTCACGAAGCATATGGAAACTACTATGAGATTGGTATAAAGCTTCATGTATCGCATAAGTTCATTAAAGAAAAACCATGCATATCAAACTCAAAGAGCTGTCAAGTGAACCAGTTCAAATCAAGTGAACCAGTTCAAATCTTAACTACTAAGATTTGTCAAAGCATCTGAGATGGCAGCATCTCTGTCTAAAATTAACATTTGCTACAGTTGCATATCATGCGAAAATGGGTTATTCATTCAAATTGAAATTAAAGATCCATTACCAGCCAAATGCATGAGATAGGAAATAATTATTCATTCATTATCAAAGCAAGCCAATTGTCCACATCAGAACAAAAGAAAAATCGAACATGCAAGGATGGGAAATAATTGTAGCTCAACCCCTTCCTCTGACAGTCCTTCTGCCAGTCAAACACAAAGTTTACTGATTTAGACTCATTCTGCTAAAGATAAAATTTGATAGGTTCTCCTACGACGGCCAGCAATTTTCTTCAGCTGGTCAATACCATCGACAGAATTCAATACATTGTAGCTGTGGGTGCAGAAACATACAGATTGAGTGATTTGTATCGTTGAGTATAAGCCATGATTAGCTGCTTACATGCTATAATTAAAGATCAAGACTTTCCATGATATAATAACAAGTAGTTGCCCTAAATATAGATGGTTATACTCTAGTACTGATTATCTAAATATAGGTGTCTTAATAACAATAATCATAATGTCACCGATTCTTACAACAAAGTACTAAAACACTCCAGATGACAGAAATCTAGAAAAGTCAAAACCCAATTAGCAGAAACAACAAAGTGATGAACTTGAATCAAAACATCCCCAAACTGCTCTTTGAGAAGCTACATAGCTACTAGCATTGGAAATTAAATCCACGACAAGGAAGAAGAAAAGGAAATTACCCGCAATTAAAGCAGAGAAGAGCATGACCACCAGATCGCAAAGGCCAACCTCTCTTCCATTCATGAGTCGTTGTAGTTTGACACGATGCATTCATGCAAATCTTGGTGGCCATTTCTTTTATTAAAAAAATAAATAAAAATCAACCCTTTCAACTAATAACAAACCAATCATCATCAACAACAAAACCCAATCATAAGAATCCCTAAAACCCCTTTTTGATCAAAACCCACAATTCAATTGAAACAAGAATCAAAACTTGTCAATCTCTCCACGCACAACATTATGAATAATTCCAAATCTCAACAACCCCTCAATAGTAAGAAATTATAGAACAAAAAGGCCCAAATCTTTAAGCAAAAAAACTAAAAAAGAAACAATTTTTTCAGCATATTTACCTTCATTAATGTCAGTGACTAGTACTGGGTGAAGAAGAAGAAGAAGAAGAAGAGGGGTGAGTCAAAGAGGAGAGTAACGGCGAGTTAATTTGTTTGTTTGTATTATTATGGGCAGAGACAAGAGACAAAGTGTGTGTGTGTGTGTGTTTTACAAATGAGAGAGGGAGAGAGAGAGTGCATGCAAATATGCGAAGGAAGGGGAGAGAGGAAAAAGGAAAGATGCATGCACGACACTTGACGCCGCTTTCCTAACAAACATAGAAAAGTAGGGGAAGGGTAGTCGAGTTGAGTCGAGTCTGGGTCGAGTGGGTTCGAGTTGACTCTTTTTCTTTCACTCACTCATTCGGACAATGACACCATCAAGCGGCGGTTTCGTGGGTTTTTGTGATCTGTTTCGTCCAATATATTACTCGTTAAGATTGGATGGGGTTATTTTTATTTATTTATTTATTAATTTAATTGAATGATAAAAATATTGATTTTTTTTACACATTATAGACTCTTTAAGTAATTTTTAAAATATATTTGAATTGAATAAATATCAATATTTTAGTGGTTTTTTGAGTTTTTTTTAATGATATAATCATATTTCTATACTATTAAAAAACATTAAAATATAGATGTTGCTAGTTCGAGTTTTATTAACTTTAAGGTCACTAGAGATTTACATGGTCGTTAACTTCAAGACCCGTAAGAATAGTCGAGGTGCGCACAAGCTGACCCGAGCACCTACATTAATAAAAAAAAACCATTAAAATATTATGAATTTTATGTTTTTTCACACTAAAATCATTTTGAAAAAGAGAGCTAAGAAAGCCTTATTTCATTGAAAGGTTATGTATATCTCATCTTTTGGATGGTATATATTTCATCACCGACATTTAAATTGAAATTGAGATGTTGATGTAAGTTTTTTCATTTTAAATAAGACAAATTAATATTTGAAAGAGGTTAATTATAAGTTTTTTATATAAAAAAATTAAATCTTTATCTCTCTATTAAAGATATTTTAGAAACTTCTGCCGTAGAACAAATAGGTTTCACTTGCAATATCAACGCAATTAATTACCCACTAACACAAATCTTGAGGGCTTATCAACGCAATTAATTACCCACTAAAAAAATCCGTTGAAATAATTAATTAATTAATTGCTTTCAAGGACTGATCCTGCCTTAATTTCCCCCTTAAAAGATATATTTTTCATCGTTGGTTGATGAAAGCATTTGAAAATAATTGCTTGATGTTGCTCGGTGAGTTTGAAAAATAAAAGATTAGTGTGAAGAAGGAAAAGACAAGACTTAATTAGTGGGGGAGCCAAGAATGTAATGACAAAATTAGTTTGTAAATTAAATACTTTTAATATCTTCTTAATTTAATTAAGCTGGTTTAATTCCCTTAACCAAAAATTAATAATTTTATTCTATTCAAGTTCACATAGATGAACCAATCAAGAACTTCCTTTTTGAAATTACATTAACATTATTTTACTAAAATGTAAAAGAACAAATCTTAGCAGAAATTTTTTCCTTTATAGTCTTACAGTTCCAACAATGCGATGGCCAGTTTTGAATTTTATACTGACAGTTATAAATGACAGAGGCAATAAATGTTAAAATAACATATAGAAAATCAGGATTGAAAGATAAAATTAAAAATAAATAAAATTTTTATAAAAGAATTAGGAATAAAAATTAGAAATTAAAAGACAAATATTAAAGTTGAAATATCAATAACAAAGAGGGTTAAGTTGTAATTTCTATAGAAAAAGAAAGAGAGAGAAAAGGTCCACCAACAATAAATCAGACCACCATCATCGACACGCGCTACACCACCATGAAAAGAAAGTGGTGACACTTCCAACGATATGATAAAAGGATATTTTCAGACGTTGTTAGGTGTCTCCCACACGTTGAAGAGTGTGCCACATGCACCCTAACCTTTTTATTTTTTATATTTGGTTAAATACCAAATCCCCTCTTAGTTGACTTGATAATAACAAAAAAAAAACATTGTGAAAAGACTAAAGAAACCCTTGAGGCCAATTTTAATTTGTTGGCTTTCAAGGCATTTTGGTCATTTTATTGTATTTATTATTGTTTTATATTTGATCAAATACTAAATTGCCCCTTATAACAACTAAAAATTCCTTTGTATCTACAAAAATGTCTCTTGATGCCAATATTAATTTTTTTTTGCTTATAGTCTTTTCACTCCCAAGCTACCATGCAAATCTCTGCGAAATGAGCTTTTATAAATTTGGTTTTAGTGTCCATACAGTACTATTTTTGATGAAAGATATTTCCATGTATTAAATTGCAAACCAATTGTAAATTCCAACTAGGGTTTTCATGTGCATGCAAGTGTTTTTGACCGACTCAGCGCTGAATCTTTTTCTTGTGATGATTAGCTCTCGTTGTAAGTTTGCTTAATTTGCAGTGACCACTGTCTATATATATATATATATATTTCATGAAGAAGTAATTATATTTTAGCTTCCTTCGGCCCATCTTTTGAGCCACTCCACGCTTGCATGTCCCGTGCCACTTTTGTTTTATGGCCTTATAATTATAAACAAGTAATTATTCTCTAACATACAGTCATTCATGTCGAGGAATAGCTAATAGTAGTTTTATATTCCGAAATATTTATTAATCGGCTTCAAAACATTTCGAGTTCGAGCCTTGCCTTGTTTTTAATTAAAAAAATATTTAGAAAATTGATTGATTGTTTTTAATGAGCAGTTTTGCATGGCGGAGCGAGCTGTTAGTTATAGGAAGCAGTTAGTTAGTTAGTTATCAATGAGGAATTAAACATCTGATTGATTAATTGTTAATTAGTAAAGATTAGCAGGGTACGTAGCAGTAGGCTGGACGAGTGAGGGATGAGTAATTGCAGACATCTGCATGCTCTTTCTTCCTCTCGTTTCTTCTATTCTAGATCTCTTCATTTCTGGAACTTCTACTTGTTATGGTCCAGCCATAATAATTGGTATCGGAGCCATTTTCCAAGGAAAAAGAAAGGTTGTTTGTGTTCTTGAACAATCAAAATATGATAGAAAACAATAAATCAAGTCTCTAAAGGAGCATGGTACGTAGAAATTAAGGTGGATGAACAGATGCAACACCTACAGAGAAGCATGGTAAAAAACTCGATTAGATCAGTTCATAATTGGAAGCTATAGTGGCTATGTTGAAAGCAAATTCAGGTAGTCAAGAAGCTGATAGAGTTAACACCTCAACTGAAGGTATTATTCCAAGTCAGATGATGAATCAACGAGGTGATGGGCTTATGAATAAAAAAAAAGCGATTGCTCCGGTGGTCAAGGCATATCACGGGTGGGGCACAATATGGCAATGCAAAGAATTGATCTGTCAAATCTCCATGGAGAAAATCCTAGAAACTGGATACGAAAATGCAAGAATTTCTTTAAGCTGAACTACATCCCAGCACAACAGTGGGTTGAGCTAGCATCATTGTACCTGGATGGCAAGGCAAAGATTTGGTTTGAAGGGTTTTTGTATGCAGGAGAAAATTTGGCAATTTGGGAGGAATTTACAAGGGCTTTGTGTATAAGATTTGGTAATGGAGAGAATGTGGTGGAAGAACTCAATAAGCTAGCACAAGACAAAAGTGTGGATGAATATGTTGAAAGATTTGAAGAACTCAAGTCTTTAATGAATGCTTTGATTCCTTTTTAACCATAATCTTACTACATTTCAAGTTTTATAAGTGGACTTCAAGAGGATATAAGGCAAATGCTTAAGATTCTCCAACCTACGATGTCGATATATACAAGCTTTTGAACAAGCTAAGTGGCAAGAGGAATCCAATAATGCCATGACTAAGAAGAGCCTATTCGAGCCTATTCAATCCAAGAACTGTTCTCTCATATAGCATGGATCGATAACCAAGTAAACCACCACCAAAGACTTTTAACCATTTAGAAAAAGAACGGCATCATGGTTCAAGGCAAAACTCTAGAACTTATACGAGGAGAGGAGAGGATGGGGCTATGTTTTAGATGTGGGAAGAAGTATGCACATAGACATCAACGTAGCATGAAGGAATATGATAGAAGAAGTGGCAGAGGATGGATAGGCTCCTGGAAGAAGGTAACAGTAATGGAATTACAGCCGAAGAAGGTTAGTTAGCTATTGATTAAGAAGTAAAAATATGTGATATATTGATTGTTAGTTAGAGTTTGCTGGTGAAGGTTAGCAAGGTAGCAGTTCGTTGCAGTGTGTATATAAGCAACGTAATAAGGAGTGAGGGATGAGTGATGAGATTTGTGAAATTGCAGAGTTCATTTGTTTTTTATTTGTTTTTAATTGTTGAAACGTTAGATCATTGTGCTGCCGGTTCCATTGAGAAAAAGGATGCTATGAGAATTTGGTTGGAACTGAAACATAATGGATTTCTCTCGCCTTCGCCTGCCCCCATGCCAATGTCAAATCCAAATCCGAAGCCCGCTTCAATGCCAGATAAGAAACGAGAGAGGCACATAAATGATCAGTTTAGTGGAAAACCAGAGCTTGCAACAGTGCGGCGAGTTGATGGGTTGGCTAAGGTTGCTGCGTCTGCTTCTGGATTGCTGAAGAAAATTAACTGTGGGAATACTCCTTGCATTGTTATGCTGTCAATGCCAAAAAAGAACAATGAGATGCGCACGATTGGCGGGCCCAAGTGAGTATTGAAGGTTTTAGAGGTAGAACCGACCGGCATGTGCTCTCGTGTTGCTCAACCATCTGGGTTGCTTAATGACTTAATTAAATCCAGAGATCATGAATCGGATGCGAAGCAGAAAACAGCTCTTTTCAGTTATTCAGGCTTTGGTTCGAAGAGATACAATAGGAAATGTTGACATCCTGAGTAGGCAGGAAAAGAGATTTGGGGAAAATGATGTGAATGAATGTCCAAATGGTTCTTCAGGAAGTGACCAGCTGGAATTATGTTCAAAGGCTCCAAGTAGCCTTTTGTGTGTGAAAACAGAATATGAGGAAGAGATTGATGATTTGGGGATAGCTGTGAGAAGGGCAGACGATGAGGATGACAAAGATGATGTGAAGTTATTCCTATCTTCAATCTCAACTAGCTGTGGTATGTAAAGTGTACATTTTCAATTAATCTAGCTTTTTGGTTCCCAGATGCTACCGCAGCTTCTCAAAGGTTGCAATGTCTTCGCAATGACATCACAAGGCATCTTGAAGGTGCGGTGCAAATCCTTTAAACTAATCTTCTTCTTCTTTTTTTTGTTAGAGTATATACATGCTTGCATATCATGAAGCGTCCTATGTTTCCTTTATGTTGCCAGCATTAATGCTTAGTAGAATTAATTTCAAAATGTAATCCAGACACAGTTGCCTGCACTTATGCTCAAAGAATTTTCAGTTGACCATGAAACTGAGTTCTTTGCTGCCAAAAGCGCTGTTTCTATGAATGAATGTCCGTAAAGCAACTTGGAGCAATTAATTAGTTTGATCAGATGGATGAGGCACTCGATGAAGAGGCAAATCAACTGGGACGTAATTAAGCACGTGTCTGAAGTCCTTTCAAGACATTAAAATGCTATTAATTTATACTGCTGAATCTGGACATCAACTCTAGAAACTCTGGTTGAACCAAGTAATGGAAATGCAGTCACAGAACCTTGAAGTCTTCTGTCGTCTCAATCGGTATACAGGATGTTCACCTGGAAGCATACAATGTTAGTTTTCAGTCATCAATGAAGATGAGAGCACGAAAGAGCATTTTATGCGACAAGGCAACAGAATTTCCATGTGTCCTCCCACTCCGACACCTGCCAAATAGTGAAAAGAAGAGGTGTAAAGCAAAGATAAATGCAGGGCGGAAGGTGTGGGGGGCGCGGGGCCCCACCTTAAGACATTTATTATTATTATTATTGGGTTATTAAAGCATTACTTTGTCACATCAAATAATTAAGGCATTATTTTAGGTTATTATTGACTTTACTTTTGATTTCCTTTTAATTTACTCTTGATCTAGATTAAAAAAAAAAATATTAAGACATTATTTTGTGAAATAAAAAATAAAATTATTAATTTATTCTAATATAAATCCTGCAGCCGATCAAACAAAAAAATACAAATACAAATCGCGAGCAAAATTTTTCTACAAAAAAATTAAAGCAGAGCCACCAATTAATTTATATTTCATCAAACAAAACAAGGTAACTTCAATTTAAAATCTATATTTGTTTTGTTTTGAGATGTTTGTTAATAATTTGATGAGATTTTTTTATAATGCTATCATTTTTGCTCTTTTTTTTTCTCAAGTCTGCTAGTTCTACCAAATTTTTTTTGAATTCTTTTTATAGTGATTCTTTTTCTAATTAATTAGATATATTTTATTGGTTTTTTTTATTATGCTTTGATTTTTTTTATGTTTTGTTTTTAGCAGAGCCACCAAAATTATCAATTTTTTCTTACGATATATGTTTTGATTTTAAGTTGAATCATGAACAAAATAAGAAGAATTAATTTTTAAAAAAAAAAGAAAAGGAAAAAATATTGATAACTCACAGCCTAGTGAACCATCTTCAATGTATAATGTTGAAGTTATGGTTGAGCAGCTCCAATATATTTCATAAAGGTCATTATATATTTGTAGTAAGTTATTTGAATAAAATTAAATTGTACAGGTTTTGTTTTACAACTCATATATAATAAATTAAAATAAATATTATATCTTATTATATTAATTTTGACCCTTCTAATAAATAATCCATAATCCTAGCTCCGTACTAAATAAATGGATGTTGCATAGAAGGATTGGTAGATGAAGCACACAGAATTTTCAGAACTTCCTGCATTAGTAGATCATGAATGTGGCTGATTCCTCTACCGTGGGCTTGCTTTGATGCTTCCCATTCGTGGGGTTTTGTTTTACACTTGTATTTGATTTTCCAGAGAGGTTATATTACCTAAATTTTATATTAATCAGTGATGATAGAAAAATTTTCTCTTTTCTATTTCTCCGTCTTCTTTATACTTGTTTCATAAATATTAGTAATTACGCCTGAGCTTCGGAAAGCCGAAACACACTTTCAAACACAGTCCACGTTCATCACCAAGCATAACCTTAGGCCAAGTAGTTGAATGCATACCATGCTTCTGTTAGCTATTTGGAGACAAGCAATGTCCCACCTCCACTATGTGCTTAGTGGGAATACCTAATCTCCACTTAGCACAAGTGGAGGCAAACGGTGGGCATAAATCATGGCAT
>Ga0307510_10004912_pt1 | contig 15818 bp, 14 predicted proteins | sample 12_EM_MG_FD_207224 | JGI IMG/M metagenome (GOLD analysis project Ga0307510, IMG submission 207224) | Populus trichocarpa ectomycorrhiza microbial communities from riparian zone in the Pacific Northwest, United States - 12_EM | ecosystem: Host-associated > Plants > Roots > Unclassified | place...
ATCTTAAAAGCTAAGGCAATGATACAACTATTTATAGAACTCACCAACCAAATTTTTTGGGAGGGCTACGCCGAAGAACTGGCAAAAAATAACCCGGCGGTTTTCCAATTGGAACTGGCGGAATTCGTGAATTCCTATAACTCCTAAAGCCATGAACGGAACATTTTATTTGATTATCAAGGTCAGTTATGAAACGGAGTTGGAGGATAAGGACGAGGTCATCCACGAAATGCAGACGCAGATGGAATACGGCATCGGTAATACCCAAAACGTCCGGGTGACCGAAACCGAGGTCATATTAACCACTATTAAAAGATAAAGACATGGAAACAGTCAATCAAATCATTAAACCCAAGGTTTGGCACTTATTGGGTCAGACCATTACCCCATATAAAAGCAGTGCGGAGGCTATCGAAGCTTCCGGCTTAAATTTCGAGGTGCTCAAGCGCCCGAACATCCACCCCATGCCGAGCGGGGTGAACATCATATCCGAAAACAGTTATTATACCTTCCGCACGGATACCGAGGCGATTTTAGGCGACAAGGTCGGCAGGGATTACGAGGTGGTGCAGAATTTAGAGGCCTTTTCCTTTTTTGACAGCATTGTCGAAAATTACGGGGGCATCCATTACGAAACGGCGGGCGCTTTAGGTTTCGGCGAAACCATTTTTATCACCGCCAAACTGCCGGAATATATCCGGGTCGGGAGGAACGACCTCATTGAGCAGTATTTGTTCCTGACCTCGACGCATGACGGGACGGGAAGTATCACGATTGCGTTTACACCCGTGCGTATCATTTGCCGGAACACCTTAAACGCTGCTTTAAAGGATTGTGCGAACTGTATTAAGATTCGCCATACCGCCAGTGCAGCCGAAAAACTCAAATCGGCGCATCACATGCTTGGGCTGACCAACCAATTATCGGCAGAACTGGAGGCGATTTTCAACCGCTGGTCAAGGGTGCGGGTTACCGACCCGGAACTGAAAAAGCTCATCCAATTGGCGATGGTGCCGAATAAGGAAACTTACCAAATGCTGCAAAAGGGCAGGGAAGCCGAACTTTCGAGCCATTATACCAATACGGTAAGCAGCGTTTTTGATTATGCCATGACCAGCCCGACCCAGCAGGAAGCCACGACTAAGGGCACTTTGTTCGGGGCTTATAACAGCATCACGGGCTACTATCAGAATGTGCGGTCTTACCGGGACGAGGAAAGCAAGTTTCGCTCGATTATGCAGGGGACAGGTTTGCAGCGCAATCAAACCGCGTTCGACTTGTGCAGTGACTTTGCGAAGCAGGGGAGCTGCATTTTATTTAACTAATTGTTTACCGGCAGGGCGAAACGCCCTGCCTTAAATTACATTTATGGCAAACTGGTGTTTTAATACGGTCAGGTTCAGGGGTGAAGCTGAACAAGTCAAAAAGGTCACTTTATTGTTTCTCAATTTACAGGTCAGGCAGATTATCGACGAAAAGGGACAGTTGCCGGATTTTGTGAACGGCGATAGCGGACATCTTTTTGATTTGCACATGGAAAACGGGGTGCTTGATTTTTGTACCAAATGGACGCCCAACGTCGATATCATCGCACAGGTAGCGGATTATTTTCAACTGGATTTTACGCAGGACTATTCGGAAACAGCTAACGGCATTTACGGGCAATTCGTTTACGAGGGAGGCACCCTCCGGGATATTTGCCTGGAAATCGAAGACTTCGCGCGGTACAGCTATGACGAGGAAAAGGAACGTTACCTTTTTGAAGGCGACTATTACGAGGACGATAGCGAAATCCTGCAAATCCTGCTGGAAAGAAGGAGGCTGCAAAACTTGGGAAATGGGAACCAGTAAATCTAAATTTAAAATTATGAGCTACATTCTAATCGAAACGCATGGCGGTCCGGAATACGCGATCATCGTAACCGACCCGGACGGAAATAATTTGGTTTTTGAAAACCTTGCGGAGGCGGAACAGGAAGCCGCCGACTGCCAGGGTGCGGTGATCGTGGAATTGTAAATAGCCGGTCTTTATCGGGAGCGGGCGAAGAGGGCGCGCCGCCAAGTGCCCGGCAACTTTTGATAAGTTTTTGTTAACTCATTGGAATATTAATCAAATGCTGACAGGATGGAAAAATTGACTTTTGAAGATCTTCCAAAGGCGGTGAGTTTGATACTGGAAAAGATCAGCCGTATCGAGCAATTGTTGGAGAGCCGACGTGGCGAGGAGCCTCCATTGGAAAAAATGCTGACGGTAAAAGAGGCAGCCTCCTTCTTAAAAATTACCGTTTCCACGCTTTATACAAAAGTGTGCCGCGGCGAAGTCCCGGCTTACAAGCCGGGAAGAAGGCTTTTCTTTGATCAGCAAGAACTCGCCAAATGGATATCGACTAAAAAGCACAAATCCAATGTTCAATTGGCAGAAGACGCCAGGCAGCTACTCAAATCAAAACGGCCTGCGATGCGGCGCCGGTAACTTCCGGGCAATCTAAAGATCCTATACCATGTGGCGGATTAATGACGGTTTAAGAATCTTAAGTCTTTCTAAACATCCCTTGGTGCTTGCTTAGGGATTGTCAATCCACAAGTCTCCAAATTCCGTCTTTTAATTTACATTTGGCGGAGGCGTAAAGGGCCGAAGAATCAAAGAATCTCTTTCAAAAGAATAGAAAAGTTACCCGGATTTGGTGTTTTTGCTGAAAGAATCGTACTCTTTCATGCGAATGTCTAAATTGGCAATTCGCTTTAAATCAGCGACAAACTTGTTCGATATTCGTAATTCATTCGACCCAAAACGCCTTTCATGAAAATGAAGGGCGTTTTTTATGCTCCTACTTTCGGTAATTTATGTTGTATTCCTTGAGAAGAATGGTGTTCGATGTTTTTGATCGAAAATGAATCCTTATGGTGCAGTATTAATAAACTAAACAAGCGTCTAATTATCGCCACCCACCGCCTAAAGCCCGATAAAGATTTACGATCGCCTGTAATTGCTGGAGCCTGTCATTAACACCACTCAATTGTGCAGCCAGTAAGCTTTGTTCGGAAGTAAGCACATCAGTATAGTTTGTCGCCGAACTGTAACGTAGTAGCTGCTGCGTATAATCAACGGCCTTCTCTAAAGCGGCTATCTGCTTGCTGCGGGCAGCATTCTTTTCCAGAGCCGATTGATAAGAGTACAATGAATTTGAAACCTCGGAACCTGCGGTTAACACCGTCTGCTGATAATTGTACATGGCCTCCTTTTGTTGTGCCTGAGCGGTTTTTAAGCGCGCCTTGTTGATTCCCTGGTTAAAGATTGGCTGGGTTAATCCTGCTGCTATATTGTAAAATATCGAATTGATAAAAAAATCCTTTAGTTGCAAATTTGAATAACCCCCCGAAGCAGTGATCGTAAATGAAGGATAAAAATAAGCCTGTGCTACATTTGTATTTTCAAATGAACTTCTGAAGGCGTATTCGGCTCGCTGCACGTCCGGGCGGTTTTTTAACAGTTGTGAAGGTACGCCGACTTGCAGGTTGGTTGTAGGTTTTTGTTCATCCAACGTACCCCGTTTTACCGGGCCCGGTGGGCGTCCCAATAAAACATCAAGTGCATTTTCTGTTTCCCTGATGCTTCGTTTTAAATCTGGAATAGCTACCTCGGCGGCATAGCGGTTTGCTTCACTTTGCACCACCGCCGCCCCGTTTACCACTGCTGCTTCTTTCAGCGTTTTCATCGTTTCAACATCCTTTGCCCGGTTTTGCAAAGTTTGGGTGGTGATCTCTAATTCTTTATCGAGGGCTAGCAGACTGTAATAATTATTGGCGATATCAGCTATCAACTGGGTTTGAATGGCTCTTTTAGCTGCATCGGTTTGTAGCAAATTTGCAAGGGCGCCCCTTTTCGCACTGCTGAGTTTACCCCATATATCGGCCTCCCATGAAGAGCTTAAACCTAATTGGTATGAAGTAGTATTGGTATTGATATTAATACCCGGGGGGAAATTCAAAGCCGCAGCCGATTGTTTTGACGGATTTACATTAGCATAAGCGCTTAGGTTGGGAAATAATGCACCTTTACTTTGCCCGAGTGCTGCCTGGGCCTCAATTATTTTCTGTACCGCAACTTTTAAATTCAGGTTCTGGCCCAGGCCTTCTTTGATAAGTGCTTGCAGAGCCGTATCGGTAAAGAGGTTTTGCCACGGCATGCTTGCAATTGTAGTGGTATCTGTTGTGGTCTGGTCGCGATAAAGTGCAATGGTATCCAGATCAGGCTGCTTGTAGGTTTTGCTTACTTTGCACGAAAGTAGCAGGCTGCCTGCTGCCAGCACTATAAATATATATTTAACGGAACTTCGGATCATATCGGGCTGCTATCAATTAGTAATAAGTTCCTGGTCATCATCTTCTAAATCTGCCGGGTTTGGTTTTCTTCTTATCTTTTCCTGCAAAGTTTGGAATATGATAAACAAAACAGGTATGGCAAAAATACCAAACACGGTACCTATAAACATACCACCCACAGCCCCCGTACCAATAGAGCGGTTACCAAAAGCACCGGCACCTGTAGCGAACATAAGTGGCATAATACCAAAAATGAATGCGAACGAGGTCATTAATATGGGCCGTAAACGGGCTTCGGCACCTTCTATGGCAGCCTGCACGATTCCCATACCGTTGCGCCTGCGGTCAAGAGCGAACTCAACGATCAGGATCGCATTTTTTGATAGCAAGCCTATGAGCATGATAAGTGATATCTGTACATAAATATTGCTACCGATACCGGTTAACCTGGCAAAAACATAAGTACCGGATAATCCGATAGGAAGCGTCAATAACACGGCAAAAGGTAAAATATAGCTTTCGTATTGTGCGCTCAGCAAAAAGTAAACAAAAAGAAGACAAAGGATAAATATGTATAAGGATTGCGATCCCGAAGAGATCTCTTCGCGGGTAAGCCCGGAAAAATCGTAGCCGTAACCTGGTGGCAACTTTTGGGCAGCTACATCTTTTATCGCCTTAATAGCATCGCCTGTGCTGTAGCCGGCATTAGGCTGCCCGGTTACGGATACTGCAGTAAATAAATTGAACCTCTCTATGGATTCGGGACCAAATACTTTGGATAAGGTAATAAATTCGGTTATCGGCGCCATAACACCGCTTGCGCTTCTTACAAAAATTTTATTTAGACCTGTCGGATTGGCACGGTAAGCATAATCAGCCTGTACCATAACCCTGAACTGTTTGCCAAACTGGTTAAAGTTGGAAGCATAAAGACCACCATAATATCCCTGCAAAGCCTCAACCACAGAATTAATTGTTATACCGGCCTCTTTGCACTTGGCTACATTTACTTCAACCTGAAATTGCGGGAAATTTGGATTAAAGGAAGTATTAGTGTTTTGAATTTCTTTGCGCTTGTTTAAAGCAGCCAGGAAATCATTGGTTACTTTATACATTTCCGCAGAAGTGTGGCCTCCTTTATCCTGCAACTGAAAATCGAAGCCGCTGCCGGCGCTAAAGCCCTGTATGGTTGGCGGGGAAAAGAAGAAAATGCTGGCCCCGTGAATACTTCCGATCTTACCATAAAGCTGGTTTACAACTGCATCGATACTCGTGTTTTTTCGTTCGCCCCATGGTTTTAATTTAATGAACACCATGGCATATGAACTGCCCGCGCCGGCTAAAAAATTAAAACCAACAACCTGGAATACATCTTTTACGGAAGGTATGGTTTTGGCTACGCTATCTACCTTTGCAGAAACAGTGGCCGTGCGTTGCAAGCCAGAAGCCGGTGGCAAACTGATACTGGTAATAATTACCCCCTGGTCCTCACTGGGTACAAAACTTGATGCCGTGGTTTTTATAAGGATCACCAGGACTGTTGCAAAAACGGCAATGCCTCCCAGTACTATCCATTTCTTGCCGGCTAAAAAACCGACCGACCTTTTATACTTTTTTACAACTGAATCAAAAACAAGGTCAAAACGCGAGTAGAACCAGTTGAAAAAACGTTTCTTTTTCTCCTCTTCTGAGTGCGGTTTAAGGAATATGGCGCATAGGGCCGGGCTAAGCGTCAGCGCATTTACTGCTGAAAGTATGATGGCTACTGCAAGTGTGATACCGAATTGCTTGTAAAATACACCGGTTGACCCGGTGATAAACGTTACCGGTAAAAAGACCGCCGCCATCACCAGCGTGATAGAAATGATGGCGCCGGCAATTTCGCTCATCGCGTCAACCGACGCTTTACGGGCCGATTTGTAGCCTTTATCCAGTTTGGCATGTATAGCTTCTACCACCACGATAGCATCGTCTACCACAATACCGATAGCCAAAACCAACGCAAACAGCGTGAGCAGGTTGATAGTAAAGCCAAACAGGTCTAAAAAAAAGAATGTACCAATAATGGCAACAGGTACCGATATAGCTGGAATTAGGGTTGAACGGAAATCCTGCAGGAAAATGAAAACAACAATAAATACCAGTATAAAGGCTTCAATAAGTGTACTGATCACTTTCTCGATCGAAGCATCAAGGTATTCATTCGCGTCAACATAATAAGTGAGCTTTACACCTTTTGGAAAGGACGCTGATGCCGCCTTAAGAATATCTTTTGTTTGATTAATTACATCGCGTGCATTTGAACCCGCCGCCTGGGTTATCCCCATGCCAACGGACTGCAAGCCATTGTTTTTCAACTCGACGGAATAATCAAGCGCCCCCAATTCAATACGGGCAACATCACTTAAATGAAGTACCTGCCCTTTGCCGTCCGACTTAAGGATGATATTGCCAAACTCGGCAGGCGTTTTGAGGCGCCCGGTATATTTGATCACATATTGAAAAGCTTCGCCACTGTTTTCGCCAAATTTACCGGGGGCAGCTTCGATGTTTTGTTCGTTTAAGGCATTGGTAATGTCGTCTGGAATAAGTCCATACCTGGACATCGCGTCGGGCTTTAGCCATATACGCATCGAGTAATCTTTTTCACTGAATATTTGCAAATTACCCACTCCGTTAACGCGTTGTATCGCCGGTACCAGGTTTATCCTGGCATAATTATGCAAAAAGGTAGCATCGTACGCTTTGTTTTCGCTGTAAAGCGCAAATATGAGCAGATTGCTGTTCTGACTTTTGGCAACCGTAACGCCAGACTGCGTAACAACCTGTGGCAGCAGACTGGTTGCCCTGGCCACGCGATTCTGTACATTTACCGCGGCCAGATCGGGGTTGGTGCCGACTTTAAAATAAATACTGATAGAAGCTGAGCCATCATTACCCGCGGAAGAGGTCATGTAGGTCATGTTCTCCACACCGTTTATTTGTTCTTCAAGCGGGATGATCACGCTTTTGAGCACCACATCCGCATTTGCCCCGCTATAACTAGCTGATACATTTACAGTCGGAGGCGCTATATCCGGGTATTGCGAAATAGGTAGCGATACCAGGCCTATGACTCCCAAAATAACAAGCAGCACAGAAATAACAGTAGACAATACAGGACGTTCTATGAATTTTTTTAGCATATTACGTCTCTATTTTAGGTTTTTGTAAATAGATTCGGCAGTCACTTCAGCCGGCTTTATTTCGGTACCGTCGGCTAAATTATTTGCGCTTTCCACAATGATCCTGTCCCCGTTTTTTAAGCCATCGGTAACTATGTAAAACTGTCCCGGCGTATTATCCATGGTCTTTACGGCCACGTTCTTAACCTTGTTCTTATCATCAAGCAGGTAAACAAAACGTTTATCCTGCAATTGATAAGTGGCAGTTTGCGGAATGATGATGGCATTTTTTAACACAGTCGGAATGCGTACCGTTGCACTACCCCCGCTGCGTAAAAGGCCTTTTGGATTAGCAAACGCCGCCCTGAAATTGGCCGAACCCGTGGTTGTATTAATCAGTCCGTTAATGGTTTCTAATTTGCCCTGGTGTTCGTAAACAGTACCATCAGAAAGTACCAGCGTCACCTTAGGCATATTGGCTATTTTGGATTTGATGCTCGTGCTTGTGCTGTCCCGGCTGAAATCGAGCAGTTGCTTCTCATTCATCGCAAAATAGACATACACGGTTGCTGTATTATATACGGTTGTAAGCGGGTCGGCAGTAGTGCTGGTGACCAGGCTTCCTAATTTGTACGGCAGCGAACCTATTACGCCATCAACAGGACTGGTAATGGTAGTATAGCCCAGGTTAACACGGGCATTTTCGAGCATCGCTTTAGCCTGTGCGAGCGCTGCCTCCTTTGATTGCAGGGTATTTTGCGCGGATTCGAGCTCGTAACGGCTAATGATTTCTTTCTCGACCAACGGTTTAATCTTTTCTACCTGTAGTTTAGCGGTATTTACATCAGCTTCTGCAGTTTTGATACCTGCTTCGGCAGTACGTACATCCTGTAGGTACTGGGGCGCACTAATCTTAAAAAGTAGCTGCCCTTTTTTTATTATCGACCCCTCATCCACATAGATTTTTTCGACAAAGCCATCCACTTTTGGCCTGATTTCGATATTTTGAAGGCCCTGTAAGCTGGCCGGGTAGTCGGTATTCATGGTAACAGATTGCGGTTGCAGCATAAGTGTTTTATATGCTTCGGGTGCAGGGGCGCCGGAAGGATTTTTTTGAGCACTTTGATTACCGCATGATGATATTAAAAAAAGTACAGGTATCGTTAATAGCCCTGCTTGTTTAAACACGCCGGCAAAATAATGCCTATGGACAACGAAACCGGATTTATCTATAATTTTCATTAAATCGGGTGATTATATTGGGGAAATTTAATATTTATTATATAGTAATTGTGATATTTTATCTTCACTCTAAATAAACTTATAATTTCCCGATTTGACAAGGCATTTTGCAGACTAGTTGCTTTAAGAAGTAAAACGATCACAGAGCCGAGCAGGAAATTAATGCGGCCGCACGTTAAAATAAGACGTCTTTGATGTTTAAAAAAGGCGAAAGATTGGCAGCTATAAATATTTTTGGTCTGTCCAAATTCGCAAGCCACTTTAAGATAGCTATAAAAGTGTTCGAAAATTGAACCATAACTGACCCAAAACGCCTTTCATGAAAATGCGGGCTTTTTTGTTTATATCTCAGTTGGGGTGGTTAACTTTGCAAACTAACCACAAGCAGAAGCTTGCGGCAGCGAAGGGTGTGCCTATTGAACAATACCAACAAGGTGGAAAACATCTGCCAGAAATTTCCATAAATTGCTATCATGAAAAAGACAAAACTTTCTGAATCAGATTTGCCGGCGCCCTCAATGGCCGGGCTTGAGCAGGAAAGAAGGATATTGCTGGAACTGGGAAATGATATCACCCGGGTTCGGGACAAGAATGACCTCATTGTGCTTTTTAAAAAAAGGATCAAAGGGTTATTCTACTTTACCCATACGATTGTTACCCTGATTGACTACAAGGACGAAACATATGTCCCTTTCCTGCTGGACAATGACGGGTCTCCGATCCGGTCGCATCCAAGATACCAGGAAATGGTGAAGTCTCATTTTTCACTGAACGAACCTTTTATCCAATCAGTATTGCGGACAGATGAACCTGTTTCTTTTCTGCTGGAAGATATAATGGACAAGCCGCAAAGCCCGACGTTTCTCCGTGTTAATTACGAAAAAGGTGTAAGAGAAATTTTAATGACGCGGCTTATGAAAGAAGGAAAGCCAATGGGCTTTATTCATATTTATTCTGATAAACCTGGCAGTTTTAGCAACGAATTCCGAAGCATTATTAAGGGCATTATACCCCAGTTGTCGAGCGCTGTATCCAATATTATCAAAAATGAAGAGCTGCTTAACAACGAAAAAGAAAAATCATTCCTTCTTGATTTTAGCCGCGATATTGTAACTGTAAGAACAAAAGAAGAACTTGTCCGCGCAGTTCGCGCCGCATTAAGTACGTTAAACCCACCAGGTGGCTTTGTCATTCGACGGATTAATGAAGACAACACTACTATGAGCCCCTATGTGTACGATCTTAGCAAAACACAGGATCCGAAAGTAATAACAGCGCTGGAGACTGCCAGGTACCCCATCAACGACGGGCTTCAAAATCGCGTATTAGATAGTTCCATCCCTTTATTGTTTAATGTGGACAGGGAAATACAACGCGGTATCACCTCAACCTACCTGCAATATTGGAAGAAGATGGGATTTAAAGAAATTGTGGGTATCCGGTTGCGTAATGGGGAAACAAATCATGGAATTTTGTTCCTGGACATAGGGGAGATCAATGTTCAGCTGTTGCAAGGTATTTGCGCACAAGTATCCATCGCCCTGGCCAATATTTTTGCTCATGAGCAAATCAACAAAAAACAGGAAGAACAAGCCTTTCTGTTGGATTTCAGTAATGATATTACGCAGTCAAGAACGACACAGGATCTGCAGAATGCTATTTTCAGGGTATTGGATAAAACGATGCATACAAAACTCGCCATGCTGCGGGTGATAGATGATGACGGCCTCCACTTGTCCTCATTTATGTATGACGATACACTGTTTAATAAGGCCAAAACAAATTATGACAAAAAGCAGGCCGACCGGATTACCATTGATGAAAACTACACAGCGCAGGTGCTTGCCAGTACGGATGGATTGGTGTTTAATGTGGAAGAAGAATTAAAAACCGGTAATGCATATGCGAAGCTTTGGAAAACAACGGGGCTGAAAAATATGTATGCCCTGCCGTTACGGGTAGGCGAAAAAAACATCGGTACCATCTGGCTGCTCGCAAACCAACTGAGCCGATCGCTGCTGAAAGGGATATGTGCTCAAATATCTATTGCCGTCGCCAATATAATCGCCAATGAAAAATTGCTGGCCTACAAAAAGCAACTGGAGGTAGAAAATGATTACCTGAGAGAGCAGATCAAGACCATTTACAACTTTTCGGAAATAATTGGCAGTGGCGACCAGATGCAAAAAGTGTATCGCTTAATGTCGCTGGTGGCTGATTCCAATACTACTGTGCTGATATCGGGTGAAACCGGAACTGGAAAGGAACTGATTGCAAGGGCCATTCACAATGCATCACCACGCCGGGACAAGCTGATGGTGAAGGTTAATTGCGCTGTGTTACCGGCAAGTCTTATTGAGAGCGAGTTGTTTGGTCATGAAAAGGGCGCTTTTACCGGGGCCATCGACAAGCGCATAGGTAAATTTGAGCTGGCCAATAACAGCACGCTTTTCCTTGATGAAATTGGGGAACTACCACTTGAAGCACAGGCCAAATTACTGCGTGTAATACAGGAGCGCGAACTGGAGCGAATAGGGGGTAAACAAACCATAAAGATCGACGTAAGGCTGATTGCTGCAACCAACCGCAACCTTGAAGAAGAGGTAAAAGCGGGTCGTTTTCGCTCAGACCTATATTTTCGACTGAATGTATTTCCGATTAACCTGCCTCCGCTTCGTGACAGGCCGGAGGATATTGAACCACTTACTCATTTTTTTGTACAGAAACACAGTAGAAATACCGGCCGCAAGATCAGGAAAATTGCACCAAAAGTAATACAGCAATTGCGCAGCTATACCTGGCCGGGTAATGTACGGGAATTGGAGCATTTACTGGAACGCAGTATACTATTAACTACCGACAGTATATTGCAGGATGTATATATACCCCGAAATATGGGGACTGAAACGCAAGACGAGGCGCAACTTTTAAACCGGTCGCTGGAGGAAGTTGAACGCAGCTATATTATTGAAGCATTGAAACGATGTGCCGGCAAAATTTCAGGCGCAGGCGGCGCTGCCGAAATATTGAACATCCCGGGCAATACTTTACACTCCAAAATGAAAAAGTTAGGCATCAGTAAACGCGATTATTTTGCCTGATCATATTTCTTAGAACTCCGGTTTTTCTTCCCTTTATATGGTGAGCCAGATCGTGCTTTCACTAAATAAAGTGAAAATCATAAATGCATTATTTTGTTATATGTCTGATTGTCAATTATTTGATTGATTGGCATCACGTTTGCCTTTTAAGGGCAACAAGTCATTAAAAAATCAACATTATGAAAATCGTAGTCATTGGAGGCACAGGCCTCATCGGATCAAAAGTAGTAGCAAAACTTCGCCAGCAGGGGCACCAGGTCATCGCCGCCTCGCCGGACACAGGTATCAACACCATCACAGGGGCAGGATTGGCTGAGGCCATGAGCAATACCGATGTTGTTGTGGACCTAGCAAATTCTCCGTCTTTTGAAGACCAGGCCGTCCTGGAATTCTTTCAGACTGCCGGCCGCAACTTACTGGCAGCAGAAATCAACGCCGGTGTAAAACATCATGTGGCGCTTTCTATTGTCGGGACCGACATCATGCAAAACATCGGTTACATGCGGGCCAAAAAAGTTCAGGAAGACCTGATCAAGCAATCGGGAGTGCCTTACACTATTGTGAGGAGTACCCAGTTTTTTGAATTTCTGAAAGGGATTGCTGATCAGGCCACTAATGGAAACAATGTACATCTTTCCGATGTTCGGTTCCAGCCTATAGCTGCAGAAGATGTAGCCTCCTTTGTAGCTAAATATGCCTTGGAGACCCCTGTTAATGGCATAACAGAGATAGCCGGCCCCGATCGTTTTGCCTTGTATGAAATAGTGGCCAGGTATCTGCGGCTTACAAACGATCCGCGCCAGGTGTTATCTGACGGCTTGCCGTCGTACTACGGCGGGGAGATTAGCCATGCGGCATTGGTGCCGGCCGGAAAGGCGGAATTAGGAGCCATTGACTTTGAAAAGTGGTGGAGCTACCAACTGCAAAAAGCCTGAGGGAAACGATCTGACTCCTGTTGAAACGAAGATGACGGGTGCCAGTTTGCCGAGGCGGTTGTAACGGGAATGCACTTTCCACCAGTTCGTGCATTAGGATATCCCCACGCCGGCGTAATTATCCTTACGAAAACCGGTCAACAACACGGCAAGTCAGCGGGTAGCAGATCAAACTTTCGCCTGTTTTTGAAAACAAATTATCGTTCAGCTGGTCCGGGTGACGGACCAGCTGTTAATGAAAGAAAAACAAATTATTCATTAATCAATATAAACATCATGAATACATTCTTTTTATATCCCGACGGTGAAAATCTGGAAGATCAGCCAGACGGGCACTTACGGGCCGACAGTGAGCCTGTACATAGCATCAGCGAAGGCAGTGAGTTTTTGTACGATGCGATCCGCATGAAAGAAATGCCATTAATGTTTAGTGAAGAAAAAATTGATGCCGGAGGCGCCCGGTATTTATTTTAGTCTTCTATAGGGAAACGGTAAATGATGTTCCAGGTTCGCAGATTAGTTGAGATCGAATTAAAACAAATACCCGGCGAAACAGATTTATCATTTATGCCAGAACCTCAAAACAGTATTGTCTTGTAATTCATCTGAGTTGATTTGAAAATTAATAAAAAATTGAGCCATGCAAGCATATAATATCGAAGTTAATAATGTGCTTCCCATATTAACAGATCTGGTTGAAGCAATCAGGAACTTTAATGATTCCCAACACATTTATCTAAGCCGTACGTGTGATAACAGCACACCCGAGTCAGGAACTCTTAAAAAGGCATTTGGAATAAAAGAGAGTAAACTACCCGAATTTTTAATCAATTTAGGTGTCCGTAGCCTAACTTTAAGTTCTCCATACGCTGAAGATGCACTTTCCGGATATACCTTTGATATTGAAGAGGGGGGTAACAAGGGGAACAGATGGTCTGAAATTAAAAGCGACAAACTCGTTTATGACCTGTCAAGATGGTTTCAGAATTGTCGCACAATCGCATTTGACGACTGGGCAAATGTGGCAAACTCATCGGATTTATGGAGCGGTTTGCTTTCAGATGTTATCCGGCCTTTACAGAAAAAGGATTTAGAATTTATTTTTTACCTGGGAGATCCCGCTGAAAAGTTATTCTACCAGGTAGATGAGATCCTCGACATTATAAGTGAATTTTCAAAACACGGTCGGGTTACATTTTGCCTGGACGAAAGTGAAGCTGTTAAACTATGGATGGTTCTGAATGGGGAACATCCGGACACTGCATTAAAGACTTTTACACCAGGCGATTTAAAAAGGAAATACTTTTCCATATTCAGGACGATGGCGGTGGACACGCTGTTAATTTATTCTGTAAATGACGCCCTGGTATATTCTGAAGAGCAACAATTCATACTCACGCGAAAGGTGGTAGATCACGACCTTGAGGTTGCAAAGGATGCAAGAGACAATTTCATTGCCGGTTTTACTGTAGGTTTGATATTGCAGCTCGACATCAGGTATTGCATTGCTTTGGGATTAATTGTTTTTGCCGCACACGGAGAAAACAGTTCAAATCCTGATAAAGATGACTTGCTTGCTTACACTGAAAAGTGGATTGTTGATCTTAATAAGGATGTTAGTATAAGCCTTTATCAATAATAAAGGACACAGAGAGCAATACTGCTGTTTATTTGGTGGTGACTGAGCCCAGTTTGGCATATTCCACATCATTGGGTTCCCATAATTCGATCTTATTGCCCTCCGGGTCCATCAGGTGTACAAAATTACCATAGCTTGTCTTTTGCACGCTGTCAGTCGGCAGGATGCCGGCTGTTTTCATTTGGGCTAAAAGCTGGGCCAACCCTTCTACGCGGTAATTGATCATGAACTGCTTTTCAGAGGGCTGAAAGTATTTGGTGGTTTCCTTAAAAGGCGCCCAGGCGGTGAACCCCTTTTTTGTACTGTCCATGCCCTGGTGCCATTCAAAAGTTGAACCGTAGTCCGACATGCGTATGCCCAGGTTCTTGCTGTACCAGGCTTTCAGCGCTGCGGGGTCTTTGGCCTTAAAAAAAATACCGCCGAGGCCCGTCACGCGCGGACCGCTATTGACCGGGTTGGTTAAACGGCTAAAACCATAGCCCAACAGGAAGGCCACGCAAAGCAGGCCGATTAGCATAAACCTTTTCATAATATGCGTTTTAACTAAAGATAGGAAATATAAACCGGTTCGGGATTTACATTATTAAGGCACCTGAACGCCTCTTATGAAAATGAGGAGCGTTTTCTTGTCTTGTTATTGTTTTATCACCAAATTTGCGACCATGACGGAATTGAACCAATATGAATGTGAATTGCTGGATGCAGTGCTGGAGGCCTTTGGTATCCCGGACAGCCTGACGCGCCGCCAGTTGCTGGAATTGTTTGACCAGGATGAGTCTGCGGCTTTTGCCATGGTGCAAATATTGCTCAGGGAAGAGCTGATTGCGGAGGCGGGTAAGCATGGTGATTATGAGCTGCCGGATAAACTGATCTTAAAGCCCAAGGGGGAGAAATTTCTGCGGGAGGGTGGCTTTACCAAACGCTACCGGATGGAACAAGATAAACCGGTGGAGGTGGGTGGCACACTGGCCAAACTGCAGCAGCAGAATATGCGGCTGCAAAATTTGAAGTTGTCGGCGGAGTCGCAGGTGGGTGATTTGCAAAAAACGATCAGTAAACTTCGTACGCTGCAATTTGTATGGTGGGTGCTCATCATGCTGGCCTTTATTGTGGGCTATTTTATTGGTCATCATAAGCATTGAAATTTGCAGGTAAAAATTTGATTGCATTCATTCTTCTATGTACCGCATCCGAACATAAAGTGTTCGCTTTCGGTACAGGCGTACAAGTGCTCATGCCAGTTTCATAAAAAAGTATACCTCACTGAATTGATAATTTATTTTCTGATTATCAACTAATTATAATTTGTATTTTAATAAATACTAATTAATTAGTATTTATCCTAATAAGTTAGTATTGTTTTTGCTCTGGATAGGTTGATAAGGTTGGAGATCAACATTTAGCGTTTAAAAAC